>ENA-OQBV01001335-OQBV01001335.1-human-gut-metagenome-genome-assembly--contig:-NODE-1335-length-12270-cov-5.646710_pt1 | contig 12270 bp, 10 predicted proteins | sample MGYA00242750_ERZ504559 | MGnify/ENA primary metagenome ERZ504559 (study PRJEB26092, sample SAMD00036230) | human gut metagenome | host: Homo sapiens | study: EMG produced TPA metagenomics assembly of...
GTATTTAGGGAAACGGTGGCTGAAGACCCAACTGCCCGGTTGTGATTTCCTTACAGTCTTTAATCCAGATGTACCTGGTCGTTCATTACAAACATCTCAAATTTATGCAAAAGCCGGAATCAAATATAACGTAATATCCCGTTTTTCTCCTGGAATCTACAGATGGTTTTCTCCTGATGGAAGCAGCCTGATCTGTAAATCAAATGGAATTTATTGTGACTATGCACGTACTTTGGCCGGAATACAAAATAAGGAAGAAAAGAAAAACTATATTCGTTCCATAGTCAAATCATGGGACTCTTACTATGAGAAATATAAGATCCGGAAAAATCTTTTCTTTTTACATACAGATGACAATGAAGAGCCCTATAATTATAGGGAGATTTTTGATGAATTATCTGCTGAAAAAAATATGCCTAAATTCAAATACACGACGGTTTCATCTGCAATGTCAGAACTGATATCAAAGAAGTCAGAACCAATACCGTTGTTCGGAGAATGGCCTAATTTATGGTTATATATTCATAATCCAACTCACCATCAAGCGGTTTCAATGATGAGAAACGCTCAAAGAACTCTAGTCTATGTAGAAAAATATGCTTCAATTTATGGAATGCTAACAAACTCATTTGATGCATATCCGCAGGATAAACTAAACGAAGCCTGGAAATGTGCCATATACCCAGATCATGGTTGGGGAGGTAATGGGGGAACCATCACTGACGAATTTTTTTAAAAACAAATTTAAGCAAGCAAAGGAAAGTGCTGATTGTATGTTGAATAAGACATTGAAACAGATCGCAGCCCTGATAGATCACAAGCAGGAAGGTATTCCTATCACTGTTTTTAATCCACAAAGCTGGTCATGTACAAACAATGTAACAGCTTCCCTTAATATTTACCCGCTCAATACTGATTTTGAAGATATCATATTGGTTGATGAGAAGGGAAATATAATTCCATTCCAGTGTAGTCCCATACAAAGCGAAACAAACGATGGTGACATTCAGATTGTTTTTAAAGCAGATTCAGTACCTTCTGTCGGATATAAATCTTATTACCTGCAAAGGAAAACACAAGATCAGTCCAAACGAGCAGATGTCACTGATATAGATAATTCTTATTACCGGGTATCTTTTGTTCCGGGTGGAGTGAAAAGCATTATAGATAAACGCTTAAATAAAGAATTGTTACGTACAGATAAATTCTTAGGTGGGAAGTTTTTGTACCCGCTCCGTAGGAAACGGTGCCGGTGAATTCACAGAGATTCAACCTATAACAATGGAAGGTTTTGAAAAAAGTTCAGACTATTCACCACAATGGAACATTATAGAAACGGGAAAGATCAGAGAGGTCAGAGAATGCAGTTCGCGATTTAAGAATTCAACAATAGTTCAGCGTGTAATTGTGTATAACAACTTGCCTAAAATTGATTTTGAGATTGATATACTAGGATTTGACGGAGCAAAAAGCCGAGAATACAGAATGACAATGCCTCTAAATCAAACAGAGTCTACAATAAGCTATGAAGTTCCGATGGGAGTTGTAGAAATAGGTAAAAATGACTTATCCATTCCTGCAGGAAAAGTAAATACATATTTAGATTATAGTATACCTTTAAATCAAACTCCTTTACGCGAATGCCAAAACTGGATTGCTTCATCAGACTCCAGCTTTAATGTCATGCTATCATCAAGTGTCGGAGTATTTGGTTATAAAGATGCAACCAGTGATCCTGTTTGTTATCCTGTACTGCAACCTGTACTCTTAGCTTCTCGCAGAAGTTGCCACTGGAACGGGAACTGGTATCTGCAACAGGGAACACACTCTTACCGTTTTTCTTTATCTTCTTCAGAAGGTGACTGGAGAAATACACACCAACGGGGAACACAATTTGCTGAACCCTTATTGGTAATATCCGGAAATACTGATAATAGCAAACAAAAGTTACTGACACCTTCCTATTCTTTTTTCCATGTGGACCAAGACAATGTAATCATTAGCACCATCAAGAAAAGCGAAGATGACAATGGAATCATTGTAAGACTATTTGATATTGAAGGAAAAGACTCTAATGTAAAATTATGGAGTTTTAAACCCCTGAAAAGCAGCTACTCGACCAACATTATTGAAGAGGAAAATAATTGCATGCAAGGAGAGGGACATACCCTGCCGATGAAAATAGGCCATCACGCTATTGAAACGTACAAATTAATCTATTAAATAAGATAGTCATGATAATCCGTATTTTACAATTCATCCATAAGAAAAAAATAGTAAGATAATATAAGAAAAACGATACTAAATGCAACTTTTCACCAGTAAAATATCCTACTTTTGCTTAAGATCTAACTGACCGGCAAAAAATAAAGAATCCACATAATCAATAAATCTACATTATGAAACATTTGATTACATTATTGTTATTCGTAGCAGGAGGGACATTTACTCCGGCTGTTTCTGCAGAAACAGCTGAGTACTTGAATATTAAAATAAACAGATAGCTAAAAAGTAAATTTGAGAAAAGCGTAGCGATTCAACTGAAAGAGTGGTCGTTACGCTTTTGCTTTTGATGTGGAAAAGGTCGTTTGCAGACATCCAAAAGCCACACAACGCAAGAGTTCAGTTACCACATCATTACTGCCGTAATGTGTGAACTTCCAGAATAAGCATCTGTTTTTCTGCGATTTGCGTAATTTTGCGTAGCTGTTGGTAACTCACGGTAAACTAATTTTGTCACCAAAAAAGAAGTGAGTTATGCGAAGTACATTCAAGGTCTTATTCTACGTGAAGAAAGGCAGTGCAAAGCCCAACGGCAACCTGCCACTGATGTGCCGCCTTACGGTGGACGGAGAGATTAAGCAGTTCAGTTGCAAAATGGAAGTTCCACCCCATTTGTGGGATGTGAAGAACAACCGTGCTTCGGGCAAGAGTGCCGAAGCGCAGAGAATCAACCGTGCGGTTGACAAGATTCGGGTGGAGGTGAACCGCCGCTACCAAGAACTGATGCAGACAGACGGATATGTGACCGCTGCCAAACTGAAAGATGCCTATCTCGGTATCGGTATCAAGCAGGAAACCTTGCTGAAACTCTTTGAGCAGCACAATGCGGAGTTTGCAAAGAAAGTCGGACACAGCCGTGCCAAAGGAACATTCCAACGGTACATAACCGTCTGCAAGCATATTCGGGAGTTCCTGCCCCATACATACAAGCGTGAGGATATTCCCCTCAAAGAGTTAAACCTCACGTTCATCAACGACTTCGAGTATTTCCTGCGCACGGTGAAGAAATGCCGCACTAATACCATTTGGGGCTATATGATTGTGTTGAAGCACATCATTTCCATAGCGAGAAATGACGGTCGTCTGCCGTTCAATCCCTTTGCAGGGTATATCAACTCTCCCGAAAGCGTGGACAGGGGGTATATCACGAAAGAGGAGATACACACCATGATGAATACCGAGATGCCCGACAAGACCCACGAGCTTGTGAGGGACCTGTTTCTGTTTTCGGTGTTCACGGGGTTGGCATATTCCGATGTCAAGAACCTCACCACCGACAACCTGCAAACTTTCTTTGACGGTAACTTATGGATTATCACCCGAAGAAAGAAGACCAACACCGAATCGAATATCCGTCTGTTGGACGTTCCCCGAAAGATTATAGAGAAGTATAAGGGGATGGCAAAGGACAATAAGGTTTTCCCCATGCCAAGTAATACGACCTGCAACAAAAAGCTGAAAGCCATAGCCGATTTGTGCGGTATAAAGACACATTTAACATATCATGTCGCAAGACATTCGGCAGCAACTACCATACTGTTATCCAACGGAGTACCCATTGAAACCGTCAGCCGCCTGTTGGGGCATACCAACATAAAGACCACTCAAATCTACGCGAAGATAACCGCCCAAAAGATAAGTCAGGACTTGGAACTGTTGTCCGACAAGTTGGGGGATATGGAGAAAAGCATTTGCAGTGCCATTTGATAACCCATAAAGAAGAATACAGATGAAAGAGAAACGAAGCATCATCACGATGGACGGACAGGGCAACATCGCCCTGCCGACCGATACAGTCTCCATTGCCATGACCGAGTGGGAACTCTGCGAGTTGTTCGGGGTTATCGCCCCAACAATCCGAGCAGGGATAAAGGCTCTTTGTAAAAGCGGTGTTTTGAGGGAATATGAGACAAAGCATACCATCAAACTGTCGGACAAACGCAGCATGGAGGTTTACAGTCTTGAAGCCATCATCGCCCTTGCTTTCCGCATCAACACATTCGGAGCGGAACAGGTTCGCAGAGCCATACTTGAAAGACTGTACTTGCGAAAAGAAAAAACAGGCATCTTCTTTTCGCTGAACATCACTGATACGGCAAATCCGAAATACTTTGCATAGGCGTATTGCCATTCACACATACTCACGCACCCGAAGAAGCATCTGTTTTCAGCTCTGTTTCTTCGGATTTTTTGTTTTTACAGCCCCGAACAGCCCCGAAGTATTTTTTGCTGCGTTCTGCTGTGATTTGCGTATCAACTTATCCGACAGTTGATTATACTTTTGTAGCTGACATTTTTTCAAACTTAAATCATTGGAATATGGAAGCAAACAAAGTAAATGACAGCCACCGACCGCCCACAGATGGCGGCATGGCAAAGGAAGAGTTTATCCGTGTCGGCACAACGCTCTACAAGATTGTGGAGCAGCCAAGACTGAACGGAGGGTATGTAAGGAAGCGCATCGCATGGAACAACGAGACCCTGCGCCAAGACTATGGCAAGGACTACATCGGCAGCGTACCCAAGTATGACGGCTTCTGCACCGTACCCGAACACGTCAGCTATCAGCCTGTAATCGGCAAGTTCCTTAACCTCTACGAGCCGATACCCCACCAACCGCAAGAGGGTGATTTCCCCTCTGTCCGCTCATTGGTGGAACATATCTTCGGGGAGCAATACGAGTTGGGAATGGACTATCTTCAACTGCTCTACCTGCAACCCATTCAGAAGTTGCCCATCCTGCTGTTGGTGTCGGAGGAGCGCAACACAGGCAAAAGTACATTCCTCAATTTTCTGAAAGCCCTGTTTCAGAATAACGTGACATTCAACACCAACGAGGATTTCCGCAGCCAGTTCAATTCCGACTGGGCTGGGAAACTCCTTATCGTGGTGGACGAAGTATTGCTGAGCCGCCGGGAGGACAGCGAGCGGTTGAAGAACCTGAGCACGGCACTATCCTACAAGGTGGAAGCCAAAGGCAAAGACCGTGACGAAATTGCGTTCTTCGCCAAATTCGTGCTGTGTTCAAACAACGAGTACCTGCCTGTCATCATTGATGCAGGTGAAACCCGTTATTGGGTGCGCAAGATAGACCGCTTGCAGTCGGATGATACCGACTTCCTGCAAAAACTGAAAGCGGAGATACCTGCTTTTCTCCACCATTTACAGCATAGGCAGCTATCCACCGAAAAGAAAAGCCGTATGTGGTTCACGCCCTCACTACTGCATACCGAAGCCTTGCAGAAGATTATCCGCAGCAACCGCAACAGATTGGAGATAGAGATGCACGAGCTTATCCTTGACATTATGGAAAGTGTAGGCACGGACACTTTCTCTTTTGACTGCAACGATATTTTTCTTTTGTTGCGGTATTCACAGGCAAAAGTGGAGAAACATCAAGTACGCAGGGTATTGAAAGAGTGTTGGAAACTTAATCCTGCACCCAACACGCTTACCTATACCACCTATCAGTTGGACTATACCCGTGACTGTCACTATTCGCCCATGCGGAAGACAGGACGGTTCTACACCGTGACAAAATCGTTTTTGGAAACACTATGATTATTTTGATGAAATGATGAATAAGTATATAAATATATTGAAATATAGATATTTACATTCTCATCAAACATTCATCAAAAGTATCTCACTGATGAAAGGAGAAAACAGGACGGACAGACCATGCCCGACACCGTAAACGATGAATTTCTCTTTTCGTGAGTGGTTTGATGAATAAATGATGAGATGATATATAGATATAAATCAATGTGTTAAACCATATGTTCATCAAATCATCGCTTTATCAACCATCATCAAATCCGTAGGAATATACATTATGACAATACAGGAAGCAAAACAAATCAGAATAGCAGACTATCTGCAAAGTCTGGGGTACACACCCGTCAAGCGACAAGATAGCAGCCTTTGGTACAAGTCACCGCTGAGAGAGGAAGCCGAAGCCTCGTTCAAGGTAAACACCGAACTCAACCAATGGTATGACTTCGGCATCGGCAAGGGTGGCAATATCATCGCATTGGCTTCGGAACTCTACCGCTCCGACAACGTGCCGTATCTGTTGGAGTGCATCGCCAAACAGACACCGCATCTGCACACCGCCATCCATGTACCATTTTCTTTTGGTCGGCAATCCGTTTCAGAACCGATGTACCGACATCTGCAAGTTTCGGAGTTATCCTCTCCTGTACTATTATCCTATTTGCAGGAGCGAGGAATAAGCACCGAACTCGCCAAGAGGGAATGTAAGGAACTGCATTTTGAAAACAAGGGCAGACCATACTTCGCCATCGGTTTCCCGAATATGGCAGGTGGTTATGAGGTGCGCAACCGCTATTTCAAAGGTTGTGTCGCTCCAAAGGACATCACCCATATCCGACAAAGTGGAGAACAGCCGACAACCTGTTATCTTTTCGAGGGCTTCATGGATTACCTCTCGTTCCTTTCCATCCGTGTGAGGAACAATCCGCAATGCCCCCGACTGACCACGCAGGATTATATCATCTTGAACTCCGTTTCCAATCTCGCAAAGGCGGAGGGCATATTGGCTGACTATTCCCAAATCGGCTGTTTCCTTGACAACGATACGGCAGGACGGACAGCCTGTGAGCATCTGCAAGCAAGGTTCGGGGAACGCCTTTCCGACAAGTCCATACACTATAGTGAGTATAAGGACTTGAACGACTACCTGTGCGGTAAGCCCTTGTCCCAATCGGCAGAGCCGATGAAGCAGGAGAGGCAAGTCCAATCCGCAAGGCGGATGATGCAGCCACCGAAAAAGCGAGGGCTGAAGATGTAGGGAGTGAGAACGCTTGCAGCCGTGCGGATATTTACAAGCGGAAAATACCATAGCTTATTAGGGAATTTTCCGAGCCGCATTGCAAGCAACGCTGAAAATTCCCCAATAAGCCAAAGAGGTTGCACCTCTCTGGACTCTCCCAAGCCAACGGCAGAAGCCGTACAGGAGAATAATCAACCATTGTTTCACAAGCTAAAAAAGAAAGGAAAACCATATATGGGATTTGTCGTATTACATATGGAAAAGGCGCACGGTTCCGACAGCGGAACGACCGCCCACATCGAGCGTTTTATCATACCGAAGAACGCCGATCCAACTCGCACGCATCTTAACCGAAAACTCATCGACTATCCCGATGGAGTGAAAGACCGAACAGCAGCCATCCAACACCGTTTGGAAAACGCAGGGTTGACACGCAAAATCGGTAACAACCAAGTACAGGCAATCCGCATCATCGTGTCGGGAACGCATGAGGACATGGAGCGTATCGAAAAAGAAGGCAGATTGGACGAGTGGTGTGCCGACAACATGAGCTACTTTGCCTTCATGTTCGGTAAGGAGAATATTGTGGCTGCGCACCTTCATCGGGACGAGGAAACGCCACACATACACATCACCCTTGTTCCAATCGTAAAGGGGGAACGTAAGCGCAGGAAACGGGAGGAACAGACAAAGAAACGCTACCGCAAGAAGCCGACCGACACCGTAAGACTGTGTGCCGATGACATTATGACACGGCTGAAATTGAAGACCTACCAAGATACCTACGCCATTGCGATGGCAAAGTACGGATTGCAGCGTGGCATAGACGGTTCAACGGCACGGCACAAGTCCACGCAGCAGTATTATCGGGACACACAGAAACTTGTCGATAGCCTCAAAGCGGAAGTGGTAGATTTGCAGGAGCGGAAAGAAGCGGCACGGCAGGAACTCCGCCAAGCCAAGAAAGAGGTGCAGACTGAGAAACTGAAAGGCGCAGCCACGACCGCAGCGACCAACATAGCCGAGAGTGTCGGTTCTTTTTTCGGCAGCAACAAGGTCAAGACGCTGGAGAGGGAGAACAAGAATCTGCATGAGCGTGTATCAGAACTTCAAGAAGAAGCCCGACAAAGGGAACAGCAACAGGCGAAACACATACAGGAGATAACAGACGCTTACGAGCTGCGACACCGCAAATTGTCCGAGTTTACAGACTTTGTGAAACGCTACTTCCCATATGTGGAGAAGCTGATACCGACAATAAATTTCCTGCGTGAACGCTTGGGCTTCAATGACGATATTATCCGAAGATTATGCACATTCAAGGACGTTCCCATAAAAGGCAAGCTACATTCTTCCGAGTTCAACCAAGGCTTTGAAACCCAACGTGCCGTCTGCTCCATTAAAGAGGATGAAAATGGAAAGTTCGATTTCAAGATTGATGGAGTATCACATATAAGCTGGTTCAGAAAGAAGATGAACGAGTTTAGGGAAGCTATCGGAATACCGAAACCAAGACAAAACAGAGGTATGCAACTGTAAATCAAAATAAAGTCCGTGATTGTTGAATGACATATCACGGATTTTTTGTACTTTTGCACTCGGATTGAGGCAACTCTATCCAAGACATAAGAAAAAGAAGCGTTATGCTTTCTTGTAAGTCGAGAACGTAGGAAATTCAAGACACTGCACAAGGATGGCATAGTGGTTCTCACGCATATAGCGTGGGCTGCTATACTACATTCGTGCATTTAGGTTTCCTACGACCTTCGACTTAGAATGTTGCATTGGTAGTCCACGTTTCTGCATTTGAGCATCCGCTTCTTTGGGCTAAGAAGCAAAAAAGAAAACTATATGAAACAAAAAGTTCCACTATCAAAAATGAACATGACAAAAACGCTATTATCAGTTATGCTTTGTTGCTGTTGCAGCATTATGGCTTTCGGGCAGAACATGACCCAAGAAATTGAAAAGATTATCAAAGGGAAGCAAGCGTCTGTCGGGGTAGCAATTATCCATAATGACGATATAATTGCCATTGCCAACGAGGACAAATATCCCACTATGAGTGTATTCAAATTCCATATAGCAGTGACAGCTCTGAAAAAAATGGAAGCAGAGAATATTCCGCTGGACAAAATGGTGTATATCAAACAGAAAGAAATGCTGAAAAACACGTATAGCCCGTTAAGGGATAAATATCCCGACCAAGGGATTCGTATATCTTATAGGGATATAATCAAATACACAGTATCGATTAGCGACAACAACACATGCGATTGGTTAATAAGGTTTGTTGGTGGTATTGATAAAGTGGACTCCTACATAAAATCTCTTGGGATAAAGGATATGAATTTCACGGAGACAGAGGAAAGCATGCATACGGACATTATGTTATGCTACAACAATTGGAGCACACCATTAGCTATTGCGCAATTGCTCAAGAAACTTCATACAGAAAATATTTTGACAAAAGAGCATTTTGCGTTTTTAGAGACAGCCATGCTTGATTGTGTGTCTGGCAAGAACAAACTAATAGCGGGGTTGCCTACCGATATAAAATTTGGGCATAAAACGGGACGTTCTAACCGAACTGCTGATGGCATACAGATAAGCGAGGGAGATGCAGGAGTGATATATCTTCCCAACGGTGAGAAGTGCTACATTGTCGTTTTGATAAAGGATTCTCGTGAGTCTGATGATGATAACGCCAAAATAATGGCAGATATATCAAATATAGTTTATCGTCATTTGAATAAATAAAAATCCAATTGTAATGAATCAAAGTCTCTAACATATATTTGTTGGAGACTTTTTGTTAAATTTCATATCGGAAAAGTGTGCGTTTCAATAAAAAGTAATAACTTTGCAAATGAAAGAGTTATTTGACAGTATAGCACCGCAAAACGCTGAAAATAGCACAGTTGCTAACTCGTTACCACTGTTTCTCAAATACTCAGTTAAATGTTTATTCTTCAAACGGTTATATTAAACCGTTGAAAATCTAAAATAAACAATTATTATAAGAAACGTACAGATGGGACTATCGGACGTTCTTTATTACTATCTTATCATGGCTGCAGATCTATAGATAATGCAAAAGTTGAGATTATATCTAAGAAACAAAAAGAACAATTTTTTTGTGACCGGCCTATCATCCGATTCCATACCAATACTACTTTCTTCTGAAATAGGAGTAAAACAGAATGATACAATTCTTGTAAATTTAGTTTTTCCGGACAATAAGCTGTCAGAGAAAGTAATAGTTCCGGCTATGCGGCACTGGACAATCTACATTTATCCTCATTCTCATGTAGATATAGGATATACTAATACACAAGAAAATGTAGAATTTATCCATAAACGCAATCTTGATGTAGCCATGGAATTGGCAGACAAAACCCGGAATTATCCGAAGGACGCCCGCTTCTGCTGGAATCCTGAGGTTGTCTGGCCTGTAGAACGGTATTTAAACAGCGAACCTGAAGAAAAAAAACAACGTTTGCTGAATGCAATAAAAAAGGGAGATATATCTATTGATGCCGGTTATGTCAGCACCAATACCAGTGCCAGCAATGATGAAGAACTTCTGCAATTATTCTATTATGGCAAGAAATTTGAAAAACTTACAGGAAAGCCTGTTCAAACTTTGGTTCAGACAGATATCCCCGGAATGTCATGGGGAATTGTTCCGGCTGCCAGTCAAATGGGAATAAAATATGTCTTATCACTATTTAATGGGTCGGACCGTACAGGATGGACTCATGAACTCAGCTTTTATCCTTTTTGGTGGACCGGACCTGACGGAAAATCAAAAGTCCTATTTCTGCAACCTGGAGCATATACTCCAGGAGCAATCGCAAAAGGCAAATATTTTTGGCCCCAATTAGCAGGACAAACAGATAAAAACAAGTTACTTCCTGTTATTCGGACAGATAATCCTAGGGCTAATTTCATTGATAATTATCTGGCCGAGATGCTGCCTAAACTTGAAAAAGACAGCAACTATCCATATGATATATTCCCCCATGACCTGGTGTATGGCTGACAATACACCAATAGATGCGGATTTGCCTGATGCAGTAAAAAGTTGGAACGAAGAATAATGCTTATCCTCATATCAAAATCTGTACAGCAACGGAAATCATGCAGACTTTTGAAAAAAGATGGGGAGATAAATTACCTGAACTCAAAGGAGACTTTACTGAATACTGGACTGATGGTCTGGGAAGCAGTGCGGAAAAAAACAGGAGAAGCAAGAGTGGTAAAAGAACATTTAGTTCAAGCAGAAATATTATGGAGTATGCTGCGTGGTGATCAAGAAGAACCTAAAGATTTAGTCCAGGAAGCCTGGCGTAACATGATTTTAAGTACGGAGCATACTTGGGCATTTATGGATCCATACAAACAGCCTATTCAAGATAATATTTTGAAAACAAAATACGAATATTTTAATAAGGCAAAATCTCTTACAGAAAATCTGTATTCTTTAGCAACCCAAAAGATAAAAAATGAGAAATCCGATCAATTAACCGTATTCAATACCGAATCCTGGACAAGAACAGATTTGGTAACAGTTTCCAAAGAGATCGCCGAAAAGTACAACACAGTCTTAGATTCCGATGGAAATGAAATCGTCAGTCAAATACTGTCTTCTGGAGAACTTGTGTTTTTAGCTGAAAACATTCCAGCTCTAGGCTTCCGCAATTACCAGTTGAAAAAGAAAAACGTTATTATGAATCATCAGAAAGCTAATCCAAACAATATACTGAATAATGGATTGGTAGAAGTTAAAATAGATACTTCAACAGGGGATGTTTCAAATTTATTATATAAAGGTGAAGAGTTTGTTGACTCGGAAGCACTGGTTGCATTAAATAGCTACCGTTATTTAAAAGGTAACGATACCTCAGGACGTGCCTATAGACCGACCCATATCCGCATAAAAAACAGGTGAAACAGGTCCATTGGTTAACTCTCTGATCATTGAAGTCTGATGCTAAAGGATGTAATAAACTGATTAGAGAAATACTATTAAATAAAGGGAAGCCCTGCTGTTTATTTTAATAACCGGTTAGATAAACAAAACATTTGGAAAAAGAAGGAATTCAATTTTGGATTTGCATTTAATGTGCCTCAGTCTACCATTCGGTTAATATTCCATGGGGCGTTTTTGAATTGGAAAAAATGAGCAG
>ENA-OQBV01001336-OQBV01001336.1-human-gut-metagenome-genome-assembly--contig:-NODE-1336-length-12267-cov-2.801318_pt1 | contig 12267 bp, 13 predicted proteins | sample MGYA00242750_ERZ504559 | MGnify/ENA primary metagenome ERZ504559 (study PRJEB26092, sample SAMD00036230) | human gut metagenome | host: Homo sapiens | study: EMG produced TPA metagenomics assembly of...
GAAAGTTACCTACAGTTCTTCAAATAAGAAGATCGCAACGGTAAGTTCCAGTGGTGTGATCACCGGAAAGAAAAAGGGAACAGCCTATATCACAGTGAAATCTGGAAAGATCCGCAAAAAAGTAAAAGTAGTAGTTAAATAAAATGATTAAGCAGGAGCTGCCTTTCATGAATACACATGGAATGGCAGCTCCTTTTTCATTTTTGCATGTAGCTTTATTTGCAGAAGTAGATTACGATATTAATAGTTGACCAGGGAGAGAAGAATGATTAGATAATATGTTATAGTGATAATGGAATTATGGTAACAAAAAAAATTTATAAAAAAAGTGCAACCAAACAGAAAAAAATACGTTATATATAATAGACAACATTAATATGGCACACTGCAAATAACCTATCTGCATAAAAACACTAATATACAGGGGAGAAATGTGATATGGAAGATATACATATTATAAATTTATTTTTAGAAAGATCAGAAGATGCAATTCGCCAGGTAGAAGTAAAGTACGAAAAATTTTGCTTTAAGATTGCATGGAATATTTTATATAACACAGAAGATTCAGAAGAATGCGTAAATGATACGTGGCTGATAACGTGGAATAAGATTCCGCCTAAAACGCCAACAAAATTATCTGCATTTCTTGGAAAAATAACCAGAAATTTGGCATTGGACAATTTCAGAAAGAAAAATGCTTCAAAAAGAGCAGATACACATATGATGGATATTTGTGGTGAAGTGGAAAAACTGGAAAATAACAATAAAGGATTATGTGGAAGAGGACATAAAGAAAAAGGAAATTTTGAATATTTTAGAAAAATTTTTAAGTGATTTAAAAGCAGGGGACAGGGATATTTTTGTCAGGCGATATTGGTATATGGATAATATTAAAGACATTGCAAAAAGACATGGATGCTCTGAGACTAAAATTAAATCTAGTCTTTTTCGAAGCAGAAACAGATTATGGGAAGAGGTGAAAGAAATCATATGAAAAAAGAAAACAATTTTTTAGATCTGATGGGAGAAATAGATGAAAAATTTGTTTACGAAGCTTCCTTGCCATGGAAAAAGCGAAATGTTAATTTGAAATTAAAATTAGCAAAGATTGCAGCAGGAGTTGTAATAGCATTATTGTTAGGAGGCTTGGGACATCCGCATGAGATAAAGGCGGCCTGGGAACAGATTACTTCGTGGATTCAAACGGCATTGGGGATTAATGAAAATGTAGAATCATATATAGATAGTGTTGGAAAAACGATTACTAAAAATGGAATTTCTATTACGTTAGATGAAATTGCTGCTGATAAGGAGAATTTATGGGTGGCAATATCTGATAATATAAATGATTCAAAAGAAAAAAAGACTATTCTACTAACAGAAGTGGAGATAAATGGAAAAGCGGCACAGTTAGATGGAACATATGCTCTGGAGAAAAAGGAGAACGGAACAGATGGTCAGGTTTGTCATTATAGGTTGGAAGATACAACTATTAAAGATAATACAGCAGATATAAAAATGAAAGTATGGTTATTTGATCCAACAGAAATGGATACTGAAGATACAGAAGATACGGATGACTATATTTTTGAATTTTCATCAAATTGGGAAGAACTAGAGAAGAATACCATAAATGTAAATGTGAATAAAAAAATAAAGATATCTCCAAATCAAAATCTGACGATTTCAAAAATGAGCTTAAACGATTTGGCAAGTACAATTTATGGAAATTTGGATAATAAAGAATATGAAGATTATTATTTAATAGGAACCGACGATAAAGGAAATCAGGGGCTTTATAGAATGACAAATTATGGAGACACAGAGACTGTGTTTGAAGAAAGCAGAAATAATACAAAATATAAAGGAATTTCTCCAGATGCTAAAACGGTGACATTAGAATTATATGTAAATAAAGAAGAAAAAAACAGCACAACATATAAAAAATATGAAACTGGAATAGAAGATACTTACGGAGAAGGCGAAGGACGTGTTTATGAAAGTGATGAAGATCCTCTGGATTTATATAGCCAAGTGGAAGGAAAAATAGAAATTAAAATCAGATGACAAAAGAATAATTTTATCGAAGAGAGGAACAACCAATATCATCTGCCTTCAGATATTGGCTGTAATATATATGATACATAAAAAATACAAGCAGCAGATAACGATAAGATTCTTATATCAGTCAAGGAAGCCTGTGAACGCACAGGTCTTTACAGAGAAAACCATGAGAACTCTTATGAAGAATAATAACCTTCATGGTACGAATTGGGCGAAGAACCCTGATTGATAAGAAAAAATTTCAGAAATGGATAGATCGGCAGTCTTGAAAGGTTTTTGGGGTTGTGTTAAAATTAAGTCCAGTGCCATGCATGATCATCTATTGTTATTAGAAAAAGGATGGTAATGTTATGGAAAAAATCTAAGAGGAAAAGAAATAGGTAAGGGAATCCGACAAAGAAAAGATGGGCGGTAAGAAGCCAGAATCACAATTAAGGGATCTGGCAACCGCCTTTTTCTATCTATGGAACAAATCTTCAGCAGGTGAAAAAGCAAAGAAACATGTATTTGGCGGAAGTTCTCCCAGGTATTCCAGGCTTTGATTCGAGTATGTCCGTTTCAAAATGGTATGAGAAATGGATGGAACTTTATAAGGTTCGGAATCTTAAAGCAACCACGATAAGAAATTATGAAGAAAAAGTATGGAAAAGAAAGCTAATTTTACTGATAAAATGACAATTTAGGAAGAGGTTTAAATATTTGGAAAAAGCAAGAAACACTGAAGAAGAAAAAAAAATGGGTCAAAAGTGGGTCAAAGAGGAACATAAAGCATCTACAAGCCGCGTAAATACAGGGTTTCCAGTTAACACAGGGAAATTATCACCGATGATGAAAGAATACGTAAAGACCAAAGAAGAATACAGCGACTGTATCCTTTTTTACCGTCTGGGCGATTTTTATGAAATGTTCTTTGATGATGCGCTGACTGCATCCAAGGAACTGGAGATCACACTTACAGGAAAAGATTGCGGATTGGAAGAGAGAGCGCCCATGTGTGGCGTTCCTTTTCATGCTGCGGAAACTTATATCAACCGATTGATAGAAAAAGGTTATAAAGTTGCCATCTGTGAACAGGTAGAAGATCCGAAAAAAGCCAAGGGTCTTGTAAAACGTGAAGTTGTTCGTATTGTCACACCGGGAACCACACTGGATGCCATGTCACTGGACGAATCCAAAAACAATTATCTGATGTCCATTGTCTCCATCGGAGATCATTTTGGCTGTGCTATTGCAGATATCACAACCGGTGACTGCTTTCTTACAGAGCTGGATAAGCCTCAGAAACTTCTGGATGAGATCAATAAATTCACACCTGCAGAGATCATCTGCAACGATGCGTTTCTTTTAAGTGGTGTGGATGTGGAGGATCTGAAAGGACGTCTTGGAATCTGCGTATTCGCCCTGGATCCCTGGTACTTTGACGACCAGCTGTGTCAGAAAACCCTGAAAGAACATTTCCATGTGGGAAATCTGGAGGGGTTAGGAATTGGTGACTACGACAGCGGGATCATCGCTTCCGGTGCTCTGTTCCTGTATCTGAAAGAAACACAGAAAACAGCACTTTCCCATATGGCAAGTATCCGCCCTTACTCTGCCGAGAAATACATGCTTATCGACAGCTCCAGCCGTCGTAATCTGGAGCTTGTGGAAACCATGCGCGAAAAACAGAAAAGAGGTTCTCTTCTCTGGGTACTGGACAAGACCAAAACAGCTATGGGAGCCAGAACACTTCGGTCTTATGTGGAACAGCCTCTGATCGATGCAGAGGAAATCGAAAAGAGACTGGGTGCTCTGGAAGAACTGAATGAAAAACCCATGGAACGGGATGAGATCCGGGAATATTTAAACCCGATCTACGATCTGGAACGTCTGATAAGCCGTATCAGCTATAAATCTGCCAACCCAAGAGATTTGGTTTCCTTTGCCTCTTCCCTGGAAATGCTGCCGTATATAAAGCAGATCCTTGCAGAATTTAAATCTCCGCTGCTTATGCAGATCAACGAAGACATAGATCCACTGTCAGACATTACCGCTCTGATCCGTAATTCCATTGCTGATGATCCGCCCCTTGCCCAGAAGGACGGCGGTATCATTCGGGAAGGTTATAACGAAGATGTGGACAAATTCCGCCGCTCCCGGACAGATGGAAAGAAGTGGTTATCTGAACTGGAAGCAAGAGAGCGAGAACGCACCGGTATCAAGAGCCTGAAGATCAAATATAACCGTGTATTCGGCTATTCCCTGGAAGTTACCAACACTTTCAAGGATCTCGTACCGGAGAACTATATCCGCAAACAGACTCTTACCAACGCAGAGCGTTACATCACCCAGGAGCTGAAGGATCTGGAGGATCTGATCCTTGGAGCGGAAGATAAACTTTATGCATTAGAATTTGAACTGTTTTCAGATATCCGTGATCAGGTTGGAGCTGAGGTTGTCCGTATCCAGCGTACTGCAAAGGCAGTAGCGGCTCTGGATGTTTTTGCTTCCCTGCACTGGTTGCACAGAGGAATAACTTTGTCCGGCCCAAGATCAATGAAACCGGCCTCATTGATATCCGAAATGGCCGCCACCCGGTTGTGGAACAAATGATCGAAAACGATATGTTCATTCCAAATGATACGTATCTTGACAACCACAAAAAACGGATCTCCATTATCACAGGACCAAACATGGCCGGAAAATCCACATATATGCGCCAGACAGCCCTGATCGTACTGATGGCACAGATCGGAAGCTTTGTTCCGGCAGACAGTGCAAACATCGGTGTGGTTGACCGGATTTTCACCCGTGTGGGAGCATCCGATGACCTTGCAAGCGGACAGAGTACCTTTATGGTGGAGATGACAGAGGTTGCCAACATTCTTCGTAATGCCACTTCCCGAAGTCTTCTAATCCTGGATGAAATCGGACGTGGAACCAGTACCTTTGACGGCCTTTCCATTGCCTGGGCAGTGATCGAACACATCAGCAACACCAAACTCTGCGGCGCCAAGACCTTATTTGCGACCCATTATCATGAGCTTACCGAACTGGAAGGCAAGCTTTCCGGTGTCAACAACTACTGTATCGCTGTCAAGGAAAAAGGCGACGATATCGTATTCCTGCGTAAGATCGTAAAAGGCGGAGCAGATAAAAGCTATGGTATCCAGGTAGCCAAGCTTGCCGGTGTTCCGGATTCCGTGATCCAGCGTGCCAAGGAGCTGGTAGAGGAGCTCAGTGATGCAGATATCACTGCAGCTGTAAAAGATCTGACTGCTCCAAAGAAAAAGCAGAAGATCACCTATGATCAGTTAGATATGGCACAGATGTCACTGTTTGACACGGTACAGGACAATGATATCATTGAAGAGATCAAAAACCTGGAGATCGGAAATCTGACACCAATGGAAGCTTTGAATATTCTCTATAACCTGCAGAACAAAATTAAGAACCGGTGGTGATACCCTTGAAAAAAATTGCAGTTTTAGACCAGAATACCATTGATAAGATTGCAGCAGGAGAGGTCGTAGAGCGCCCCTCCTCTGTTGTAAAAGAGCTTGTGGAAAATGCCATTGACGCAGGTGCTACCGCTATTACTGTAGAGATCACAGACGGCGGAAAAAAGCTGATCCGTATCACGGACAATGGCTCCGGAATGGATGCAGAGCAGGTTCCGCTTGCTTTTCTCCGCCATGCCACAAGTAAAATTGAAAAAGTAGAAGACCTGACCCACATTGCCTCTCTTGGCTTCCGTGGTGAAGCACTTTCCAGTATTGCCGCCGTCTCCCAGGTGGAGCTGATCACAAAGACTCCTTCCGGGATCAGCGGTACCCGCTATGTGATCGAAGGTGGAAAAGAACAGTCTTTGGAGGAGATGGGCGCACCGGAGGGAACCACCTTCCTGATCCGGAACCTTTTTTACAACACACCTGCAAGAAGCAAATTTCTGAAATCCGACATGACAGAAGCCGGTTACATCAATACGCTGATGGAACAGCTGGCGCTTTCCCATCCGGAAATTTCCTTTAAATATATCCAGAATCGTCAGGTGAAACTTTCCAGTTCCGGAAATTACAGCGTAAAGGATGTGATCTACAGCGTTTACGGACGGGAGATCGCCAAAGCACTTCTGGAAGTCTCCTATGAAAATGATTTTATGAAGATCGAAGGCTTTGTGGGAAAACCGGAGATTTCCAGAGGAAACCGCACTTTTGAGAATTATTATATCAATGGCCGGTATGTAAAAAACAAGATCATTACCAAGGCTATTGAGGATGGGTATAAAGGACTGGTCATGCAGCATAAATTTCCATTTGTTTCCCTTCGGATCGAAATGGATGGTAATGACCTGGACGTTAATGTACATCCGGCAAAAAGAGAAGTGCGTTTTGCCAGAGAAAACCGAAGTTTATACGGCTATCTATGAAACTGTTCGTAAGGTACTGACTCACAGAGAACTAATCCCGCAGGTATCTGTGGGAAAAGACGAACCGACATCTCACAACGAGCAGATGAAGCCAGGAAATGTTCCGGAACCTTTCGAGGTAAAAAGACGGCAGGAGATGTACGGACACCAGAACCGGACGGCGAATATAGCTTCCCATATTGCACCGACAGCTTCTGAAGTACGTACATCGCCGGTTTCATCGATACCTTATAATAAGTTGACAAATAGTACAGCCTCCTATGGCTCAGCTGAAACAGCTCACAGTTCTTCAGATTCTTTTACAGATAAATACAGGCATATGGGTTCTCTGCGGGAAAATCCCGTATATAGATCTCAGCCCTTTACAAAAGAAGAAGAGGAAATGTTTTCCGGCACACTGAAGGACGGAAAAAAAGAGACTTCCGCTGTAGAAACAGCTGATCCAGAAGTGATATCTGAAAAACCTGCCGAATCGACATCTCCTGAGATAAACAGCGAGCCGATCAAATCCCTGGAACAGGAAACGCCAAAACAGCTGGAACTTTTCGAAGAACGGCTTCTTGCCCCGGAATCCAGAAGCCGCCACAGGCTGATCGGACAGCTGTTTGACACCTACTGGCTGGTACAGTTCGAAGATAATTTTTATATCATTGACCAGCATGCGGCCCATGAAAAAGTATATTATGAGCGGTTCGTAAAGCTGTTCCAGTCTCAGAACATCCAGTCTCAGTACGTAAGCCCTCCGCTGATCGTTTCACTCAGCCTTGAGGAAGAAAACCTGTTAAAAGCAAACGAAAAATATTTTCGAGATTTCGGTTTTGAGATCGAACCTTTTGGGGGAAGAGAGTACAGTATCAGTGCGGTGCCATCCAGTCTTCTGGGAATGACAGAGGAAGAGCTGTTTCTGGAAATGCTGGACCATCTCACTGCAGACGGCTCCAAAGATGCATTTGAACTGTTTACCGCAAGGCTTGCAACTATGGCCTGCAAAGCTGCTGTAAAAGGCAATCATTCCATGTCACCCCAGGAAGCCGACAAGCTGATCGATGAACTTCTGACACTGGAAAATCCTTATAACTGTCCTCATGGAAGGCCAACCATCATTGCCATGAGTAAGACAGAGATTGAAAAAAAATTTAAACGTATCGTGTAAGATACCTATCATAAACGGAGAAAATCTATGAAAAAACCTCTTATCGTCCTTACCGGACCTACTGCCGTGGGAAAAACAAAACTTTCCATTGCCCTTGCAAAAGCAGTAAACGGAGAGATCATCTCCGCAGATTCCATGCAGGTTTACCGCCATATGGATATTGGTTCCGCCAAGATCACACCGGAAGAAATGGATGGCGTCCCTCATCATCTGGTGGATGTGTTGGAGCCCACAGAAGATTTTAATATTGTCCTTTTCCAGCAGATGGCAAAAGAAGCCATGGAAAAAATTTATGATAAAGGCCGGATCCCGATCCTAGTAGGCGGCACGGGATTTTATATTCAGGCCGTAACCAGAGATATTGATTTTACCAGTTCCAACCAGGATGACCATTACCGCAGGGAGCTGGAAGAGCTGGCAGAACAGAAGGGGCCTGCATTTCTCCATGACATGCTTGCTAAGGTCGATCCCAAGTCAGCCGAAGATATCCATGAGAACAATGTCAAGCGGGTGATACGTGCCCTGGAATTTTATAAACAGAACGGTACCAGGATCTCCGAACATAATGAAGAACAGAAGGAGCATACCAGTCCCTATGCACTGGCTTATTTCGTCCTGAACGCACCACGCCCACTTCTCTATGAACGCATGACACAAGAGTGGACGAAATGCTGAAAAAACGGTCTGACAGAAGAAGTTAAAAAGCTTCGGAGATGGGCTGCCACAGGGGAATGGTTTCCATGCAGGGGCTTGGCTATAAGGAAATCCTGGACTGGATGGGCGGAAACTATTCTTATGAGGAAGCCGTAAGGGTCCTGAAACGTGACACCAGACACTTTGCCAAACGTCAGCTTACCTGGTTCCGCAGAGAAGGCGAAGTAACCTGGGTAGATAAAGATAACTTTGATTACGATGACAGCAGGATCCTTTCCTACATGCTTTCTGTATGCAGGGAAAAGGGAATCCTCCCTGCCAAATAAATAAAAAGGAAAATGATCATGAAAGAATTATATGCACAACTTGGAATCTCTTCTGCAGTTTACGATTTCGGTAAATCTGTGGAAGATTCCCTGAAAGAACGTTTTGAGAAATTTGATAAGACTGCAGAATACAACCAGATGAAGGTTATCCGCGCCATGCAGAAGAACCGTGTCAGTGAGGCTTGTTTCGGAGCTTCCTCCGGTTATGGCTACAACGACCTTGGCCGCGAAACTCTGGAGCAGGTCTATGCCGATACCTTCCACACAGAAGCCTGCCTGGTACGCCCGCAGATCACCTGTGGAACTCATGCACTTGCCATTGCTCTCTTCGGAAACCTGCGCCCCGGTGACGAGCTTCTTTCCCCTGTAGGAAAGCCTTACGATACCCTGGAAGAAGTGATCGGTATCCGCCGTCCAATGGTTCCCTTGCGGAATATGGCGTAAAATATCGTCAGGTGGATCTTCTCGAGGATGGTACCTTTGATTATGAAAACATCAGAAAAGCAGTCAATGAAAAAACAAAGCTGGTAACCATCCAGCGTTCCAAAGGCTATCAGACCCGTCCTTCTTTCTCCGTAAAACAGATCGGTGAGCTGATCTCTTTTGTAAAAAAGATCAAGCCGGATGTGATCTGCATGGTAGATAACTGCTACGGAGAATTCGTAGATACCATCGAGCCCAGTGATGTAGGTGCAGATATCATGGTCGGCTCCCTGATCAAAAATCCAGGTGGCGGCCTTGCTCCTATCGGTGGTTATATCGCAGGAAGAAAAGACTGTGTGGAAAATGCTTCCTACCGTATGACCTGCCCGGGACTGGGCATGGAAGTTGGTGCAACTCTTGGTGTAAACCGTTCTCTGTATCAGGGATTTTTCCTTGCACCGATGATCACCAAAGGAGCTTTAAAGGGTGCTGTTTTTGCAGCGAACATTTACGAAAAGCTTGGTTTCCCGGTAGTTCCCAACAGCACAGAGCCACGTCAGGATATCATCCAGGCGGTCACTCTCGGAACACCGGAGGGTCTTGTAGCATTCTGCCAGGGTATCCAGGCTGCTGCACCGGTAGACAGCTTTGTAACACCGGAGCCGTGGGATATGCCGGGATATGACAGCCAGGTGATCATGGCAGCAGGTGCTTTTATCCAGGGTTCTTCCATCGAGCTTTCTGCCGATGGTCCTATGAAACCGCCTTATGCAGTTTATTTCCAGGGTGGTCTCACCTGGGAGCATGCAAAGCTGGGAATCCTGAAATCTCTTCAGTATATGGTTGATAAGGAACTTGTAAGCTTATGAAAAATCCGAAGGACCGGACTTAAAAAAACAGATCTTTGTCATAGGAGCCGGTGCTTCCGGTCTTATGGCAGCTATTCAGGCTGCTGTATACGGAGCTGCAGTTACGGTTCTGGAACAAAATGACCGTCCCGGCAGAAAAATCTGTGCTACGGGAAACGGCCGTTGTAATATGACGAACCTGAATCAGGATAAAAACGCTTACCGGGGATCTCATCCTGAATTTGCCAAAGATGCCCTGGCACAGTTTCCTGTGGAAAAAACTCTGAAATTCTTTCAGGAACTGGGAATCTGTACCACAGACCGTAGCGGATGGATCTATCCCCGAAGCAACCAGGCACAGAGTGTGGTAGATGTTCTTGTCATGAAGGCACGCAGCCTGAAGGTAAAGCTGAAAACCAATCAGACCGTTACCGGCGTGTCTTTTGCAGACGGACAGTGGAAGATCCATACGGACGGATGGACCTACAGTGGTGATGCCGTGATCCTTGCAAATGGTTCCCGTGCGTCTTCCGTTGCAGGTTCCTGCGAAAGCGGATATGAAATTGCAAAAAGTCTCGGACATCATCTGATCGAACCCCTTCCCGCACTGACAGCTCTGAAATGTAGGGGAAATTCTTTTTCCGGCTGGAGTGGTGTACGGACAGAAGGGAAGATAATACTTTATATAGACGGCACACCGACAGTCTCCCAGCAGGGAGAGCTGCAGCTTACCGATTACGGTGTATCCGGGATCCCGGTATTCCAGATTTCCCGCTATGCTATCCGTGCCGTCCATGAAAACAAAAATGTGGAGCTTTCCATAAATTTTTTTCCGGAACTGAACCGGAAAGAGCTGGAAGAATACCTGGAGCACAGAAAAGCAGCCTGCCCTTACAAAACAGAAAAAGAACTTCTCATCGGACTTTTTCCTGAAAAACTGATCCGTGTTTTATGTGCGCAGAAGGATCTTATCCGCGGGATCACCGATTTTCGTCTCCCGGTAAAAAACGGCCTTTCCTTTGAACAGGCACAGGTTTGTTCCGGTGGAGTGGATACGTCTGAAGTTCACAGCAAAACCATGGAGTCCAGACTTCATAAAGGTCTTTATTTTGCCGGAGAGCTCCTTGACATTGACGGTACCTGCGGAGGTTATAACCTGCAGTGGGCGTGGTCAAGCGGAGCTGCCGCCGGTATCTGGGCAGCAAAGGAGGAAGAAAAATGATCCGGATCACACAGCTGAAGCTTCCCATCACTCATACAGAAGAGCAGCTTCACCGAAAAATAGCAAAAATGCTTCGTCTTGGAAATCAGCCGTTCACCTATGAGATCCGAAAACAATCTCTGGATGCCCGGCACAAAGAGGACAAAAAATTTGTCTACACTGTAGATATTAAACTGGATAACGAATCCCGTGTTCTCAAAAAGGTTCACGATAAAAATATTATGTTAACCTCTGAGAAAAAATATCATTTCTCCTCATCTGGCTCTGAAGCTCTGTCCCATCGTCCTATAGTGATCGGAAGCGGACCTGCAGGATTATTCTGTGCCTGGTACCTGGCCAAAGCCGGGTACTGTCCACTGGTACTGGAACGGGGAGAAGAAGCAGACAAACGCCAGAAAACCGTGGAAAATTTCTGGAAAAACGGCATCTTGGATCCGGATTCCAATGTACAGTTCGGAGAGGGCGGTGCAGGGACTTTTTCCGATGGAAAGCTGAATACTCTGGTAAAAGATACTTTTGGAAGAGGAAGGGAAGTTCTTTCCCGATTTGTGGAGGCAGGAGCTCCCTCTGAGATCCTTTACCAGCAAAAGCCTCATCTTGGCACAGATCAGCTTGTAGGTATCGTTCAGTTTATGCGTCATCAGATTGAAGAAATGGGCGGGGAATTCCGTTTTCGTTCCACAGTAACTGATCTGATGATCCGTGACCGGAAGCTTACTGCAGTCATTGTCAATGCAAAGAGGAATACCGGCAGAAATCTGCATTCTTGCTCCCGGCCACAGCGCCAGAGATACGTTTGCCATGCTGGAAAAACACAATATTAACATGGAGCCGAAATCTTTTGCAGTGGGGGTACGTGTGGAACATCCGCAGACCATGATCAACCAGGATCTTTACGGGGAACCGGAAAACGACCGTCTGGGTGCATCCAGCTACAAGGTTACCCATACACTGGAAAACGGACGTGGCGTTTATTCTTTCTGTATGTGTCCCGGCGGATATGTTGTAAATGCATCTTCTGAAGAAGGTATGCTTGCAGTGAATGGTATGAGCTATCAGGCACGTGACAGCCATAATGCCAACAGTGCTATCATCGTTACGGTAAACCCTTCTGATTTTCCTGAAGAGGGAGTTCTCGGCGGAATCGCTCTGCAGCGAAAACTGGAGCG
>ENA-OQBV01001339-OQBV01001339.1-human-gut-metagenome-genome-assembly--contig:-NODE-1339-length-12251-cov-2.662653_pt1 | contig 12251 bp, 15 predicted proteins | sample MGYA00242750_ERZ504559 | MGnify/ENA primary metagenome ERZ504559 (study PRJEB26092, sample SAMD00036230) | human gut metagenome | host: Homo sapiens | study: EMG produced TPA metagenomics assembly of...
TCTTTCAAAGCCTTATATTGTTTGCTATTTGTATTGATGCCATTATATGTATTACCTGATCCGCTAATATTCATCGACATATAAAAACCTCCTTGTAAATAAATTCAAAATCCGTTTAGAATTAACTTAGGTCCTGACAGTTCTTGTGGAGGGACATGATGAAAAAAATCCGGACCTTGCTGTGGCGCGGTCCTATGCAGGAAGCTCCTGATATTGACGGTAAGATCTTTATTGAAGGTGCCAAGGGACTTCGGGTAGGGGACTTTGTCAACGTCCAGATCGATCAAGGCTTTACGTATGAGGCTGTTTCTCTTACCTCGTAAAGGAGTGAATGTTCTGTGGATGTAGAAATCATCAGTACGGGAACGGAACTTTTATTGGGGGATATCCTTAATACGAGTTTCCAGCTCCTGTCAAGAACCCTGAATGACGCCGGTTTCAGTGTCCTTTATCAATCAACCGGTGGGAGATAATCAAAAGCGCCTTTTAGCTGCCCTTTCCAATTGCGCTAAACGCGATGCCCAGATCATCATCCTTACGGGCGGCTTAGGCCCCACAAGAGGCGATATTACAGCTCAGACCGTTGCCGATTTTCTTGGCCGTCCCCTTGTGCTGAGTGAGGAATGGCTGAAAAAGATGGAGGCTTATTTTGCCCTCTCGCGGACTTGTCATGAGCCCCAATAACCGGAAACAGGCCTATGTACCGGAAGGGGCGGTCATTTTCAATAATGATGTGGGAACCGCACCGGGTATGGCGATTGAAACAAATGGCGACAAGGATTTTAATCCTGCTGCCACGGACCGCCTGAAGAAACCAAGTTCGTCCTTGAAAATGAGATGATGCCTTACCTTCGCCAGAAATTCCAAAGTCAAGGGATCATCCATTCCCGCATTCTTCATCTAAAAGGGTTGACCGAATCCATGACAGCCGAAAAACTTGATGACATTATCATGGCACAGACCAATCCGACAGTGGCACTATACGCGCGCCGCGGTGAAATCCTTGTACGGATCACAGCAAAAGCTGCAAGTCTGGAAGATTGTATGGCACTCATTCACAACGAGGAGACCAAGATCCGTGCCAAAGTTGGAGAATATATTTACGGAACTGACTATGAGACTTTGGGGGAAGCACTGGGAAAGTTGCTGCGTGCTAAGGGCATGACCATCGCTTTTGCAGAATCCTGCACGGGAGGGCTTGCCTCAAGTCTGGTGACCGATGTACCGGGAAGTTCGGAATACCTCATTGGTTCCGTTGTTTCCTATACCAATCAGGTCAAACATGAGATCCTGGGCGTTCCCCAGGAAACGCTCGATACGTATACGGCGGTATCCAAGGAAACGGCGATTGCTATGGCTGAAGGGGTGCGCCATTTAATGCGCAGCGATATTGGTGTCAGTATTACAGGGATTGCAGGTCCTACAGGCGGTTCACCGGACAAACCGGTAGGACTGGTTTATGAAGCCTGTGCAACAAAGCATGGCACGGTTGTACAGGAACTTCGCTATCGGGCTTCGCGCACGACCGTCAAACTCCGTGCAGCAATGAACGCCATGGCCCTTGCCATGGATGAAGCTAAGAAATGAATCGTGCCAAACAAGTATGTTAGGAGAACCTATGACAGAACCAACAATTACGACCTTTGAAGACCTGAACCTTGACAAAAAGATTCTCTCTGCCCTGAAAGACATGGGCTTTGAGGAACCGTCACCCATCCAGAAAGGGGCCATTCCCCTTGCACTTGAAGGGGATGATATCATCGGACAGGCTCAAACCGGTACGGGCAAGACAGCGGCTTTCGGCATTCCCATCATCCAATCCATTGATGAAAAGAATCGCCATGTCCAGGCCTTGGTCATGTCCCCAACACGGGAACTATGCATCCAGGTGGCAGAAGAAATCAGCAAAATTGGCCGGCTGAAGCGTGTCCATGTCCTGCCTGTATATGGCGGACAGCCGATTGAACGCCAGATTCGGAGCCTGAAACATGGCGTCCAGGTCGTTATTGGGACCCCCGGGCCGCCTTTTGGATCATTTGCGCCGCGGCACCATCAGTTTGGACCATATCCACTTCCTCGTCCTTGATGAAGCGGATGAAATGCTTGATATGGGGTTCATTGAAGATATTGAGACCATCATCAAGGAAGTTCCGCCAGAACGGCAGACCATGCTTTTTTCAGCGACGATGCCCCGTCCAATCTTGAGCATCAGTAAAAAGTACATGCGGACACCAAAGGTGGTAGCCATCCACAAGGAAATTGTGACGGCTCCGACCATTGATCAATATTATTATGAAACGCGCGATAAAGTGGATGGTCTGTGCCGAATCCTTGATACGACAGATGACTGCAAGATGATCATTTTCTGCCGCACCAAGAAAGGCGTGGATGAACTGGTCATTGCCCTTGCCACCCGTGGCTATGAGGCGGAAGGCCTCCATGGGGACCTGAGCCAGACGCAGCGTGATCGGGTAATGAAGAAATTCCGTCAAGATCAGGTTGATATCCTCGTTGCAACAGATGTAGCGGCCCGCGGTATTGACATTGACAATATCACCCACGTGGTGAATTTCGATGTTCCCCAGGATCCGGAAAGCTACGTCCACCGCATTGGCCGTACTGGTCGCGCCGGCAATACCGGCGTCGCCTTGACCTTTATCACTCCTCGTGAATTCCGTCAGTTAAAGCTCATTGAACGAAGCGTAAAGACGAAAATTATCCGCGGCCAGCTTCCGACCGATGCCAATGTCCTTGAAAAACAGCGGGAACAAATCATTTCCAAAATGCAGAGCATTCTTGAACAAAATCAATATCATGATTATCTGCCTATTGCAGAAGCCCTGGAAAATGATTATGACATTCATGATATTGCGGCGGCCGCTATCAAATTCATGCAGGAAGGAAATAAAGCTTTGGAAGAGCCCCAGACTGCGGATGCGCTGCCTGAAGCTCTTGCCAACACGGGGGCTCGCCCCGGCATGGTTAGACTATTTATCAACATCGGCCGCAGTGCCAAAGTCACGGTACGGGATATCATCCAAAGCATTGCCATCGAAGCCGAGATTCCAGCAAAATCGATTGGCCGCATCAGCATCTATGACAAATTCAGTTTTGTTGAAGTTCCTGCCGACTCAGCAGAAAAAGTCATGGCCGTGATGCATAAAAATACCATTCGCGGATTCCGCGTCAACATGGAGCCCGCTAAAGCACGGAGATAAGCACCATGGATAACATCGTCTACGGGAAGACGGAGGGAATTAAAAAACGGGTCTTGGAGCAGCTTCAATCGCTCTACAACCTGCATCTTGATCAGGGCCAGCTCATTTCGGAGGAACTGGCCCTCCTTCTGCGTGATATTTCGGAATCCATTGGACGCGAAGTCTCTGTCTATGTGGACCGCAAAGGAATAATTTCCAGTGTTTCAGTTGGCAGTGATCATGCAGTTTCCCTTCAGGATACGGGAAGCCGGCGTTCTCTGTGGCGTTTGTCAGGAATCACTGCAATCCATACTCATCCGTCCGGCACATCGCGCTTAAGTGGGGTAGATATTTCCGCACTTAAAAATTTGCGTCTTGACGGCATGGCGGCTCTTGCTTGGAAAGATGCGGAAGCGATGCCCTTTCTTTCTTTAGGCCTGATTACAGACCTTACTGATGATGGAGTGCCAGTTGCCGAGGAATTTGGACCTTATTCTGCCAAAGAAGCTGCCCGTATTCCTTATGGAACGCTCTTGCAGACGATTGAACGAATTTTAGGAAAAAAGACACGCAGCGAAAAAACGGGAAAAGAAGTAGAACGAGCCATGCTGGTTTCCCTTCATTGGGGAGAGGATCGTTCTCGCTATTGTGTTGAAGATTCCGTTGAAGAATTGGCACAGCTAGCAGAAACGGCAGGGGCCATTGTCGCAGCTAAATTTGTCCAGTCCCGTCCCAAACCAGATCCAGTATTTTTTATTGGAAAGGGGAAAGTTGAGGAAATGGCCCTTTTTGCTCAACAGGAAGATATTGATTTATGCCTTGTTGACGATGACCTCTCTCCGGCCCAGCAGCGCAACCTGGAACAAGCGTTAGGTGTCCGGATCATTGATCGAACAGGCCTTATCCTTGACATCTTTGCCAAACGGGCCAGAACCAGTGAAGGTAAGCTTCAAGTGGAACTGGCTCAACTGCAGTATCTTCTGCCCCGCATCATGGGGCAGGGCGCCAGTTTGTCTCGCTTGGGCGGCGGCATCGGAACAAGGGGCCCTGGCGAAACTAAACTTGAAGTGGACCGCCGGCGGATCCGTGACCGTATCGGATTTTTAGAAGCCCAGATTGAAAAGATGAAGGGGGCACGCCGGACGCAGCAGAAAGCCCGGGAAAAAAGCAGGATCAAACAAGTCTGCCTTGTGGGCTATACGAACGCAGGTAAATCTTCCCTTCTGAATGCCCTTACCCATTCAGAAATCTATGCAGAAGATCAACTTTTTGCAACGCTTGATCCAACAACGCGGCAACTCAGCCTGCCCAATAAGGAAGTTTGTACCTTGACAGATACGGTCGGCTTCATTCAACGCCTGCCGCATCAATTAGTGGCCGCTTTTCGTTCGACGCTCGAAGTCGTAAAAGGGGCAGATCTCCTGCTCCATGTGATCGATGTGAGCCATGAACTTCACGAGAAACAGGAGGAAGCGGTGCTAAGCGTCTTAAAGGAACTTGGTGTAACAGATACACCAATCCTGACCGTCTACAATAAGATCGATAAGCTGCCGGATCATGAGGGGCTAAAAAAGCGGCTTGATCGAGAGGAATCCCTCGCCATTTCTGCCCGCTCTGGAGAAGGAATCCCCGCCCTTATTAAAAAGATTGCAAGCTTTCTCAATGAAGGAAAGACGGAAGTGACCCTGCTGATTCCTTATACAGAAACAAAGCTCTCGGCTCAGCTTCACGAAAAAGCGACGGTCCTATCCGAAAGTTACGGGGAAAAGGGAGCCCTTATGAAAGTCCGTTTGGATAAACATGATGTAAAGCACTATGCCCCTTATCTAAAGGAGGAAACATAAAACATGATCAATTGGGATGAAATCGAAGAGAAAGCCTTGCTTGAGGTGCAAAAGACGAGCTTTATCCATGAAAAGGCTGCCCTTCTCAACACTCGTAAGGTCCTTAAAGCATTCCGTAATCATCAAGTAGCCGATTATTACCTGAAACCAAGCACGGGCTACGCCTATTCTGATACGGGAAGGGATGAACTGGATGGAATCTATGCGGAACTCTTCGGCACGGAAGCAGCCCTTGTAAGAAGTCAATTCGTTTCTGGTACCCATGCTCTTGCCGTTGCTTTATTAGGTGTTTTAAAGCCGGGAGATGAGCTGATTGGAGCCACGGGAGAGCCCTATGATACGATGCAGACCATCATTGGTTCCCCCATCAAGACCCCGGGCTCCCTAGTCAATCAGGGTATTAGCTATCACGAAATCCCCATGATTGCCAATCATCCCAACATCGACGCCATTGTGGCCGCAATTACCGACAAGACCCGGATGGTCCACGTACAGCGTTCCTGCGGCTACAGCAGCGTCCGCAAAACACTGACTGTCGATGAAATCGGAGAAATCTTCAGTGCAGTCAAACGGGTTAAGCCTGATATCATCTGCTTTGTCGATAACTGCTATGGCGAATTTATCGAAGATAAAGAACCAACCCAAGTCGGTGCTGACCTCATGGCCGGTTCCCTCATCAAGAACCTAGGCGGCGGTATTGCTCCGACCGGCGGTTATATCGTGGGACGCAAGGATCTTGTCGAACTTGCTTCCTATCGTCTCACGGCGCCAGGATTAGGCGGAGAAATGGGAGCAACGCTTGGGGATACGGCCCGTGAATTTTATGAAGGCCTGTTTTTTTGCGCCTCATGTAGTCCTTCAGGCCATCAAGACTTCGATTTTTGCGGCTTCCGTATTCCAGAATCTCGGATTCGAAGTGTCTCCGCTACCAGAAGAACGCCGCAGCGATATCATCCAAACGATTACCCTAAAAACCAAGGAAAATCTCTGCCGCTTTTGTGAGGCCATTCAGGCAAGTTCTCCCGTTGATGCCCATGTAACACCTGTACCCAGCCATTTGCCGGGCTATCAGGATGAAGTCATCATGGCTGCCGGCACCTTCGTCCAAGGGGCTTCCATAGAACTGAGTGCTGATGCTCCTGTGCGCGAACCCTTTACGGTATACCTTCAAGGGGGCCTGACTTTTGAACACGGTCACATTGCCATTATGGAAGCAGCAAGAAAAATCATGGATAAATAATCGTGCAGCGGCAATTGATTCATAGATTGTGGATAAAAGTAAAATAGGAGAGGGGAGGGATAGAAAAATCCCTCCCCTCTCCTATTTTACTTAAGTTTCCAAGACAAGGCCGTCACTTGATGATTTCTCGCTCACAGCATCCCAGACAGGATTCTTTTAAAGGACCAAAGGGAATTGTTCCTGTATAGAGCAAAAGAGCTGCTGTCTCTAAGCTGCGGATCCCCTCTGATCGGATTTTACTCACCTTGCTGTTTATTTGGCAATCTACGTATTTTCTTTATGCCCATTTTGCCTCCTGTCCAATCTTCTTGTCCCAATAAATCAAGATTGACTGCTCCATTAGACCTTTGCTGAGTGCTGGATCGTTATGGATAAATAAGCACATATGTCACCATATTTCTCTTCTAAGACGATTTTAGAAAATGATAGACACCTCTTATGAGAAAACATGCTCTAAATGCAGATTTGAGCTTATAAGCCAGATTTCCATATCTGTAGGGCCATTATAAGAAAGACAGTCAGTTCGTCTTATGAAGAAATGAACAGCAGTCTTTTAGAAAAATGAAAATAATAAACAGCTGATCATGAGAAAAGTAGGAGCAAGTGGGAGCCATAGGAAAAAGCATCCTATATAACAACAAAATAGTAGTAAAAGGTAAAATGTGAAAAAGTGCTTCTTTCGAAAAATAAAACCGCCTCTATATTTTATGTTAGAGGCGGTTTTATTGAAATATGCATATATTTAATCATAAAATAGATAAAATCCCTTAAAACGCAAATTTAAGCGTTTTAAGGGCATGAAACCTTTGTTGGGAATTTCATGGCTTATTATCTATCGTAAACGAGCAGGAAACAATCAAAGAACACGGAAAACACCTACAACAACTCCGGTAATCTTAATATTATCCGTACCAACGATGGGTGAATAAGCGCTATTTTCCGGAACTAGACGAATCTGTTTGAGTTCACGGAAATACCGTTTTATCGTCGTTTCTTCTCCATTTAAAAGAGCAACCACGATATCCCCATTTTGGGCGTAATCTTGACGGCGAACAAAAACATAGTCCCGGTCAAGAATTCCGGCATCTTTCATACTATCGCCTTCGACGACCATCATGAAGACATCGTCCTTGGTCCCGAGAAGTTCTGTTGGAATGGGGTACATATCCTCGATATGTTCATCAGCAAGAATGGGATCGCCGGCGTGAACAGCCCCAACAAGAGGCACGCCAACTACTTCCTTCTTGCGCCAGGCTTCATCAGAAACAAGTCCATACGTACGGGGTTTATCCGTATCCCAGTTCAAGAAACCTAAACTCGCAAGCTTCTTCATATTGTTATGAACACTGGCACTGGAGGCCAGGCCAACACCCTTACCAATTTCACGGACGGATGGGGGATAGTTATTTTCAGAGATATAACGTCGAATAAATTCAAGAATCATTTCCTGACGGTCCGTAAGTCCATTAGCGTGTATCGAATTTGCTTTAGGTCTGCCCATAAGAAAGCCTCCCATACAAGGTATTTTAAAGAAATATACTATATGTAGTAGTATATCAAGAGTTCAAATAATAGTCAAACGTACGTTTAGTAAAAGAGAAGAAAATATGAATAAAATAAAGATAATAAAAGAAAAACGAACAACGGAATGCAAAAGTAAAAATCATGATAGATTAAGGAAAAAGAAAATAAAGTTTACGCTAAGAGAATTCCGAGATTAAGATACGTAAAAGAAGATTGTCATTTTAGATAGGAGTGTAGCTTGCAGGAATGGTTGGCTGCAGCCACTTAAAACTGTACGCAGCTAAAGACGTGGGGAACAGAAAAGCATTTTTAGCAGAAATTTTTACGTCCTATAATATATATTATGTAAAATAGTATAAAAATAAAGGCCGTAAAAAAAATTCCCGGAACCCTCTTTTCCCTAAGCCAGTTCCGGGATTGTATCCGTTCTTAAGTTGATTTCTTTTTTGACCAAGAAGTGTAAATGACTGTACGGCTCGTTTAAATGCACTGAGCTTCAGGTCATAGTTGATGGTATCATCTGTTTGAAAGTGGATAACATAACCTTCACCTTGTGGATTAAGGAGATATGCATTGAGTAGGAAGACTTTCTTTAAGTCTTCATTATCGGTCGACTGCGAAAGACTTCCGCGAAGGTCACCGACAATGATGGGTTCATGATGAAGGATTGTAATATTGGGTGTATAGCTTGTGATTTTTTCGATGAAGTTCTTTTCTGCTTCATTGATAGTCGCCTTTGTGGCAGACCCTAATTCCTTGAAACTGTCATCGCTGAGCCTTCGGATCATCATGGAATCCGTATGGACACTGCTCAAGCTGCGTCCAAAAAGGACATTATCGGCACGCAGTGTATAAATACGCCACCCACTGGGAATTTCCATCTGGAATCCGAGGTTGGGGACGGTTAGGATATTTTCATCCGTATAATGGATCTTTTTCAGATCTAGATCCTTTGTGATTGCTTTTAAGGCTTCCTTGCCAGCTTCTTCATTGGCCTGTGTTGTACGGACCGTTACAACGCATAGATTATTTTTCTGCGTTTGGTATGCCCGTCCAATGATAAAGGGACGTCTTGTCTTTTCTGGATCTTTGGGAACACTGCGAAAATCATAGCAGCCTGCTTGCATTTCTTTTTCTAACTGAGCCGATGGGTTGTTCTTTTTTCCGTGAAGTTTATCACGCAAAAGAGCTGCCTTATCAGTTGTTTGGCCAGTGGCCTTATCATCCATGCCTACAATCGTATTATCCTGATCATCTTGGATTTTCTTAAGGAATTTCGAAAGTTCCCGTTTCTGTTCTCCTGAGTATTGTTTCATGGGAACAGAAATAAAACTGGGCAGTGTATAAAGATCCGCACTGATGAGAAAGTCTTCCCCAACCTTAAAGCGAACACCTGTTGTTGTATGATACAATTCTGTACTGCCTGGCGGAATGGTCATGGTAAAGCCACCGCTTTTGGGTGTATAGCGCTGCGGAGCGGCCGCCATGGCAGGATGCTGGATGCTGAGGCCTAGGACTGTAAAGGCTGCCGTAAAGAGTGCAGCTATCCGTTTTTTCACTTCTCTCCCCTCCCCTTTAGGCCCTGGAAAGTCGCTCAGCACAGCGCTGAGCTTCGGCGCAAACTTTTTCGTAATCAAGGGTCAGATATTCGCCGTTTTCATAAAGCAATTTTCCATCTACAAAAACATGGCTGACACTGTGGGAACTGGCGGCATTGCAAAGAAGGAATAGCGGTCATTGCGGGGGAACCATTCCGGTTCTTTCAGATCATAAAGGACAAGATCTGCTTTGTATCCTGTTGTGACGGCACCCACTTCATCAAAGCCGATGGCTTTGGCGCCTTCTAGGGTTCCGCATTTGATTGCAGTTTTAGCGGGCACGCTTCTAGGATTATCCTCTTTGACTTTGGACAGCATGGAGGCTAGACGTACCTCTTCAAGCATATCCAGATTATTGTTGCTTGATGCCCCATCCGTTCCAAGACCGAGGACAATGCCTTTTTGGAGCATTGGCCGATGGGGGCAATTCCGCTTGCCAGTTTAAGGTTGCTCTGCGGGTTGGAGGCAATGCGTACATGATGCTTCCTTAGGATTTCCATATCCTTGTCATCAACATGGACGCAATGGGCAGCAAGGGTTCCCAGCTCAAATAAGCCCAGTTCTTCCATCAAGGCAATGGGCGATTTGTCATATTTCTTGAGACAGTCCGCCACCTCCCCTTTTGTTTCCGCAAGATGCATGTGGATTTCGGCTCCTTTTCGGGCCGCTTCCTTTACGATGCTGCAAATATATTCCGGAGCGCAGGTATATGGCGCATGGGGGCCATACATCACATGAATCCGGTCATTTTCGACGCCGTTCCACGTATCAAATAGAGCTGAATTCTCATCAAGACGGGCTTTGCCATCGGCTGCGGAAGACCCGGTAAGGCCCCTTGATAACGCAGCACGGATTCCCGATGAAGCCACGGCACGGGCCGTGGCTTCCATAAAGAAGTACATATCGGCAAATGCCGTTGTACCTGTACGGATCATTTCCGCTATGCCAAGGAGACTGCCCCAATACACGTCATTTCCCGTGAGATGATTCTCCATGGGCCAGATTTTGTCCTGCAGCCAGTCCATAAGGACCATATCATCGGCATAACTGCGAAAAAGAGTCATAGCGATATGAGTATGGGCGTTTACTAAGCCCGGCGCAAGAAGATGGTCTCTGCCATCGATTACGAGGCTGCCTTGAACCGGCTCTTGACCGATATAGGCAATGCGTCCATCCTTTATCCCAACTTGATAGGTTTTTCCGTCATTTCGATCCAAGATCTCAGCGCCTTGGATCACGGTATCGTAAAACATCTGTTGCTTGTACCCTCTTTTCTTTAGATTTATCAATGGGAAAACCACCCACAGCATGAGCCGCTTCCCGGCAGTGACAAGATGCCAAGGTCTGCTCTTCCTCTGTTAGGAAGGCATGGATGATGCGAGCAATGGTTTTGGCATTTTCATCCATCATGGCAACAACTTCCTCATGAGATAGGGCCGTCCAAGAAAGACCGGATCCCATATTGGTCACTAGGCTGCAATTGGCATAGCAAATCTCTGCTTCCCTTGCAAGGACGGCTTCCGGCATTTGGGTCATCCCTGCTACATCACCGCCCATAAGTCCATACATCCGAACCTCGGCAGCAGTTTCATAGCGTGGCCCTTCTGTAGCTACATAGCAGCCAGCTTTACTGTGCCGTACGCCAAGTCTTGTGAGGATGCCGTTGAGCCGCTCCCGCAGGACTGGACAATAGGGAAAGCTGAAGTCAACATGGCAGACCGGCATGACACCGCCATCAAAAAAGTATGCTCGCGCGATTTTGTAAAATCAAGGATTTGACTCGTATTGACAAACGTCCCAGGAAGCAAGCCGCGATTCAGGGAGCCTACAGCGGTAAAAGATAAGATTTCCGTTACACCCAACTTCTTCAACGCATAGATATTGGCACGATATGGAATGCGATGCGGCGGCAGACTGTGCCCCTTGCCATGACGAGCAATGAAGTAAACAGATGTATCATCGATCTTGCCTGCAAATCCTTCCGCCGTACCAAATGGGGTTTCTACCGTAATGGGGGACAGCGTTCCAAATATGGAGGTATCTTCGACACCTGTACCCCCAATGATTCCAATTTTGCGCATAACGTTCACCTCTGCTGATTCAAACTTTCAATGATAGGGAGAAGTTCCGGTAAAGATGCAATCGTATAGTTCGGTTTTATTTCTTGCTGGAAACGTATGGGGTCAAAGCTGGACCACCCGACCTTGACTGAAGCACGGCATCCAGCTCGCATTCCGCTCACTAGATCATAAGGACTGTCACCGACACAAAGGCATTCCTCACCGGAAAGTCCTAGCTTTTTTAGGGCAAGAAGGCTGGGTTCTGGATCAGGCTTATGAAGGGCTGTATCCCGTACGCCAATCACACCTTCTATATAGGGAGAAAGCCCCAGACAGCGTAGTCCCCGTTCACAAGTCTCATTGGTCTTGCTTGTCACAATGATGGAATGGATTCCCTTTTTCCTTTAGGCGCTGACAGCCAGCCAAAACAGAAGGAAAGGGACGGATCATTTTCATCATGAACAGAAAGCTGATACGTCCGATAAAAAGTCAGCAGCTCGTCGAGATGGGCTTCATCCCCACCACTCAGCTGCAGCATGGCCTGAGGCATAGGAAGACCAAACGTCGTCAAGATTTTTTTCATCAGGCGGGACCTTTCCATAAAAATGAGAAAAGGTTTGATGGAAACAATGAAGGATGAGGGGTGTTGTATTGGCAAGGGTTCCATCAAAATCAAATAAGATTCCTGAAATGGTCATGAATGGCTCCTTTTGTGTGTCGCTTACGTTTCATCTGATAACAACTCATTTTACCATAATTTACCGTTGAAATAAAATGCGAACGTCCCA
>ENA-OQBV01001340-OQBV01001340.1-human-gut-metagenome-genome-assembly--contig:-NODE-1340-length-12244-cov-4.358587_pt1 | contig 12244 bp, 11 predicted proteins | sample MGYA00242750_ERZ504559 | MGnify/ENA primary metagenome ERZ504559 (study PRJEB26092, sample SAMD00036230) | human gut metagenome | host: Homo sapiens | study: EMG produced TPA metagenomics assembly of...
ATCTTGCGCCTTCCATTCCCATTTCACGCCCCATTTCACGCCGTTCCACTGCCGATTGCATCGCGTCTCGTATCGTTCGGCCACGCGAAGCCTGTAGGTGGCCTGCCGCTCGCGGGTCTCGCTAGGCGTTCCACCAGTCCGAAGTCAACCAATGTGCTGATCGCCCGTTCCGCGGCGCGTGGTCCGAGATTCAGCGCGTACAACAGCTTGCCACGTGATTCGGCGAACACCTGTGCGTCCTTGTTTTCTTCCGTCTTCTCATAGAACCTCGGGGTAACCCCCATGCGGCACGGGTCCAGGCTGACCATCGCCATGTGCTGTAGCACCAATCTGCTTTGCGGGCTCAGCCTTCTGTTGTCGTGCTTGGCTTACGCGCCGACGTATTCGGCCATCTTGTACGGATTGCTGCCCATGGGCTACCACCCGCGTGCCGTTGATCGTCGGCTGATCACCGTTCGCGCCCAGGTGCGCGGTGGACGTTTCCCGCCTTCTGCGAAGGCATGGCCCACCCTTGTGTGAGGTGCCACCATCTCATGCCCCCATCGTCTCGCCGTTGGCGTACGCGACTATGCTCGCCACGTTGATTTTCCAGTAGCGTCCGCCGATTCTCGCGGCATTCAGTTTGCCTTCCTTCACAAGGAGATTTATTCCCCTGCTGTCCTTGATGCCCAGCATATCCATGACCTTGTTGCGGCTGACTACCAGCGGGCCCTCAATACCCTGCGCTGCTGCAGTGCTCATTGCTACATGTTTCTTCCCCGCGGAACGGTTCGGTATGCGAACGCCCGCGCTAATGATGTGGTGATCGGTGATATTCCCCAGCGTTCCCCGCAGGCGGGTAGACGGTGCTAGGGCAGCTCCAAACATCTGCCTGTTGCGTTCCCCCACGGGAACCGTGGCGGCAGCAGCCACGCGCACGCTGCCATGGCGTGCGTTCCGCCTACAGAATACACCACGACACGCACATGGACACGCCACGATGCACGTCGTCGGGCAATGCCGCGTATCGGCTATGGCGAAGCGCCTGGAACAACGGTCTCAGCGGCCGTGACGTCAGATCAGTGACACCCGATTTTTCAACCGCGCGCTTGTATTCTCTTGAAGTAACTTGTATTGCTTTGTATTGCTTTAGTATTACTTTGTATTAAGGGCGTCAGTTTCTGACGGGCATCAGCGTAAGAAAGCATCGGGCGTTCATGCAGAAACTGTCGGGCGTCAGCGTCAGAAAGTGATGCCAGCACCCGTCAGAAACTGTTGGGTGCTACTGCAGCGGAACCACGGACACGTTTCCAACATCCGTCAGAAAGTGTCGGTCGTCACGGCACTCACCATCAGTCCTTGGGCAGGTATGGCCGTTTGCCCGTGTACGGGTCTATGCCGTGACTGTATGCCGTGCAGAACGCCGCCATAATATCCTGCAACGATTCATATGGCATATACCAGTCCCCCAAGTTTCTTACCGTTTTTGGATTCCCAGTCCGACGCCCATTTCCTGTAGTCTTTCGCCAACACATTGGCATATGCGTCGCGTAGTTTGCGGGCTTCGCCTTCCACTGATTGTCTGCTGTGTGGCCCAGTATGCGCAGGCGTTCTCCACCCACTCGCTGAATGTGGCATACAAACCCAAATCGCACTCGCCCACGTTCCTGAGCAATCCCAGCAGCTCGGTGGAGACGTGCCGCCAGTGGTCCGCCATCTTCTCGCGTATTACCTGACGTTCTGCGTCGCTGCGGACCAGTTCTTCATGCAGGGCAGGCGGCACCATGAGCAGCCCGCGGGCGTCGGCAGTTCCCTGCTCCCTGCCCATTATGGCGGCGTACCTGCCTAGCAGCCCACGCACGGCGCGTCAACGGTGATCGCCTGCCCGTGGGCCCGCAGTCGCTCTATATCGTGCACATACACGTAATCGAACGACTTACGGAACGCACACACCACATCGAACTGCGTGTACTGATCATCCCAGTAACCGTACAGTCGGCTATCCGCTGTCCTCGCTCCTAGGCCTAAGAACCTGTTGTAGCTCGATCACATCGGCCTCGGTCAGCAGGCCCATGCGTCCCGGTGCCGTCCATATAATGCCTGAACGCGCGTTTAAAACTCGGGCGTTATCTTCGTCATCTCACATCTCCTCTTTCAATAGCTCTCGCATGGTCTCCCGCTGCATGGCGGTGGGCAGCAGCTCCAAGCTTGGCCCGTCTCCAGCCCGTCAATGACGCTACTCGGGTCTTCAGCGGCATACAGGCCAGCAGCGCGGCCAGCTGCCCCAGCCGACTCCTCGCGGGGACTTCCTACGGCCCGTCCGCCAGCGGTCCGCGTCGACCCCTCCAGCGTCCAGCACGGCCTCGACCATGGGCGGGACGGCACTCGCGACGGCGTGGAGACGTTGCGTCGCAAAATTGAGAAATTGAAGTCGGGGAAACTCGCTAAAGCGGAGGTCACAGAAAAGACCCAAGTGCCAATCTGGCCAACGGCATGTTTTTAGATGCGCGTATCATGCTCGGGGACGCCGAAGCGCCAATCATCCATTCGGGCCGAGGACGCCATTACCAACGGCCGGAATGAATCCGCATCTACAGCGGCAATAACCTGGCACGCTCGATGAGTGCGAAGATCCACACCCCAAAGGTAACGCGGCCGCGGAGAATTTCTTCGGACGTTAAAGCAGGACCTCTTACATAGGATGAGTTTCGCGGACATCGGCGTGGAAGGGTTCATCGGCATGATGGACAGTACATGACCCAGTACTGGGACAAACGCATCAGGACAGATTCGGCATGAGTACTATGGCCCGGAGCAGACCACTGGAGCTTGCAGCATGATTAGTGGCGACAGAAATCATGCTGCAACGTTATTGCAGCCCCGCAGCTGATTCCACTACCCCATTAGCCGAAGACTTCAATCTCAGAAACAGCACTCCCCCATCGCGATCATTCCGGCTCCATATAATTTCACGCGAGAGAACAAAGCCGGAGGGGAGAACCATGAACGAGAGCATCCAGAGCACGAACGGCAGCAGCGCACACGTCAGACACGCCGCGCCGGCGCACTCCAGAACGCCAAAAGGCAAAGGGCGGAACTCCAGTATCGAGCTGTTGCGCATCATCGCGATGTTCATGATTCTCGCCCATCACTTCATCGTCCATAACGGCTACGACGTGCTGAAACTCCCCCTGAGACCGGAACGGATCTTCTTCCAGCTTGCCATGGCCGACTGCGGCAAGGTCGGCGTGGTCATCTTCTTCTCCATCTCCGCATGGTTCTTCCTCGACAAGGAACAGACCATCAAATCCAACCTGAAACGCGTGTGGATCATGGAACGCGAGCTCCTGTTCTGAAGTCTTATCCTCGTAACGTTCTACCTCGTGTTCGACCGAGCCGATCTCAGTATGAAACTCATGGTGAAAAGCGTCATGCCGTTGAGCATGGGCGTATGGTGGTACGCCACCGCCTACGCCATATTTCTGGCGCTCCTCCCCTTCCTGGCCAAGGGATTGAAGGCACCCGGCCGCGAATACCACCTCTCGCTGGCCGCGACCGTGCTGGTCATATGGGGATTGACCAGCTTCATCCCCGGAATGATAGGAATCAACGACGGCTTCCTCGGATTCATCTACCTGTTCATTCTGATTTCTGCTTATAAGTGGTACATGAAACCGTTCACCACCAGACAGGTCTGGCTGATGATTGGCACAGGTCTCGGTTTTTTCCTGTTGTACACCTGCGCCTCCATAACATTGTCGCTGCTTGGGCACGACATAGGGATAACGCCACCAGCAAATGACAGTGAAGCCACCTCCAAAGAAACGTCTGCAGCCCTCTATCCACTAAGCGTCCAGTCTTTCTTTCAATGCTTTTCTCTTAGATGCACCTATTGAATCTTCCATAGCGATAAGTTGTTCTCTCATCTCGACAGGAATTTCTTCAGTGGATTCGACCACCACCTCAGCCACCCATTTTTTCTGAGCAAGGGTACCATTCCTCATTATGTCATCAACAATCTTGGATACAGTTGTACCGCCAAGATTGCATAACTCAAGTTTGGCCAATGCGCCAGCTACGGCATCACACACGTCAACGGATCCCATTTTCAGCATGGCAACCATCAACTGCACGTATTTCTCGGAAGGGAAACGTTGAACTATACGCGCAACCGCATCGAAGCGATTATTTGCCATCAAATAGTCAATAATGTTTTGACGTTCATCCTCACACAGTGATGCCATCGCCTCATACGCTAGCCAATAGACAATATTGGCCTTATCCTCAAAGCTTTTGACAAAACACGACAACATGCTGAAAAGTTCCTCTCGAATTCCATCAGGCAATTCATTACTGAAATGTATAAGGAATTTCAAAGGCCATCTTTTGTCTTGAAGCGCCTCAGCGTTGGACAACATAATCTTCGCGAATGAATCCCAATCAACTAATTCCGGATGAGCATATCCACAGAAGAGGAATGCGCTCAGCATGTGATCCACACCATGAACAGCAATAACTCCAGACTGTTCGTAGCTTGCTATTACCTCAGCACAATATGCAGAAAAACAATCAGAAACCCTTCGAATCTCGTCCTCGGAAAGTTTTTGCGCATCATCGATGCTCTTGATTACATCAATTTGGCCGCTTTTCACCTTTACGTGCCATTGCGCTTCCGCTTCCTCATCATGAGAGCTTCGCTCATATTCGTACCATTGCTGCAAGGAACCTTCATCACCTCGTTGCAGCAAGGTGGCCAGATTGTCATCGCTCCAGAAGGAAGCCGGAAAGAGAATCGTCAGGTTCTGCGCTCTCGAAGCGTAGCTTTCTTCTACGCAAGGCAACTCCAAGAACCATTGCTCAATCTCTTCCTGTACATCTCGACTTGCAGCCATATAACAAGCTTTAAGCGTCTTGAACAGTTCAATAGGGATATTGAACGTCGCAGAAACCTTTCGGACGTATTCCCGCACAGACGCCAACGTCATCAAGCACCAACGGCAAACTTCATCAGCCTTATCCGCAGAAAGATAATCACCTATGCACTGGAACAACGTCAGATCATTCAGTGCCGTCGAATGCGTGGACTCATCCAACGATACAGTTTCGGCATATTCAACAATCCTGGAGTCTGAAGCTCTCTGGATAGCGGACCGAAGTACTTTCCGATAATCGTCTTTGGAAGAACACCGCCGAAACATTTCAAGCACATTGACGATGTCCGTTCTCCCCTCATTATCATCCTCAATCTGAGCATACGCATTTTCTGCCTGCAAACAGCAATATCTTTTCCACGCATCTCTGTCACCGAGAAATGCCGTCTGAAGAATAAGGGAGATAAAACGTCGTCTTAGCGAATGGGTTTTCTCTGCTTCTCCAATGCTATGAAGCCACCGATTCGACACTGCGTTACCCGCAATACCGCATTCTCCCAATTCAAGCCACCAGAAAATTGGATTATCTGACGATTGAATCACTTCGGCTGTATCAACTTGCCTTCCCGATGACTTAACATTCCCCCAAATCCAATCGTATTGCCATAGCAACCTTACCGCCACACCGCAGATTCCATTAGCGGTAATATCATCCGGATTCCGCAAGCAAAGACTCACTGCATTCGAACCGGCAGAAATAGCTTCATCCTTACGACCGAGTTCAAACATCGCCCATGATTCGTGAACCAGCAGCCACGCTTTATCTACAGGATAAAGATCATAAGTCATAACAGCTTCAATATGTTGAAGAGCGGCACTCCAATCATTATCATCTATATCAAAGGCAAATTGCATTACCGCCGATGCGGCTTGCTCTTCAGGAGATTTCGCAACCGAAAAAAGCTCATCCAAGCGTCCACCCTGTCCATCAAGGTAATCATAAAAAGCCGCGGCCGCCTTCCAGCACCAGTCAGATGAAGCCCATGCCTCATCTTTTCTCTTTCCTTTCTGCATGGCCGCGTCAGCCATGAAGCCACTTCCCGCTGCCCAGTATCGCTCTATGCCATTCTCATTCCCGTATAGCAACGACGCCAAAGCCTCATGACCTTTTAAGTTATCTACATGTTTATTTGCATGTGGAGCAACTACACGAGGAACAAGCATTGCGAATCGAATGCGATCCTGTTTTTTAATGCTTGTCAGACCATTCCACACAGCTCCATTGAAGACAGACTTCTCATACGTGCTGCATGCGAACTCGGAGAGCTCCTCCTCGTCCGTCTTTTTCAGCACATGGTCCTTACGTACAAGAATTCTGGGCATCTGACAAGAGTGGTCGATCTGCGAAGATTCAATCTTGGACCAATACATTGTCCCTTCATCAGAAATCAAAACAATAATATGGGCAATTCTTCCATTAGTCCACGAAGCTTCATGATTGGCATCAAATCCGAACCACCAGCCAATCACATTACCTTGCTCATCCTTTTTAGGATGCCTGAAGTAGCTTGCTCCTGTCTTTACTTGCACACCAAGAACCACAAATGAAGGAATTCCCTCATCGCTCACCGGCATCACCCATAAATCAGTGCCAAAATCAATGTCCTTGGACATTATGCACCATTGGAAAGTGTCAGAGAAAAAAGCCTTTACCTGATTTTCACCGCCCTCTCCCCTTCGAGCTTCCGGTGAGATTCTGACCCCAAATGTTCCAGACATAACCACTATCTTTCACAAGTAACTTCGTCGTGTATTTTTCACTCGTTTTGCTCTGAATCTTACAGTACAAAGGACAAATGTTCGAGTCGGTTTAGATAACCCCCGAGATTCTATGTGCTCTTAAGTTTCACCCTTGAGATAAAAATAACGCAATTTACATCTTATGCGCGACCTCGCTAACCGATAGGGGCTGCGGACGTTTTCTTGGAGACTGAACGAAAGGATTATCATATGTCCGGTCCCGAGGAACGGCGGCGTGCGGTGGAGCTGTATTCACCACGCCGATGACCACGGCCCAGGTGGTGAGGCATCTGGGCCATCCGACCAGGCAGTGCCTGGAACGCTGGCTGGCGGCGGACCCCGGTATGCTGGCCATATGGTGAAACCAATCATCCCGCTGGAAACGAGGACCAAGGCGATCGAGCTGGTGCTGGACGGCATGTGCGGAAGCAGGCCGCCGAACGACTCGGCGTGAGCGTCGGCGCGGTCAATCACTGGGTCAAGGCGTATCGTGAGGATGGTCTGACGGCGCATGTTCCCGAACGACGCGGGTACGGCTCATACAGGGGCGAGACCACGCCGGATTGCGGCAACCTCGCCGACCGCGATTTCACGGCTGGGATGCCGAACGAGAAATGGTTCACGGACATCACCCGGGATCAAGGCCCGGGACGGGAAGGACGCGCCTCTCGCCGCCGGTCGACTGCCACGGCGGCAGGATCGTCGCGTACACGGCCGGTTGGTCCCAACGCCGGGCTAGCCAACAGGATGCTCGTCAAGGCTGTGGAAACGCTGCCGGAGGGAGCGCATCCCTTGGTGCGTTCCGACCGCGGCTACCACTGCCGGTGGCCCGGATGGCTGGATCTCATGGACCGTTACGGCCTGACACGGTCGACGGGCGCCAAAGGGCTGTTCCCCGGACAACGCCGCCGCGGAGGGGTTCTTCGGTCGAATGAAGACGGAATCCGTCCATCCCGGGCATTGGGGCGACGAGGCGCTCGTCCCGGTCGACGACTGCATCCGCTGGCACGACCACGAGCGCATCAAACGGTCGCTTGGTTAGATGAGTCCTGTACAATACCGTCAAAGCCAGGGAATGGCTGCGTGACCATCTCCAAGAAAACGCCCGCAGCCCCGTATCTGCGTTATGTATGGCAGATTTGGCTTCTTGACATGAGGCTTCTCGCTTATATATGGCACGTCACCCACGAAAACAGCCACTTCGGGGGTACGTTTTCAGACCTTTCGCCGCATGCAACTGCCATATATAGGCGAGATGCTTCCGGCCGGACCTCCGAATCTGCCATATATAGGCGAGATATAGGCAAAGCACGCTCCATGATGGGACAACACGTACGGTTCAAAGCTCGCTACCCAAACGCATCCAGCGAGCCCGAAACACAACCTCTTCTGCGGCATAAAGACGAAGTCCCAAAATATGCAAGAATCCAGACATTATTAAGGGCTCAAAACAAGGCCTTACGTTTTATTCCGATTAATATGTCGTGAGTAGAGAACGACCAATCTTGTCTAAATTGTTCATTGGCCTGGAAAGACGGAGAAAGAGTTCGCAATGTGGAAGAATTGGGTTTATCCGGGTTTGTTGATATTCACAGTCTTAAGCGCAGCCTGCATGGTTTTGTATCCATTTGTTTTGCTGTACCATTCCGGCAGCAGTACTATGCTCGCCTCACTAACTTTGGGTACCGCAGCAGTGATTATTGTCGGATGGATTTGTGCGACGTTCCTTATGTACATGACTTTTTATATTGCGTCCAAGTTGTTGAATTCTGAGGAAAAAACCGATTCGGCAGAGTAGAGGTTCTTATGCTTTCCCACGATTCAGCCAATGCGCTTTCCTCCAATCTTGCTCCCGATCAGCCTATTGGAACCGTCAAGGACGACAAATTCAGCAGGTCTGGTTTCGTAAAGAGTCTGGCGCAGGCACTTTTGAACAATGACGCTTCACATGGTCTGATCGTGGGTTTCGACGCACCTTGGGGTTATGGAAAAACGTCTCTGAAGAATATGGTCGTCGAACAACTTGGAAAAGACACCGACCCAAATGTCACCGTCGTGGAGTTCGAACCCTGGATGTATTCCGATACGGGAGATGTTGTTTCGGCCTTGTTCCGGACCATCGCTCAATCATTGTCGGGATTTGGTGTGGGAATCACGGCTCTGGAAGTCAGGCACGTTTTTTCGGTTATTTCTGATTTTTTCGCAGGATTGTTCGGTGCTATCACTCCCCCGGATGCCACGGTGGCCATGACCAGTAAAGTACTGTCTCAAGGATTCAAAAGCTTGTCGAAAATCCTTGAACCGAATTCCGGAAAAATAGACAAATTGCGATCCGTCAGGGAGAAGCTTCGTAAAGACCTCTTGAAAGAGAAGAGACGGATCATCGTGTTCATCGATGACATTGATCGTCTTGCCGACGATGAGATTTCCGCGCTTTTCCGAGCGGTCAAGTCTGTCGGTGACTTTCCGAATGTGATTTATGTACTGCTTTATGACCATCATAAAGTTGCGGAAGCGCTTGAACGAGACGCTCGTTCAAGCGGGCATGAATTCCTTGAAAAGATTGTTCAGGTTCCAATTCTAGTTCCGGAACCTTCTGGAGTTGTTGTTCGAACGAAACTTAAAGATGATCTCATTTCAATACGTAACAACTGTTCCTCTGACAATACTTTATCTCCAAGAGACGAACATATTTTCAGTAATTGCATTAGCCCTTTTATCACCACTCCAAGAAGAACCAATCTTCTTCTTAATAAGGTTAAACTCAGTTATTCCACATTAGGTGATGATATTGAATTATTCGACCTTGCGGGAATATCGTGCATAGAGGCCTTCTGCCCGAAATTGTATCAATGGATCAGCCGACATTGGCATGAAATATGTGGAGACATTCCGCGCGGAAACGCTTCCAGCGGCTCTCTTACCTCATCATCCAGCTCGGAAAGAATTACACAGCTCATTCAGGAATCAGACAAAAACCTAACAGAAGAATGCGCAGACTGGAAACATGTGGTTGAGACTCTTTTTCCACTTGTCTCATGGGCTACCGCTAGGCAATTTGCCTTCCATGGAAAGAATGAAACCGATCAGTCATATCGCTCTATATACAAAGACCAATATGTTGATTTGTACTTTAATTTTAATCTTCCTGAAAATGTAATTCCAGAATCGTTGTATTCATCATTTTTGCTCAACAAAAACATCAACGAACTTGATATTACACCTGATAGCGATTATGCCAAGGCTGCGTTTAGCGGAGCAATTCAAGATTATATAGAACGGCATGTTTTCGAATATAAGACCCTCGATACAAAACAGATTATCGAATTGTTTAAGTTCTATTGTGAAGTACCATTTTCGATGCAGTGCCGTAGTTCAGAGGTTTCTTTTCCACTTATGCCCACCTATCCCATGAAAAAGCTCCTTAGGGTTTCATTCAACAAGAAATCAGGGCTAGATACTGTTTCCATTTTGGACGCGCTAGTCCTTTTGGACTCACCGGGGGCTTTTCTTGCTTTGATCTGGCTTACCGTTGGCATGAAGTTATGTCTTATGCGCAAGCAGACCAATGATTTCAGAAAGAATGTATTTTTAAATGAGATGAGTAACTACGGTCAAGATAATATCAATAATTTCATTGACCATAATTTGTCCGCCTTAGGCGATGAAGCTCTAAAGGAAAGGCTTCCACATATCATCGATAAACTCAAAGAGCTTGCAGTGAAAATGCAGGAGAACGGCAACTTGCCGGCAAATATCTGGCATATTGAACTCCTTCAGGCCGCCGCCATGCTGCGATGGCTATTTGAAGATGATGCAGATGACCTGATCTCCTCACTGCGCGCTCTAGAACCCTATATCGACCAAGAGATGTATTCCGTCACCATTGCAGCCGCTCTGACCAAACGCGAAGACAAACAATACATCGTCAATAGGAAGATTCTCGAAAGGATCGTAAATCCAGAAACATACCGAAAAGCCATCCTTAGCATAATTAAACGGGATGCCCAAAACATTCCCGAGCCAGAAGGACAACATGTCGCTTATGCGGCATTGCTCAAGAACGAAGCGAATGAGGCCTCCGACACAGTTCATACAGCTGTCTCAGTCGATGAAGTACTAAATCTGCTAGAGGATTGGAGGAGAGGAAAGTTCGCTTCTGATTCTAAAGGTTGAAACGATTTCCCTGCCTTGAAGTTTAGACACCGCACGCGCGTCGTCGGCAGCTTCCCGGACGGGCAACAGCGCTGATGCTCATGTGCGCGCGCATACGGTACGTGACCGCGAACGAGTGGAGCTCGCGCCGCTACCTCGACATGCCCCGGCTTGGCGGCACGCCGGAGGAAGCGAACTGATCATCGCGCCATGGGCGGCCATGACCCAAAGTGCGCAACCTTTCGGGCACTACCGTTTCATCTACCTGTTCATTCTGATTTCTGCTTATAAGTGGCATATGAAACCGTTCACCGCCAAACAAATCTGGCTGGTGATCAGCATTGGGCTCGGCTTCTTCCTTCTCTACGCCGCCGCATCCGCAACGCTGTCCCTGCTGAGGCACGACATGGGCATATTCATCACCAGCCATTGGCGGTTGCCCGTCATCATAGTCGGCTTCGGCATGTTCCTGCTGTTTGACCGTGCTACTTTCCACAATCGAACCATCAACCGAATCGCGCAGTCCGCGTTCGCAGTGTACCTGATCACCGACTACGCTGCTTCAATGAAACTGCTTTGGGTCAGGTTGTTCAACCTGCAGAACCTGTACCAGCAGCCATTGGCGATCCTGCAGATCCTCGGCATCCTGCTGGCGATCTACGCCGTATGCACCCTGCTTGGCTTCATCCGCCAGGCACTGTTCGCCGTCACCATCGACAGGCATCGCGGGCACTGGTTCGAGCTGCTGTGGAGCAAGGTGTCCAACCGGATTCACGATCACTCGTATACGCCACTGGTCGATTCATCCAGCACTCAAGCCCACTGAAGAAATAATGGACGACCATTCATTGGCGGGTAATCCACGCGACCAACACCTAGACGGCAAACGTGGATTACCTACATACGAGCCATTCCAGAAACGTTAAAGGACAAACGTAGCCAGACCGCCCACTCAGAAAGAATCGACTCTTGTTAGTTCTTCTGATTCGGTACGAGCATGATCTCGCCGTCGGCGATGCCCTTGAGATGCTGCCCGTAGGGGCTCTTGCCGTAGCGTTCCGCGGACTCCATGAGCTGCTCGCGGGTGATCCAACCGTTCTCGTAGGCGATCTCCTCCACGATCGCGATGGGCAGGCCCTGTGCGCGCTGTACGGTGCGCACGAACTCCCCCGCCTCGAACAGAGAGTCCATCGTGCCCGTGTCCAGCCACGCATAGCCTCGGCCCAGCGTACGCACGTTCAGCATGCCCGCGTCCAGGTACATGCGGTTCAGGTCTGTGATCTCCAGCTCACCTCGCGCTGAGGGTCTGACCCGCTTGGCGTACTCGACCACGTGCTCGTCGTAGAAGTACAGGCCCGGTCCACCGCGTAGTGTGACTTCGGATGCGCCGGCTTCTCCTCGATGGACACGGCCTTCTGTCCTCGTCGAACTCGACCACG
>ENA-OQBV01001341-OQBV01001341.1-human-gut-metagenome-genome-assembly--contig:-NODE-1341-length-12240-cov-3.073310_pt1 | contig 12240 bp, 16 predicted proteins | sample MGYA00242750_ERZ504559 | MGnify/ENA primary metagenome ERZ504559 (study PRJEB26092, sample SAMD00036230) | human gut metagenome | host: Homo sapiens | study: EMG produced TPA metagenomics assembly of...
GAACGTAAACGGCACGGGAGATACGTTTGCTTCTTCCATCGCAACTTATCTGGCAAGGGGATACGACATGAATACGGCTGTCGACAAGGCAGAGAATTTCATCTACAATGCGATTCTCTACGGATCGAATGTCAAGTTCGGCTCCGGATATGGTCCGGTCTATCCGTTTTACGAAAATTTAAGCAACTTCCTGAAAGAAGATATCCAGTATGCAGCAGCCATACAGGTAGAACAATATATTCTCTAAAAGACAGCAAAGCAGACAAAAAATATTCGCATAAAAATTATAATACCCCTTACTTTTCAACTATTTTCAAAAGTAAGGGGTATTTTTTATCTAGCCTGATTTATTTCAGAAGGACTTCTTCGATTCCTTTCTCCAAGACTTCCTGTGGCAAAGCACCTTGTGAAACTTGTGGCGTATCTCCCAATGGGATGAATACGAGAGTAGGCAGACTTGTAATGCCGAAGGCTGCTGCAAGCTCACGCTCCTTATCGGTATTGACCTTATAAATTACAATCTTATCCTTATATTTTTCTGCCAGCTTCTCCAGTACGGGGGACAGCCTGCGGCAAGGTCCGCACCAGTCGGCGTAAAAATCGATGATGGCTGGTTTGCTTCCCTCATAAACCCATTTGTCTGGATTCTTCTTATAGTCGTATACCTTTTCTATAAACTCCGACTGGTTGATGTGAATAACTTTACCTGTCTGTCCGTAAACCAGACTGCCTGTCATAAAAACAGATACAATCAGCAATAATATCTTTTTTCATATCAATTTTTCTTTTATGGAACATTTTATTTACCACTCAACAGTACATTCTGAATAGCTTCTACCAGTGTTTTCTTAGGAAGTGCTCCCTGTGCCATCTGCGGTGCATCCGTCAACGGGACGAAAAGCAAGGTAGGTACGCTTCTGATTCTGAAAAGAGCTGCAAGTTCTTCTTCCTCGTCTACATTTACCTTATATACGTCTACCCGACCGGCATATTCTTCGGCAATTTTCATCCAATATGGGAGCCAGCATCTTGCATTGGACCGCACCAGGTAGCGTAGAAATCGATTATTGCGGGACGTTCACCCAAAAACTTCCATTCGGGATTTACTTTCATAGTTTGTCTACTTTATTCAGGAAATCGGCTTTTGTAAGGTTTACTGCTTTCATATTCTTTTATCTTTATGGTTTATTACTTTACTATCGGAACAAATTCTTCTCATTTTCAATGATCAGGTATTTGTTTCTGATGCAAAAATACAATCTGCCTGAAAGGTTTACAACAGCTTTTTTCTATCTTTGTATAGATAAAATCTATTGATGTATGACTTTACAGCAAATGGAATATATAGTAGCGCTGGACAAGTATCGTCACTTTGTGCTGGCTGCCGAGGCTTGTGGTGTGACTCAGCCTACTCTGAGTGCCATGATCCAGAAACTGGAAGAAGAGTTGGATGTGAAAATATTCAGCAGGGACCGGAAGAATATTTCTCCTACTGCCATCGGAGAAAAAATAATAAGGCAGGCAAGAATAGCCTTGAACGAAACCCAGAGAATCAGAGAGGTGGTAGCTGATGAAAGCAGCAGCATGAACGGCAGTCTGCGTATCGGCATCCTGCCAACCATCGCTCCCTATCTTGTTCCCGACTTTATCTATCATTTCAGAAATACATATCCCAATGTGAATCTTTCCATCGACGAAAAGGAGAACAAATCGCTGGTTCAGGATCTCAGATTCGGGAATCTGGACATTGCCATCACCACGCCTCCCGAAGCGCAGGCCAACATTCTGGAGATTCCGGTATATGTGGAAAAGTTTGTTGCCTACTTCTCGGAAAGATGCAGTAAAGCACGGCAGATAATCGCAAACGGCAATCTGCCACCGGAACACATGTGGATTCTGAAAGAGGGACACTGCCTTCCCAACAGTGGCATAAATTTCTGTAAAAACAAAGATATAGGTAACCATATCTATGAGGCGGGAAGTATTGATACGCTCATAAAAATAGTAGATAAAAACGGTGGATACACCATTATTCCGGAACTGCATATCAGTACATTGAATGAAGAACAGAAAAAGAACATACAAACTCTCGATGTCAATCCGCCTGCACAAAGAAATGTCTCAATTCTTATAAAGGACGATTTTATAAGGGAGAGGATGGTAAATGCCGTACTCGACACCATAAAGGCAATCATACCTGCACACATGATGGACGAACGTTTCAACAGGCTTTCCATCAAACTGAGATAAACAGTCCGTTCCACCTAGGAAAATAAAACGGGGGAAACCAAACTTCTGCTCTCATGACAGAAGCTACGGTTTCCCCCATAAATAGTTATTTAAAGAAACAAGAGAGCATCTTTATTTATCACAGCATCCTCCGCAAGAGCATTTGGGAAGTTCCTGCTTTTTGATTTCTGTGAGATAGAAACGGGCAAAGGCGTCTTTAATCTCATCGCGCACACGACGGAATTCGGCATCTATAAACTCCGGTGTCCCTACAGCATGCGAAGGATCGTCGAAACCAATGTGAAGGCGTCTGCCTACTTTTTCCGTAAAGGCAGGGCAACTCTCATTGGCTCCTCCACATACGGTTATTACATAATCCCAGGCCTGGTCAAGATAAGTATCTACATGAGTGGGAATGTGACTGCTAATATCGATACCTGCTTCTTTCATCACTTCCACAGCCTTGGCATTGACACAAGCTGCGGGGTGAGTTCCTCCCGAATAAACTTCAAGAGAAGCATCGAACGATTGCAAAAAGCCGTGCGCCATCTGGCTCCGGCAACTGTTTCCTGTGCAAAGAATCAATATTTTCATAGAATACATGAATCTGATTATTACAGAATTAGATTAAACAAATATCCTGAAAGGATAATAAACAATGCGACTGTACCGAAAAAAATGCCGATAAGACGCCAGGTCATGACCTTCTTGAGTAATGTGGCTTCCGGCAAAGACAGACCGACAACTGCCATCATGAATGCAATGGCTGTTCCCATAGGAATACCCTTTGCAACAAATACCTGGATAACCGGTACAATACCGGCGGCATTGGCATACATCGGAACCGCAAAAATTACAGAAAGCGGCACAGCCAGCCAGTTGTCTTTTGAAAGGTAGGCTTCAAAAAATCCTTCCGGCACAAAACCGTGCATAAAGGCTCCGATACCGATACCTATCAGTATATATATCAGTACTCCTCTTACTATACGCCAGGCATCGCGGACGATAGACGGAAGCCGTTTGAAGAAAGAGATATGTTCTTTCTCCCACTCGTCTGCCTGAGCAGAAGAGTCTGCCTGGATCTGGCGGACCCAGTCGCTCAGATAAGGTGACAGATTCATCTTTCCCAAAACAAATCCTCCGATCACTCCGAGCAGTATGCCGCTGATAACATATATAAGTGTCACTTTCAGTCCGAATGAACCGAGAAACATTGCCACAGCAACTTCGTTCACAAGCGGAGAAGTTATCAGAAATGCAAATGTAACTCCAAGTGGAATACCCCCTTTCACAAATCCGATAAACAACGGAATGGATGAACACGAACAGAACGGAGTGATGGCTCCGAATAAAGAAGCCAGTAAATACTGCAACCCATACATTTTATGAGTAACCAGATAATTACGCAGCCGTTCAATGGGGAAATAGGCGTTGATGATGCCCATCAGCACACTGATGAAAAACAGCAGAATAAGAATCTTGACAGTATCGTAAAAGAAGAAATTGACTGCTATTCCCAGTGAGGTCTCTACACTTAGTCCGAAGATGTCGTAAACCAGCCAGTCGGCAAATCGTTGTATCATATATTTACTATCAAATACCTAACAGTCTTTTCACATCACTTTCCGAAGGAACCTGCCCTTTCATCTTCACTTCACCGTCTACTACTACAGCAGGAGTGGTCATGATATTATAACTCATCATTTCCATAATATCGTCCACCTTTGTAAGCTTCACGTCTAAATTGTTCTCTTTTATTACCTTTTCTATCACCTGAAAGGTTGTTTTGCACTTGGCACAACCCGGTCCTAAAACTTTTACTTCCATTGTTCTAAATGTTTTTTAAATGATTATTTATGATAAATACATGATATAGCAATAATACATGCCAATAATGACAAAAAGCACTCCTACCACCAGATTCAGCCATCTCTGTATGACCTGCATCTTTCCGTAAAAAGTACCCAGACGCTGCACACTGAACGCCAGTACCCATGCTACAAGCAGTACCGGAATAGCAGTTGCTACAGCAAAAACCACAGGCAAAACATAGCCGGCAGTTGCAGTAGCCGACATCGGAATCAGCATTCCAAAGTAAAACACCCCACTGGTAGGACAAAAGGCAAGAGCAAACAGAATGCCTATCAACAAAGCACCCCACCCTCCTTTTTGGGCCAAGCCTTCGGCATTTCCACTAAACCCAAACTGAGGAAGGTTCAGTCTGCTTCCGAAAAGCATGAACAGTCCGATGAGCAACAACAGCGGTCCTAACAGCCATTCACCGTATGTACCTATTGTCTTTTGAATCCCGAACATGCTGGATCCCTCCTTCAGTACAGTAATCAATATAGTTCCCAGTAAGGTATAGGCAACAATACGCCCCAGCGTATAAAGCAAGCCGTTACGGAAAATCTGTCTGCGATTTTCAATATCTTTTCCGATAAAACCGATAGCAGCTATATTTGTTGCTAACGGACAAGGTGAAAGGGCTGTAAGCAGACCTAATAAAAAGGCTGTCAGCAGGGGTGTCGTACTATTATCCAATAATGTCTGTAGCCAGTCCATAATGAAATCAGTTTATCATTTCATTAATTTTATCCACTAATCCTTTCTTAAATTCTCCCGGAGATTTACGGGCATTCGAAAAAGCAAATTCAGTCATGTTTTCGGCTTTTTCCTGTCCGTTTTTATGACTGACAATATAAAGTAGAAGACCATGTTACCTGATATTTCTCGGCTATTGCCTCATTTTCCGGTTTCGAGATGTCTATAATTCTGAAACTCAATGTACCGTCTGCCAGTCTGTCTGCAAAAGCACTGTCAATTGCTGCCCTTGCATTTTTTTCGATTGCAATGCAGGTAGCACAGCGTTGCTTGCTGTGGAAACAAAGAACTTCTACACCATCTGGACGAACTGCCGTTTCTTTTTCTGCCGGCAAAACGGTTCCTTCAGTCTTGGATTTTCATCCCGCAAGCAACAAAAACAAAGCATGCAGCTAATAAAAATAAAATCTTTTTCATATTTACATATACTTAAAAGTTAGTCTTTCGTAGAAATAACGAACAATAAATAGAAAAAAAGAGCCGGCTTAGCCGCAACAGCTCTCTTTCTTGCACACCTGTTGTCCGAAGAAACCGGCAAACATTTTCTGCGCCAGTGCCCAGTTCTCCTTATTAATGCAATATTTCACTTTAGGAGCCTCTATTTCTCCTTGAATCAGACCTGCTTCTTTCAGCTCCTTGAGATGTTGTGAAACTGTAGCTTTTGCTATAGGCAGTTCTTCGTGAATATCACCAAAAAAACAGGTTTCTTGGCGGAGCAGAAACTGCAAGATGGCCATACGCGCAGGATGTCCCATCGCTTTGGCAAAACGGGCTATCTGTTCTTGTTCGTCTGTATATTTCTTATCAGCCATAGAATATTTATTATTTGTTGTTCGCAAAACTACGAATAAAATAATTATCCTGCAAATTCTTTCTGAATTTTAACTGTAGGGATATTGCACAACGAGTGCTTTACCATTATACTTCTTCCCTCGCATACATGCAGTAAAGAGCATAAAAGTAAACAATAAAATATAGTTTGAAATAAGATATGACTTCCAGAATGAGAAGCCAGAGAAAAGAAAATCAACGGAAGGTTATCCACTTGTTGCTCATGAAGTTGATTGCACCGTACACAAAAAGTCCAAGGAACTGAGCAAGATATTCATTACACCCGCAAATTTCGACAAGAAACAAAAGAAACAGGAACTGCGCTGCATACGCTACCGCAAAAGCACAGGCAAAAAACAAGATTTCATGCCAGATGGTATTCTTTTTCCGATCGGCATCAAAAGGGAAAATCCAGAATTTACACCATATAAAGTTATGAATCTGCGCCACTACATAAGCCACTACATTGGCTATCATGTAATGTTCACCCTCTATATGCATGAGCAATCCTACAATCAGTGCAGTTATCAGGGCGTTCAATGTACCTACTATGGCAAAACGTAGAATACGGACAGACTCTCTCATCAAAAATAATCGGGAAAAGGCATAAAAAGATTTCGAGGCAAAGCAAGTACAGTCGTCGCGACTATCTTGCCTTGCTCGAAATTATAATATCTGAAAATAACTTTATTTTATTCTTTTATTTCAACTTTCAAGTTAAGCTCGTCGAGCTGTTTCTGATCGAGATAACCCGGTGCATCCAACATGACATCGCGTCCGGAATTGTTTTTCGGGAAAGCAATACAGTCGCGGATAGAATCGAGTCCGGCAAACAGCGAAACCCAACGATCGAGTCCGTATGCCAAACCACCGTGAGGAGGCGCACCAAACTTGAAGGCGTTCATCAGGAAGCCAAACTGTTCCTGAGCCTTTTCGGGAGTGAATCCCAAAATCTCAAACATCTTGGCCTGAAGCTGTGAATCGTGAATACGGATAGAACCACCACCTACTTCTACTCCATTTACTACCATATCGTAAGCGTCTGCACGGACAGCAGCCGGATTAGTATCAAGCAACGGAATATCTTCGTCCTTCGGATGAGTGAACGGATGGTGCATTGCCATCAATCGGCCTTCTTCTTCGCTCCATTCGAACATCGGGAAGTCTACTACCCACAAGCAAGCAAACTGGTTTTTGTCGCGCAAGCCCAGCTGGTTACCCATTTCCAGACGAAGTTCGCACAACTGCTTGCGAGTCTTCATGGCGTCATCACCGCTCAAAATCAGAATCAGGTCACCCGGTTTAGCACCGAAAGCTTCCTTCATCTGCTGAAGCACTTCCTGACTGTAGAACTTGTCAACGCTTGATTTCACATTACCGTCGGCTTCCACACGTGCATAAACCAATCCTTTCGCACCAATCTGCGGACGTTTTACAAATTCTGTCAGCTGATCGAGCTGCTTACGTGTATAGTGCGCTGCACCTTCGGCACAAATACCGCCGATATAAGCTGCATTATCGAATACAGAGAAACCGTAACCTTTCAGAATATCCATCAGTTCGACAAACTTCATACCGAAACGCAAATCGGGCTTGTCGCTACCATAGTATTTCATGGCATCAGCCCATGGCATGCGGATAAACGGTTCTGTCAGTTCCACGCCACGCAATTCTTTAAACAAATGCTTAGCCATACCCTCGAACAATCTGGATAATGTCTTCCTGTTCTACGAAAACTCATTTCACAGTCAATCTGTGTAAACTCAGGCTGACGGTCGGCACGAAGGTCTTCATCGCGGAAGCATTTTACAATCTGGAAATAACGGTCGAAACCAGAAACCATAAGTAACTGTTTCAGTGTTTGAGGCGACTGTGGAAGTGCATAGAACTGTCCCGGGTTCATACGAGAAGGAACAACGAAATCGCGTGCACCTTCAGGAGTAGAACCAATCAGCATCGGAGTTTCTACTTCGAGGAATCCCTTGCTGTCGAGATAACGGCGTACTTCCATCGTCATACGATGACGCAGTTCCAGATTTTTACGAACTGCCGTACGGCGCAAATCAAGGTAACGGTATTTCATACGGAGGTCATCGCCACCGTCAGTATTGTCTTCGATTGTAAACGGAGGAGTCAGTGCAGTATTCAGCACATTCAGTTCTGAAACAATGATTTCAATATCTCCTGTCGGAAGATTGGCATTCTTGCTTGAGCGTTCGCTAACCTGGCCTTTCACCTGTATGACAAACTCACGGCCCAAATGATTGGCACGTTCGCACAATTCTGCATTCACATCTGTATTGAACACCAACTGAGTGATGCCATAACGGTCGCGGAGATCAACAAATGTCATTCCGCCCATTTTACGTGTACGCTGTACCCATCCGGCAAGTGTCACGTTTTTACCTGCATCGGCAAGTCTTAACTCGCCGCATGTATACGTTCTGAACATATCTTTTTCTATTTATAGACACTTATAATTTGTGACAAAGGTAGCACATGTTTTTGATTTATGCAATAAATTTGCGCCTGCAAAAGAGGGAAAGGGCTGTATGGCCCTTACAAATTAGCAGTAAAAATGAATTTACATTATAACAGAGCAAACGATTTAACCCAAGGCAGCATCATGGGAACGATGTTGCGCTTTGCCGTTCCGATGATTCTGGGCAATCTGCTGCAGCAGTGCTACAACATAGCCGACACACTGATAGTAGGTCATTATCTGGGGGCAGATGCACTGGCTGCCGTAGGATCGGCTTATACGCTTATGGTATTTATCACATCGGTGTTTATCGGTCTGTGCATGGGCAGCGGCGCTGTCTTTTCGATACAATACGGAGCTAAAGATTATGAAGGTATGAAACAAAGTCTGGTTTCATCGCTGGTGCTGACAGGAGGTGTCACACTGGTGTTGAACATAATTGCACTGGCTGGTATCCATCCTATCATCCGCCTGCTTCAGACTCCCGCAGAAATAGAAGGCCTGATGTTCGACTATCTGTTCATCATATTCCTGGGCATAGCAAGTACATTCATTTATAATTATTACGCATACCTGCTGCGCGCACTGGGTAATTCAATAGTACCTCTCTATTTTCTGGCAGTTTCTGTAGTATTGAATATTGTGCTCGACTTACTTTTTATTCCGATATTTCATTGGGGAGTATCAGGAGCAGCAGCGGCTACTGTCATTTCGCAAACCATAGCAGCGGCAGGACTTTGTATCTATGCATTGTATCGTTTTCCGATATTCAGACTGAAGCGTAACCAATCCGCCTGCACCGGAAATCGGTAAAGAATTGCTACTTATTCGTCGCTGACGTGTATGCAACAATCCGTTATGAATTTCGGTATTCTGATGGTACAGGGACTGGTTAACAGCTTCGGGACAAGCGTCATGGCAGCTTTTGCTGTTGCGGTAAAAATTGATTCGCTTGCCTACATGCCGGTACAGGATTTCGGAAATGCCTTTTCTACATTTGTAGCACAGAACTTCGGTGCCGGACAAAAAGAACGTATCAGGCAAGGCATCCGCAGTGCTGTCAGTGTTACTACGTGGTTTTGCCTGATAATCTCGGCAGTGGTGTTCATCTTTGCCCGCCCGCTGATGCAGTTCTTTATCGATAACACGGAAACTGAAATTATCAATATCGGAGTCGAATATCTGCGGGTAGAAGGCAGCTTCTATGTAGGTATAGGTTATCTGTTTCTTTTATACGGGTTTTACCGGGCTGTACGCATGCCGGGCATGTCGGTTGTACTGACTGTTTTTTCACTGGGTACACGTGTCGTTCTGGCATATGCACTGGCAGCAATACCAGCCATAGGTGTTCACGGCATCGTGGTGGTCGATTCCTGTGGGATGGATATTAGCCGACTGCTTTGGTGCATGGTATTACCATAAAGTTGTCAGGCACGGTCTTTGGAGTTCAGGATATGGCTCTGTGCAAGATACTCGGGAGCAGCGGCATAGATATACATCACACTTCCTCCTTTGATGGTATCGATAAGCGGCCGGGAAAGTTTTTGCGGAACGGCAGGACATCCGAAACTTCTTCCTAGCCTCCCCCCTGCACGAATGACGGAAGGATCGGCATAAGCAGCTCCATGTACTACGATGGCACGTTCGCGGGCGCGATCGTTTATACCTTTCTCCAGTCCGTCGAGTATCAACGAATAACCGTTCTTTCCCTGATAAGTAGAAGCCGTAAGATAGAATCCCAATGAACTTTTGTACGAGCCATATTCATTGGAGAAAGACGTTGCATATACTCCTCCGCTATTCTTTCCATGAGCTACTACCGAAGAAAAAAGCATTTTCTTTTCTTTCATATCAAATACATACAGGCGCTTTTCGGTAGAAGGTTTGGAAAAATCTATCAGAGTCAGTATTTCTTTTTTGCGCTGAGCAATCCGGTAATATCCTGTTACCGCCTGACGAAAAGCAGTGTAATTCACTTCACCCTCCAATTGCATTTCTCTAAAAAGTTCAGCACACCGGTCGGGTTTTGCCATACTTTTAACTTCAGGTACGGCAGATGCTCCCTCACCCAGTCCGGTAAAGGAATACAAAAAAGAAACAAACAGGAAAAATACAGTTAATGATATACGCAGCATGGTCTTTCTTAAAAATAACGGCTGCAAAATTACTCATTTTATCTGTAATCCGAAAGGGGAAATCTGGATACTCGTTAGAGGCTGAAACGAGGTTCGGTTTCCCCCTTTCGTATAGCTCCAGATAGAAGCGTAGTCTTCCAGGTCTTCCCCCATCTTGCTGAGTTGGCGTAGATAAGCTGCCAGTGATTTATTCTCTACGATATAGATTTGTCCCATCTGATCGATAATAGGACTATGGTGACGGGTACCGTCATGTTCGAAGCGAAGAATCCGTTTGCCTTCCTCAGTCAATCCTACCAATTGGAAAGTCATACTCTTGCCGATAGCAGGCAGATTCAGTACACTGCGGTCGGTAGCTAGGAAAGGCAGATGATGCTTTCTCATGAACCGTCTTATTTGTTTGGCGGTGTCAGCATCTTCTTTCGGTTTTTCTTCATTTATACCTGCACTGACTTTGGTTTCCAGTATTTTATACAGTTCTTCCGCCTGTTCCGGAGTCATCTGTCCGTAAATCTTTTCTTCCTGCTGTTCCTGCATTGAGCGACTGTTGGGTGCAAACACCGCATAATTCTCATTAAATCCCTTCACCGAGAACGTATAATAACATACCACTCCCAGTGAATTGAGTACCTGGCGAAGCCGCGTAGTATGTCCTCTGCGTGAGGCAGCCACTGTATATACCAACTGGTTCGTAATAATCCATCCGGCAGAAAGAATCTTCCGAATCGCCTCTTTAGCTTCAGGCGTGACCTCCAGCGGTGTTTGAAAATGAGTCTGGATAATAAACTGTTTCACCCCGATAGCCGAAGCCTTTTCTTTGAATTCCCGCAGAATATCCACCAATCCGTCATTGATACGCATCGGCAAATAAGCCAACAACCGTGACCCCAGCCGTACCCGTTGCAATTCCGCATATTTCTCTCCTTCCGGTCGTTCGAGATTTGCCTTCTGCTTGCGTACCGCCATCCGATACACCGCATCCAAAATATTCTGAAGCGTCTTATTCTGACTCATCAGCGCATCGCCCCCTGTAATCAGAATATCCCGCAGCTGTGTATCCTCTTCAAAATAAGTCATCAACCGGCGCAACTTACGATCCCATGACTCCTTCGGGCGTAAAGACTCAAACTCGAAATTCAACCGTTCGCTTTGGAAATCATACATCCGCTGGCAAGAAGCACAAAGTCCCCCGCAGGCCCTTCCCATCGTGTCAGGAATGAGAATAGCCACCTCCGGATACCGGCGATGAATATTATGTCCGTCCGGCAGAAGCCATCCCGCAGCATTAGGTTTACCAACCTCCACAATATCCTCCTTTTCCCACGCACGAATATTTCCATACGTCTCCACCAACCGTGGCGAATACAGAATATAACTCCGGATAGCCTCGTCATTATACCCATATCCCGTGATATTGAGTAACGATAAATAATAAGGAGTCGCAAAAACGGCATCCCCTTCTTTCGTGCCCGATAAAGCAAATACATCGTCTCCGAAGAAAGAGAATTCCCCAAGAACCGATTCAGTTCTCCCGGACTCTTCACAGCCATCGCCAAATGAAAGCGGAAATCATTCCACCACTCACTTACCAACCTGTATTTCTCCTCATAACTCATTCCCTCCTCAAAGTGGAAACGCACCGAAGGCTTCGACTTCCTGTTCTCAATCTTCTGAATCAGCAAGTGCAACATCCGCTCCTTATTTTCATCCCGTATCTCCCGTACCTCTTCATCCAGTCCGGTTTCCCACCGGTCATTCCGACTTTTGATACGCTGCGGTGACGGCAAAGGCATAACTTCTCCCTTCAACCGTTTAAACATCTGAAAAATTTCAATAAACAAATCCGTCGGCATCTCCATATTCTCCAACGTTCCCGTCAGAAACTCATAAAGCAGCCGAATAGTCTGTACTGACATATCCTGTCCCGTAGACAGTTCATGAACATTCTGCCCATCATAA
>ENA-OQBV01001346-OQBV01001346.1-human-gut-metagenome-genome-assembly--contig:-NODE-1346-length-12213-cov-1.809532_pt1 | contig 12213 bp, 14 predicted proteins | sample MGYA00242750_ERZ504559 | MGnify/ENA primary metagenome ERZ504559 (study PRJEB26092, sample SAMD00036230) | human gut metagenome | host: Homo sapiens | study: EMG produced TPA metagenomics assembly of...
ATATATCATATATATTTTCTAATTTCAACTTATTTTATAAAATTAAAATGGACTAATCTCATTTTAGAGAAAGTCCTTTACTCTATCCAACTATATAAATATCTATTGTTTTTTCTTCCCCAATTTTTAACCGCTCCTTCATCATTCATATATATATCTATTTTATTACCTTTTATTGCACTACCACAATCTTCTGCTATAAATGTTTTACCAAATTGAGGTATATAAACCTTTGTTCCATAAGGTATAACACTAGGATCTACTGCTATAGTTCCCCACTTAGGCGTTGTTCCTGTTGATGTTGTAGAGTGACCAGTATATGCTGTTGCAACAACAGAAATATGCTTTCTATTTGAATTAGAACTTGATGAATTACCCTTTGATGAGTTATTACTATGAGAAGTATATTTAGTTCTTGTACTCTCACCTCTCGATGAAGCAACTTGAAGTTCTACTTTAGTTCCTTTTTTTATAACCTTATCTACAGGTTTTGTTACAACAACTTCTTCTATAAATTTCTTTTCTACTTGTTTACCATTATGATAAGTAATCTTATATAATAGTTCATTGTTTCCTGGCTGACCTTCTACTTCAACTTTAGTATCACCCTTTAGTAGATTTTTATCTTCTACAATATTGACTTCAAAAGGAACTTCTTTATTTTCCTTTATAGTCTTCTCTGTAACTTTTATAACCTCTATTTTGTCACCATCTGAAATCTTTTGATCTAAAGGTAAACTTATTATATCATTTTATCGTATTTAACATTTTGTTCAGCTAGTACATCTTCAACATTTGATTTTAAAGTTGATATTTCCGTTTCCTTTCCCTTAACTACTAATGTTATATTTTATTTGCTAATGTATAACCTGCTGATAATAATCCTATAGACAATATGGTGGCTATGGCCGAGACTTTTAGTATCTTATTATTTTTTATAATCATAATTCTCTCCTTCTTTAATTTATATATATTAATTCGTTGTATTTTATATTATGTTCAAATTGTAACTTTTTTGATACCTCTTGTCAACTTGACAATTTTTAAGTATTATGCTTATCTAGTGTTTAACTGCTTTTCATTGATTTTTCATAGAGTATAAATTTATTAATTTTATTATAAAATAAATACAAAAAAGCATAGCTTAAGCTATGCTTTTTGTGTTTGTTTTATTTATATATTCTTAATTTGCCAATCAATAGGCTTTTTACCTAATTCAATTAATATTTCATTTATTTTAGAGAAATGCTTACATCCAAAAAACCCTCTTCTTGCCGATAATGGACTTGGATGAGGAGCTTCTAAAATATAGTGTTTACTAGTATCTATAAGTGCTGTTTTCTTCCTTGCATTTGCTCCCCATAAAACAAATATCACAGGGTCTGTTCTTTCACTTAACAATTCTATAATTCTGTCAGTAAAAGTTTCCCATCCTATTCCTTTATGAGAATTAGCTTCATGAGCTCTTACTGTTAATGCAGTATTAAGAAGCAATACACCTTGATCAGACCAAGGTATCAAATATCCATTATTAGGTATAAAACAACCAATATCACTTTGTAGCTCTTTATATATATTTAGTAACGATGGCGGTATCGCTACATTTGGTTGTACCGAAAATGCCAATCCATGAGCTTGATTTTCTCCATGGTATGGATCTTGTCCTAATATTAATACTTTTGTATCTTTATAAGACGTACGCTTTAAGGCTTCAAATATATTATTCATATTTGGATATATGGTTTTAGTCCTATACTCTTCTTTTAGAAATTCTCTTAATTCTAAGTAGTATGGCTTTTCAAATTCATAAGATAAAATCTCATCCCAATCATTACCTAGCTTGACCATAATATCACCTTCCTTTTATTTATTATATAAAGTTCTTTTATTATCATCTCTTTTTGTTATTTTATTTCTATCAAAATTTTCTAATATAATCATACAATTCTTTCTACTTGAATTTAACATATCTCTATATTGACCTAGTGTTATCTCTCCAAATTCTTCTAAGTACTTTATTAAATTTATCTTTATTTCTTCATAAATTTCTTTATCCATTATATATGTATCATCTAATTTTTCTATATCTTTTCCTATCATATACTCTAAGACTTCTTCATAATATTTATTTTCATATATATCCTTTATATTTAGTATATGTTAATACTTCAGGCAATTTTAATTTTTTTTGTATGTTATCCTTTATTTCTTTTTGCTTATCATTTAATACTACTTCAAAATCATAAATTGATACTAAATTTTCATTTATCTTTATAACTTTTTCATTTTGTAATTTCTCAAGTAGTATATCCATTTCTTTTGTTTTAAATTTACTTTCAACCTTAGATCTTACTTCTTCCTTTAATACACCACTTCTAAGTCTATACTTTTTATGATATGTAGTTAAAAGCTCTACTATTAATTTTTTTAAATTTTCATATTGATTTGTATGTACATATATATTATTTATATTTACAACTTTATTTTCTTTTATTAACTTATCTATAGCATTTATAACAAGCTCTTCATTTTCTCCAGTATAACTCATTATATCTTTTAATGTTTTATATGATTTCAAATTATTTTTAAGATACTGTTCTAATATATCTTCAAGTTCTCCTTTTTCTTTTATTTTAAGAGAACTTATAACATTTTCATCAAACTTTTTATGTTTCTTAGGCTTCGTATCTATAATAATTCCCCCACCTATAGTTTCAAGTGGTGAGTAATTTCTAAGTACGAAATTATCTAATTTTTTAGCTACTATACTCTCTTCTAATCTAAGTTGTGCATAACAGCTTTCTCCAGATTTAGTAATCTCTTTATCTAGCGGAACCACCCTACACAATATTTCTCTAGCTCCATGATAAAGCCTTAATCTATCCCAATGTTTTAAATTTTTATTAGTGTGTTTAACTAAAGATAATTTAACATCTAACATCATAGATTCTTCTAAAGAGTTTGGTGCCGCTAAAACATCTCCTCTTTTTAATTCTTCAACTTTTATATTAGATATATTTATAGCTGTTCTTTGACCTGCATATGCAGTTTCAACACTTTGTCCATGAACTTGTATACTTCTTATCTTTGTTTTTAAGTTATTAGGATAAATAACTAAGTCATCATCTATGCTTATTTTTCCTTCTAGTAATGTTCCTGTAACAACTGTACCAAATCCTTTTACAGAAAATACTCTATCTATATTAAGTCTAGCTGGTGAGTTTTCATTTTTATCATCTATATCATTACTCATATCATCTATTTTTTTAACAAGATTATCTATTCCATTTCTTGATATTGAGTCTACTTCTACAATTTCTGCATTATCTAAAAAGTGCCTTTAGTTTTTTCTCTAATATCATCCTTAACAAGTTCTATAAACTCATTGTCAACCACATCACATTTTGTAAGTACTATAATTCCTTTTTTCACATTTAAAAAAGATAATATATCTAAATGCTCAATAGTCTGTGGCATAACACCTTCATCACCAGCTACTACAAATAGTACAATATCTATTCCAGCTGCTCCTGCTAACATATTTTTTATAAACTTTTCATGACCTGGTACATCAACTATACCTGCCCTTTTATTGCTTGGTAAATCAAAATATGTAAATCCAAGATCTATGGTGATTCCTCTCTTCTGTTCTTCTTCCCAGCGGTCTGTATTTCTTCCTGTAAGAGCTTTGATCAAAGTTGTCTTTCCATGATCGATATGTCCGGCTGTACCAATGATAATATTCTTCATCTGTCTCTATACTCCTAATTGTCTCTATAAAAGGCTTGTTTCTTCTAATATATCCATCTCTTTTAACTGCTTTACAGCAAGTGTCATTGCATCTTTATCCAATGTTCTCACATCCAAAAGGATCGTATCATTTACCGTTCTTGGAATAATCGGAACAGGCAAATGTCTCATACGTTCTTCCAGTTCCGGAACACTGATCTTTTCCGGATGGATTGTAACTGCAGCACTTGGAATTCGTTCCAGCGGAAGAGATCCTCCGCCAATCTGAGATTCACAATCCACAACTTCATAAGCTGCAGGCAGCTTTGCTCTCTGAAGCATACGCTTAAATGTCTTTGCTTCTGCAACCGTCTCGTCATAAGACTTTGTAATCATCTTAAGTACCGGAATATTCTGGATTGCATTTTCCTCAGACAGGTATTCCTGAAGTACCAGTTCCAGTGCTGTTGCTGTAAATTTATCAATTCTAAGAGCACGAGTAAGCTGGTTCTTTTTCATCATATCGATATATTTTTTCTTACCGATAATAATTCCAGCCTGCGGACCTCCAAGCAGCTTATCACCGCTGAAGCACACCACATCTGCTCCTTTTCTGATGGAATCCTGAACAGTAGGTTCATAAGTGATCCCATATTTGCTAAGATCGATCAGAACACCGCTTCCCAGATCTTCAACGACCGGGATATCATGTTCTTTCGCAATCGGAATCAATTCATCAATTCCTACTGTATCTGTAAATCCTACGATTCGATAATTACTTGTATGAACTTTCAAGAAGCGCCTTTGTCTCTTCTGTAATTGCACTCTCATAATCATCATAATGTGTCTTGTTAGTCGTTCCGACTTTCTACCAGTGTTGCTCCACTTTGTTCCATAACATCTGGAACCCGGAATTTTCCACCGATTTCACAAGCTCACCGCGGGATACAACGACTTCGCCTCCTTTGCAAGGGAACTTAAAATAAGCATAACAGCTGCCGCGTTATTATTTACCGCCATTGCAGCCTCTGCACCTGTAATCTTACAGAGCAGTTTTTCAAAATGTGAATATCTCTCTCCGCGTCTTCCGGCTTCCAGATTGTATTCCAGATTAGAATATCCCGTTGCAATCTGAGCGATCCGATTCATGTGTTTCTGGCTGATCGGTGCTCGTCCAAGGTTCGTATGAAGAATCGTTCCTGTACCATTGATGACTGAACGCATATTCGGTGTATGCATGGCAGTTACTGTTCTTCGAACATTCATATTCAGATTCCCAATCTGTTCTTTTGCCTTTTCCTCATCCTCGCATGTTCCGATATATTTTCTAAGTGCATCCATCTCCAAATGAATCGATTCCACTACCGTATCCCGGCTGTATGTTTCAATCAGACCCTGAATCTCCGGGTCTTCCAGCAATACATCCACTTTCGGAATGCTGCGGTATAACATATTCTTATTCATGACTTCTTTGTTCCCCTTCTTATTCTTTTGTTCGTCTGACTAATACAGACGAATCAGCTTATCGCTCTTCTCTGCCACTTTTCCAATAATAGAAACCTTAGTATCCATATGTGCCGCGCGAAAATCTGCAAGCATCTCCTGAAGATTCTCCGGTGCCACACTCATCAACAATCCACCTGATGTCTGTGGATCATACAGAAGATCCAGATAGAAATCTTCCACATGTCCAACCTCGACCTGATCGATAGAATATCCGCGGTTCTTGTATGCCCCCGCCGGAACAAGTCCCATCTTCGCATAGTCAATTGCATCTGCAAAATATTCGATATCACGGACATTGATCTCGAAAGTTACTTCACTGGCAGATGCCATCTCTACACAGTGTCCTAAAAGTCCAAATCCTGTAATATCTGTACATGCAGATACGTCGAATTTCTCAACTACTTGTTTTCCAAGTTTATTCAATGACGCCATGACCGTCTCCGCTTCACGGATTGCGGAAGGTGATGCCATATCAGCTTTGATTGCTGTATTTACCACACCGCTTCCGATCTGTTTTGTCAATACAAGAATATCTCCCGGTCTGCATCCATAGTTCTTGAATATCTTGTCAGGATGTACAAAACCAGACACGCACAATCCATACTTCGGCTCATCGTCCTGTACAGAATGTCCGCCTACCAGCACTGCTCCTGCTTCTTTTACTTTATCTGCACCACCAGCCAGTATATCACCAAGGATTTGCCGGGATCCCAGACAATTCGGGAATCCAACAATATTCAGTGCAACCGCCGGTTCCCCACCCATAGCCCATACATCACTCAATGAATTGGCTGCGGCGATTTGTCCGAACATATAAGGATCATCAACAATCGGAGTGAAAAAATCTACCGTTTGAATCATCGCGATATCGTCAGTGACTTTATAGATGGCTGCATCATCGGATGTCTCAATCCCTACTATTAACTTATCATCCTGAAATTTTGGCAGCTTACTCAGTACCTGAGCAAGGGTCTCCGGACCTATTTTGGCCGCTCACCCCGAAGTCTTGCTTAAGCTAGTCAACTTGACATTTGTTTTCATTTTTCTTAATTCCTCCTCAATGTTGAATAAATAATTATATATGAATAAAAGGAGCTTTCCATTCAGTCACAACAGAAGGCTCCTCTTTTCATCTCAATCCGGTAATTCCAGAGCTGTCCCCCAAGACAGCATCTGGCACGCCCTTCGCGTGCTCATCTTATGGGTTAATGATCTTAGTTGCTTTTGCCTGTGTCTCAACAATGCTGTACATATTCGTCACAGAACCTACTGCAAGCTTGTCTTTTTAATCCATAGTAATCCAGACATGTTTCCACATGTCATAATCTCTACTCCCTGTGCTTCCAGAGATTTCAGATCTTCTAATGAATCAGATCCTTCAGTTGTAAGTGTTGCTCCTCCATTATAGAAAAGCATAGTCTTTGGTAATTTATCAAGTTGAGTTACAGCAAAAATAAATCCTTTGATCAGGACTTTACCAAGTTCATCGTTACCTGTACCCATGCGGTCAGAGCTTATTACAACAACTGTATTGTCGTCCTGCGCATCATCCTCTGCTGCCGGTGCTCCTTCCATCTCAATCGTAACAACATACTCTTTCTCAGCTTTCTGCTCAGATGTAACTTTTCCTCCGGCACTTGTAGCCATCTTTGTCACATTCTGTACGGCAATCTCGTTATCAACTAATACTTCGATTGTCTCCGGTCCTGTAAGTGCATCCATTGCTTTTTTTGTCTTGATAACCGGAATCGGGCAGTTATCTCCCATTGCGTCAACTGTAATCATTGTATATTTCCACCTTTCTTTTATTTAAATATACCACTTCTTACGCGCACTATAGATACATACTATCACTTCTAGCTGGAAAATGTTAAATGTGATTTTTATTACTATCGGGACTTTTTGTCGTTATCTGGACTTCCAGGACACGATAACACCCTGAACATAATAGCCGGCTTTCATCTGTCCCTTTTTGAACATCTGTCAGGAATTCATCCATCGTTCTGATCCTCATTTGGAAAATATGTCGCACACACACCGACTTTTTCCGGCACATGACAGTCACTGGAACCAAGTGTAAAATATCCATACTGCCTTGCATATGCCGCTGTTTTCATACATGCTGCAAAAGATGTACTTCCATTGAGTACTTCCACACCGTCCAGGCCGTGTACCAAAGCCAGATTCTCCTCCAGGCCACGGTTATTATTGCGGAATGGATGCGCTGCAAAACAAACGCCTCCCTGTGCTTTTACAAGATCTATAAAATCCTGTGCCGGGATCCGCTCTTTCGGGTAATCTTCAATTCCAAATGCGACAATGTCTCCCTGAAGAGAATAAAACTCAATCCCAACAAAAATCGGGAAGCCTGTCCTCGCTGTATATTCTGCTGCATAGTCCTTAAGCCCCATACTGTCATGATCCGTAATGCAAAGCGCTCCAAGCCCTTTCTCCTTACCGATCCGAACCATCTCTTCCAGCTTCAGGAAGCTGTCTGGTGAATATGTCATTTCGTGCATGTGTGTGTCAATAAACATAATTTCTCCCTCCTCTTTATATTATAAGAGGATTCTCGCACATCTTCAAATTGACTTTTATAATAATTGTCCGTTTATATAGAAAATATCTATAATTGAAAATGTGCTGTGCCTATGCTACACTTATGATACTGAGTTTTTGTGCAAAATAGCACTGTACTTCAGTCTGAACGGTAAAATCCGTAAAATATCCAATGATTTTCTATATAAATTTTAAAGGAGTTTTATTATGTGGATTGCAGATAAATGGAAAGATTATGAAGTCATCGACTGCAGCGGCGGCGAAAAACTGGAACGCTGGGGTGATTACACACTGGTACGCCCGGACCCGCAGGTCATCTGGGATACGCCCAAAAAAGAAAAAGGCTGGAAGCATATGAGCGGTCACTACCACCGCAGCAAAAAAGGCGGCGGTGAATGGGAGTTTTTTGATTTACCAGAACAGTGGCAAATTCACTATGGTGAGCTGACATTCAATTTAAAACCATTCAGTTTCAAACACACTGGACTTTTTCCGGAGCAGGCAACGAACTGGGACTGGTTCGGTGATAAGATCCGCAATGCCGGACGCCCGGTCAAAGTTCTGAACCTGTTTGCCTACACCGGCGGAGCTACACTTGCAGCAGCCGCTGCCGGCGCACATGTCACTCATGTAGACGCTTCCAAAGGTATGGTAGCCTGGGCGAAGGAGAATGCCGCATCATCCGGATTGTCCGATAAACCGATTCGCTGGCTTGTAGATGACTGTGTAAAATTTGTAGAACGAGAAATCCGCCGCGGCAATCATTACGATGCTATCATTATGGATCCGCCGTCTTACGGTCGCGGACCAAAAGGTGAGATTTGGAAGATCGAGGATGCCATTCATCCACTTATTAAGCTGTGTACTCAGATTCTTTCTGAGGATCCACTTTTCTTCCTGATCAACTCCTATACAACAGGGCTTGCTCCTGCCGTATTAACTTACATGCTCGGAACAGAATTAAAATCTTTCCACGGACATGTGGATTCCCAGGAAATCGGCCTTCCGGTCACAAGTTCCGGACTAGTTCTTCCTTGTGGAGCTTCCGGGCGCTGGGAAGCAGATCATTAATTTTCCTAATACACTTAGGCTGTCTGAATTACCAATTCAGGAAATATATTAAAAAAGTGTACAATTACATGAAAAGGCTGCAGAAATAGATGTAGATTAAAAACATTTATTTTCTGCAGTCTTTTATTATCATGACATCCTTATATTTTCTTGCAGAAAACATATCTCGGAAGTCCGCCGTATTTCAGGTCCTTGGCCACAATCTCATACCCGAGTTTTCGGAAATTATTCACACTGTACACATTTTCCGGATGAGCAGTCCCCATAAGCCAGTGATACCCTAAGAATTTCAAATGTTCTTCCGCTATTTTCATCAGTTCTTTTTGCAGACCTCTTCCCCGGAATTCTTCATCTACCATCGCAATTTCCATATGCGCGACACGGGTAAGCTCTTCCTCGTTTAAATTCAGATATTTTCCCAGATTCTCCTCCCCAAGTTCTGATGTCCGGGCTATAAAAATTCCTGCCAGTTCGTATTCATGTCCTCCCACCGGAGCCTCTGCTTTTACTGCAAATCCTGCTGTCGCCACATAGCGAAGAATCTTCTCCTCTTTATCCATACTGAACCAGCTCTTATCCGGATGCCCTCATAAATTCTCTGCATAAAATTATAAATTTCCGGTCCTTCCTGCTCCTGGGCCTGTTCAATACAGAACCAAGGACAATCATCATCGCCATTCATCAAATGACTCTCTACTTTCTTCAGATCCTTCCAGAAGAGCGTCTGCATTTCTCCGTTTTCTTTCTGAAAATCTCCTCTTTCCTCATATCTGCTGCGCCCAAATGTTCCCATTGCCCGTGCAACTCCATAATCTATAATTCCTGCCGCATAATGGATACCTCTGTCCCACATCACTTTTTCTGCTGCACGCATCATCTTATTAATCAATCGTACCGGTACCCCCTCCCCATTTCTTATATAAGTCATAGGATACCAGGAATAGATCAATGCAACACTTTTCCTTTCTTCCTCGCTAAGTTCAAGTCCGGTTTCCGCAAGAATTTTTGTCCACGCCTTCCGTCTGGACAACAAACACTGCCACCATCTCGCCATAACGCATCGCTTTTACTGCAAATCCTTTGTCTGTCATATAAGAACGCATTTTTTCATCAGATTCCAGGCGAAAGACCTTGTACTTTTTATTCTTTGTCCTTTCAAATGTATCTCTGACAACTTCAAGTGCCTCCGGGATTTCCTCTTCTGTCACAAGTGATAACTCGAGTGTCTGATCATTATATTCATATATTTCAATAATTTCATCTTCCATAATCGTATTTCCTTTCTTGTATAAAATCCACTTGAATTTATCATAATTATACACGTCTGCTTTCTTTTGTGCTATAATCCGTCGTAGAAAAGTTGTAACTAAATATATTTACGAATTCTGGAGGAAATAAAACTTATGAAATTAATGATTGCATCTGATATACATGGTTCTGCATATTATTGTGAGAAAATGATTGAAGCATACAAAAGGGAAAAAGCTGACAAACTATTATTATTAGGTGACCTTCTTTATCATGGGCCAAGAAATGATCTGCCAAAAGACTACAACCCAAAGGCTGTCATTGCTATGTTAAATGCTATGAAAGAGAATCTGTTATGTGTCCGCGGCAACTGCGACACCGAAGTAGACCAGATGGTACTGGAATTCCCAATTCTTGCCGATTACTGTTTTATTGAGCTGGACGGTCATACTATTTTTGCAACTCACGGTCATCACCATAATCCTGCAAATCCGCCTATGTTAAAGAAGGGAGATATTCTCCTGAATGGACACACACACATTCCTGCAAATCAGGATATGGCTGATTTCATTTACATGAATCCAGGTTCTGTGTCTATTCCAAAAGAGAATTCCGCACATGGATATATGATCTATGACCAGGAATTCATCTGGAAAGATCTGGACGGAAATGTAATCGATATGATGTAAGTGTCAAAAGTATAAATTGTGTTTGTGCTCGCACAAATAAGCAATTTATACTTTTTGACACGCTGAACACCGAGGACGAAATAAAATGGTGTGAATACACCATTTTATGGGAGTTCGAGGTGTTCAAGGATTGCGGGAATTGCATAGCAATGGAGCAATCCGATTACATCATTATTATCAACCGCTAAAATTATACAAGGAGGATTTTCTATGTTCCGATTATGGGCAAAAGAATTTAAAGATAATAGAATGCTGCGGGATACTGTCATAGAAGTTGATAACGATGACACCCGCACACACAAAATTTTTCATGCGATTGACGAAGTCTGCCATGAATTTGATCTGAGCAATCCAATCTGGCTGGATTCCAATATTGATGAATTCAAAAAACATGACAAAGCACGCTTTTATCAGGACAATTTCGTAGACTCTATTGATTTTGACTATCTGGAAATTCATATAATAGAAGAATAAAAGACTTTGGGACAGGTGATTTTTTCACCTGTCCCCTTTTCACCTGTTCTTGCTTACTTTATTCACTGCGGATTGCCGCAAGCGGACTCAGGCTCATTGCCCGAAGCGCCGGGAAATATCCCGCCACCATTCCGACCAGCATCGCAAATCCAAGAGAAATAAGCACCAGCCATACCGGAATATAAGAAATATTTCCTTCTACTCCCAGTGCCGAGCTTTGTGCTGTTACCATATTGATTGCACCAGACATTGCAAAGCTCACCATATTTCCGACTATTCCACCGAGGAGTCCGATAAATGCTGCTTCAATCAGAAACATTTGCTTAATGTTTTTCAGGCTGCAGCCAAGTACTTTGATGACTCCGATCTCTTTTGTTCTCTCATATATGGACATCATCATCGTATTTGCAATTCCGATTGCTGCAACAATCAGGGAAATGGCTCCAATTCCACCAAGTACTGCCTGGATCACTGCCATCTGCTTCTTCATGCTGTCCATATATTCAACATTTGTCTCTACATTATACCCCATCTCGCGGATCTGTTTTGCCACATCATTGACATTACTCATATCATCTACTTTGACCTGCGCTGAAGAATAATAGAATTCTTTGTAGGCTTTCCCTGACTTTGTAGACGGCTGCCCCGGAATCACTCTTCCTTTGAATTCCTTTTTCATAATCTGTTTTAATGTATCCAAATCACAGAATACATAGTAGGAATTCATATTATAATTCGTCAACACCTCCTGCCACAACGCCACTGGCAGTTACAATATGTTTCTTGGCTGACTGCGGAACATTGGATGTTCCATTTCCGTCAGTTCCTGCATCGCCCTGAAGCCCACCGGAACTCTGCCTGTTGTAATAAGCATCCTGATCCAGGATCATAAACATAGAATCCTTCATCAGATCAATGTCCGGAAGTTCTCCTGTCT
>ENA-OQBV01001347-OQBV01001347.1-human-gut-metagenome-genome-assembly--contig:-NODE-1347-length-12211-cov-3.825472_pt1 | contig 12211 bp, 10 predicted proteins | sample MGYA00242750_ERZ504559 | MGnify/ENA primary metagenome ERZ504559 (study PRJEB26092, sample SAMD00036230) | human gut metagenome | host: Homo sapiens | study: EMG produced TPA metagenomics assembly of...
CGGCCAGGCGATCCAGAACCTGGTGGTCACGGGTTCGTTGATCACGATCGTCCCGTTGGTCATCGCGTTCCTGTGCCTGCAGAAGTACTGGCAGTCCGGCCTTGCCGCAGGCGCCGTCAAGGAATGAATTTGTTAGGATAGTTGACAAAAAAACAAAGGAGTGGAAATGACTCAACGTAGAGCCTATCGTTGGCCGCAGCCGTTGGCTGGACAGCAGGAACGCATCTGGTACGGAGGTGACTACAACCCGGACCAGTGGCCCGAGGAAGTGTGGGACGATGACGTTCGTCTGATGAAGAAGGCTGGCGTGAACCTCGTGTCCGTGGGCATCTTCTCGTGGGCGAAGATCGAGACGAGCGAGGGCGTGTACGATTTCGACTGGCTCGACCGCATCATCGACAAGCTGGGCGAGGCCGGTATCGCAGTGGACTTGGCGTCCGCCACCGCGTCGCCGCCGATGTGGCTCACCCAGGCGCATCCCGAGGTGCTGTGGAAGGACTACCGCGGCGACGTGTGCCAGCCGGGCGCCCGCCAGCATTGGAGGCCGACCAGTCCGGTGTTCCGCGAGTACGCGCTGAAGCTGTGCCGTGCGATGGCCGAGCATTACAAGGGCAACCCGTATGTGGTCGCATGGCATGTGAGCAACGAGTACGGCTGCCACAACCGTTTCGACTATTCCGAGGACGCCGAACATGCGTTCCAGCAGTGGTGCGAGGAACGCTACGGCACCATCGACGCGGTGAACGACGCGTGGGGCACGGCGTTCTGGGCACAGCGCATGAACGACTTCAGTGAGATCGTGCCTCCGCGCTTCATCGGCGACGGCAACTTCATGAACCCGGGCAAGCTGCTCGACTTCAAGCGGTTCAGCTCGGACGCGTTGAAGGCGTTCTACATCGCCGAGCGCGACACGCTTGCCGGAGATCACGCCGGATCTGCCCCTGACCACGAACTTCATGGTGTCCGCGTCCGGTTCGGTGTTGGACTACGACGATTGGGGCGACGAGGTCGATTTCGTGTCGAACGACCATTACTTCATTCCGGGCGAGGCCCACTTGGACGAGCTCGCGTTCTCCGCGAGCCTGGTCGACGGCATCGCACGCAAGGATCCGTGGTTCCTGGATGGGAGCATTCCACCAGCGCGGTCAACTGGCGTGAGATCAACTACCGCAAGGAGCCCGGCCAGCTGGTGCGTGACTCTTTGGCTCATGTGGCCATGGGTGCGGACGCGGTGTGCTACTTCCAGTGGAGGCAGTCCAAGGCAGGCGCGGAGAAGTTCCATTCCGCGATGGTGCCCCACGCGGGCGAGGATTCCGCCGTGTTCCGCGACGTGTGCGAGCTGGGCGCCGATCTGAACAAACTGTCCGACGAGGGCATTCTGGGATCGAGGCTCGCGAAGTCCCGTGTGGCCGTGGTATTCGACTACGAGTCCGAATGGGCCACCGAACACACCGCCACGCCGACCCAGCACGTGCATCACGTGGACGAGCCATTGGCGTGGTTCCGCGCTTTGGCCGATCAGGGTGTGACCGCCGACGTGGTGCCGGTGCGCGGCGCCTGGGATGACTATGAGATGGTCGTATTGCCGAGCGTATACCTGCTTTCCGAGGAAACGACCCGCAGGGTGCGCGATTACGTCGTGGGCGGCGGTCGACTGGTCGTGACCTACTACACGGGCATCTCGGACGAGAAGGACCACGTGTGGCTCGGCGGGTATCCGGGCTCGATCCGTGACGTGGTCGGCGTGCGCGTGGAGGAATTCATGCCCATGGGCGACGATTTCACGGGCGTGCCGGATCGCCTCGAGTTGTCGAACGGCGCGGTCGCGCACGATATCGCCGACGTGATCGGCTCGGTCGACGGGACGGCCACCGTGCTGGAAACGTTCAAGGACGATCCGTGGACCGGCATGGACGGCGCTCCGGCGATCGTCGCGCACACGTTCGGCGAAGGTCGCAGCGTGTACGTGGGCGCGCGCCTCGGGCGGGACGGCATCGCGTTGAGCCTGCCGGAAATTCTTGATTCGCTCGGCATGGCCGAAGCGGGCGGAAACGACGGCCGAGTGCTGCACGTCGAACGTGAGGGCGCGGACGGTTCGAGGTTCGTGTTCTCGTTCAACCGCACGCATGAGACGGTCCGGGTTCCGGTGGAAGGCGAAGTCGTGGTCTCCTCGTTCGCGGACGTGGACGGCGAAACGGCCTCGATTAAACCGAACGGCGTGATCGTCACTAAGCAGTAAGCGGACAGCAAGCAAATAATCGCAACATTATGGGTGTCGGCAGGTTGATGATTGTCAATCTGCCGACACCCATTTAATTTATACTATTCGAATAAAAACTAGGCGTGGAATTCCACTGCAGCCCAACTGATTGCTGGCAAAGTGCAGTGAACTGATCCATTGTCGATTGTTGCATGAAGCTCTTGGGGTGTCACTGCGGTTGGGTCGTCTGCGGAATTACGCTGATATGGATTGTCGTCATGCAGAATAATGGCCTTGTCTATATGGAAGTCGGATATGTCGAAATACGGCAGTTGAGACAGAGAAGCCGTAACCTTATGTGCGTCGGATGCGTCGCGATTCACCATAAGCAGAAGACCGGAATGATTCGTTTCGTCCCAAGTGATTACTGAATCAAGGGCATTGACCAAGCCGAAAGATTCAGTCTCTACGTTGGGAGAGTCGATGACTGGACTGTAGGCAATGCCATGGGCGTGTTGTGCGGCTTCGGCAAACGGATAGAAGACAGTTTGACGCCATGCGGGACCGTTCTTTTCGGCCATGATTGGCGCAATCACATTGACCAACTGCGCGCGCGAGGCAGAACGCACTCGGTCGCAGTGCTTAAGCAGAGTGATCATCAGCGACCCTTCTACCACTGCATCGGCTGCATTGTAGATATCTTCGAGCAGACGCGGTGCTTTCGGCCATGACTCATGATGAAGATCCTTGCCTGATTGGGCTTTCCATTCAGCTTCCTGCTGATTCCAGACGTCGGAATACCAGACGCCCCACTCATCAAATGACAGTGCTATATCATGATCGCCTGTGTGGGCATTTTTGGCTTCGTCTGCACATGCCGCCACGGTGGAGATGAACGTTTGCATGTCTTGTGAACTTGCCAGATAATCTTGCAACGATTTTGCCCCACGTTCGTAGTAGTAGGCATGGCAGGAGACGAAATCGAGATTGTCGTACGCTTTGGTAAGCACGCTGCGTTCCCAGGATCCAAACGTTGACATATGGGCGCTGGAGGAGCCGCAGGCCACGAGTTCCAAGCCTGATTCCGCGAGTTTCATGGCGTGTGCGACTCGGTCCACGGCTGCGGCATACTCGTCAGGGCTCATATGTCCCACCTGCCAAGGGCCATCCATTTCATTGCCGATGCACCACATTTTGATGTCCATTGGTTCGGTGATTCCGTTACGTACGCGGCGATCGGCAAGCTCGGTGCCGGGCGCTCCGTTGACGTATTCCAACTCTTCCAGTGCGGCCTTCAATCCTCGGGTGCCCATATTGACGGCAAGCATGATTTCGGTACCGGTCTTCTTGCTCCATCGGTAGAAATCGTCGATACCGACTTCATTGGTTTCGGTGCTGTGCCATGCGAGATCTCGTCGTATTGGGCGTTGCCCCCGTGGCCCTGTGCCATCCTCCCAATTGTAGGCAGAGACGAAATTGCCGCCGGGGTAACGCACGCAGGTCACACCAAGTTCTTTGACTAGATTGATGACGTCTTGGCGGAATCCGTTTTCGTCGGCTGTGGGGTGACTTGGCTCATAAATGCCTCCGTAGACACAACGTCCAAGATGTTCTACAAATGATCCGAAAATGCGGGGTGGTATATCGGCAATTGCGCTGTTTTTTTTGCACTGTGATTGTGCTGGTTCCGGAAGTCATGCCGTTCCTTTCGATGAGTGGTCTGATGAAATGTCTGCGTTGCGCGAGCTTCGACGGATATGCATACGTCTAGTATGCAATCATATCGTGTTTGCGTAGCTAAACAAAATATGCTAGGTAACTAAAGAAATACTGTAAAATCAACGATTTGCCTATTTGTTTGCGTAAACATAACTTTTGTGTTATCCTCATGACTGTCGGAAGGGTCAATGAATGATTCATAGCCGATAATGTTGGTCGATGTAGGAGGTCGGCCATATTTAAAGGAAGGAAGAACGATGAAGTTCACTGCATCCAAGAAAACAATCGCTCTGGTTGCTGCTGCTGCGATGCTGACTAGTGTCGCAGCCTGCGGGAGTTCCTCGAATTCGAGTTCTTCGGGGGTGACAGAGGGTGGTAAGACTGAAATTACGGTATGGTCTTGGGATTCCACTTTGCCGCGTACCGTGAAGGATTTTGAAAAGGCCAATCCGGACATCACTGTTAAGGTGACCAATGCCGGCACGAACAAGACCGAATACACGGCTTTGAACAATGCGCTTTCTGCAGGTAAAGGTGCGCCAGATTTGGTGCAGATTGAGTATTATGCACTTCCCGAATATCAGGTTCGTGGAGAGATTGAAGACCTGAGTCAGTTTGGTGCGGACAAGTTCTCGGATTTCTATACGCCGGGCACGTGGGCTTCTGTGAAACTTAATGGCGGTGTGTATGCACTGCCGATGGATTCCGGACCGATGGCATGGTTCTATAACAAGGATGTGTTTGATAAGGCCGGGGTCGATCCGACTCGGGTGAGGACGTGGGATGAGTTCTACGATGCTGCCAAGAAGGTTCGCGCAACAGGGTCCTACATTACGTCCGATTCTGGTGATGCTGGCTTCTTCGATTCCATGACATGGCTGGCGGGCGCGACGCCGTTCTCCACTGGTTCCGATGGACAGTCCGTCACCATCAACCTCAGCAATGATTCCAAGGTCAAGACTTTTGTTGATTTCTGGCAGAAGATGATTGATGATGATCTTATCGATACCAAGACCGCAGGCTGGAGTGATGATTGGAACAAGAGTTTGAATGACGGCTCTATCGCTTCGCTGCTGACCGGTGCTTGGATGCCGTACAACTTGCTTTCCGGTGCTCCTGACGGTGAGGGGAAGTGGCGTGTTGCTCAGATGCCGACTCCGGATGGATCTGAAACCAATTCCGAGAACGGTGGTTCTTCGCTGGCGATGGTCAAGACGGATGACAAGGCCAAGGCCGAAGCTGCATACAAGTTCGCTGAATATGCGTGCCACAATGCCGAAGGCATCAAGACTCGCGTCGCTGGCGGCGCATTCCCTGCCGATAACGACACTCTCGCTTCTGATGACTTCCTGAACATGACCTCTCTGACTGATTCCGATGGCAATGCGCACGAATACTTCGGTGGTCAGAAGTTCAATGAGGAGCTCGCCAAGGCTGCGGCCAATGTTTCGACTGGCTACAAGTTCCTGCCGTTCGAGGTTTATGCGCGTGGCGTATATAGCGATGATGCCGGTGGTGCATATACCGACAAGTCCGTCACCCTTGCTGAAGGTGTTCAGGCTTGGGAAAAGAATATCAAGGATTATGCATCTCAGCAGGGCTACACCGTGAAGTAGCTGCATGATTCCATAGTGGAATCGGTAAATATGAGCGTCTGTGGATTGAGGGATTGTCAATCGGCGGACGCTTTTTTGAGCTATCAGTGGATTGCGTGGCTGAATCGAAGAGATTGGAGGATTGTACGCTGGCTTTCGGGTGACTGACGTACACTCGAATGCGTATGTCTGTACGTACGTTTTCGTGTGGGAACATCAAACGGAAGGAATCGGCTTGAAACTGGTGAAACGACTCATCGCCATCTGCTGTGCGGCCATTATGGCAGTCAGTGCGGCCGCTTGCGGAGCCAACGTCGATTCCCGCACCGAAATCACCGTGTGGTCGTGGGAACCGAGCATGAAACAGGTCATTGCCAGCTTCGAAAAGGAAAACCCCGACATCCACGTTATTTGGAAGAACACAAGCGGTTACGACAATCTCAACAACGCCATTCAAGACGGTTACGGCATTCCCGACGTGGTGCAATTGGAATACTATGCGTTGCGCCAGTACGCGGTAAGCGGCCAGCTGGTGGCGATCACCGGGCGTACGGAAGGCTACGGCGATTTCTACACGCCCGGTACGTGGGCTTCGGTGCAGCTGAACGGCCGCGTGTACGGCCTTCCCATGGATTCCGGTCCAATGGCGTTCTTCTACAACGACAGCGTGTTCGAGCAGGTAGGCATCGATGCCTCCAAGATTCGCACGTGGGACGACTATTACGAGGCGGCCAAAAAGCTGAAAAGCATCGGCGTGTACATCGCAGCCGATTCGGGTGACGCCAGCTTCTACGACACGATGATCTGGCTTGCCGGAGGCCGTCCGTTCTCCACCTCCAACGACGGCAAAAACGTGACGATCAACCTCACCGACGATGAGGGTACGAGAACCTTCACCGAATTCTGGCAGAAAATGATCGACGAAGGTTTGGTCGCCACCAATCTGACCACATGGTCCGATGGGTGGAAGGAAGCCGTGGGGGAGGGGAAGATCGCCTCCATGTTCTCCGGTGCTTGGCTGCCGTCGCTGCTCATGTCGAACCTTCCCGGAACCGCGGGTTTGTGGCGTGTGGCACAGATGCCCACGCCGGATGGCAGTTATACCACGTCGGAAAACGGCGGTTCGGCGCTGGCTGTGTTGCAGCGTTCGCGCAAGCCCGAAGCGTCATATCGTTTCATCGAATACGCATGCCATAACGCGGAAGGCATCAAAGCCCGTGTGGACGGCGGTGCGTTCCCCGCCGATAACATCACGTTGTCTGATCGGGAATTCCTGCGCAAAACCACCGTGACCGACGAACGTGGCATTGAAATCCCGTATTTCGGCGGTCAGGAATACAATCGCGTGCTTTCCCAAGCCGCGGAAAACGTGTCGACCGGTTACCAGTATCTGCCGTTTGAAGTGTATGCGCGAAGCGACTTCCGCACTACCGTAGGCAAGGCCTACAAATGGTCGAGCCGGTTGCGCAAAGAGCAGGACAGGCTGAATATCATCGCGGCCGGTGGCAAAGTGTCCGACAAATCCGCCATCGGCGACGCGTTGAAGGAAACTGATTCCGCTGATCGTCTCAAATTGAAAAGCGGTATTGCGCTGTGGCAGAAGGATTTGAAGGAATACGGAGCCAATCAGGGCTTTACTATTCAGTAAATAGTTAATTATTTGCTATAGTTGTAAAAATAATGATGGCTGTCTTGTTTTTCTTTTGAATTCAAGACAGCCATTATTATTATGTATTGAGATTGTATGTTGACGAAAAGTTATTGTCGAATATTGCGTTCGTAAATATGCAGCATGCCTTTGAAAATCAGATCCGGGTCGTAAATATCGATCATATCGGTATCATCGGCGAACACGCGGCTTAATCCGCCCGTCGCAACTACGCGGAAATCCTCGTCGATTTCACGATGGAATTGCGCGATCGTACGTTCGATGCCGCCAAGGAAGTTGTAATACAGGCCGGCCTGCATGGCTGGCCTGGTGCTTTTCGCCAGAATCGACGAGGGGCGCGTGATTTCCACTTCCGGCAACTGGGCCGTGGCATCCCACAAGGCGGCCGCGCCTGTGCGAATGCCGGTGGTGATGAGCCCGCAAATCACCGACGCATCGGCGGTCACATAGTTGAATGTGGTGGCCGTGCCGAAATCCGCCACCAGAATCGGCCCGCCATACTCGTAGTAGGCTCCCGCACAGTCGGCAATGCAGTCCGCGCCCATATTCTGCGGATTGTCCATGCGAATATTGATGCCGGTTTTGACTCCCGGTCCAACAATCATCGGATCGATATTGAGGAATTTCACAATGCTGGCACGGAATGAATGCATGACCTTCGGCACCACCGACGTGATGATCACATCGTCCACATCGCCCGGCGCATAGCCGCTCAGCCGCAGGAATTGCGTGATCATCAGGCCATATTCATCCGACGTGTGGTTCGCCTTCGTGGTGATGCGATACGTGCCGGCGATATGCCCGTCATCGAGAAAGCCGATCACCACATTGGTGTTGCCGATGTCGACTGCGACCAGAAGCATGTCGAATTCTCCTTACGATTGCTGTATTGACGCTATTTCCTGTGATGTTGGTCGATAGTTACGATGCCTGCGATTCAGCGGATTCGGTATTGCGCAACGCTGCCAATTCGGTGAGGATGCGTTCCGCCAATTCCTGCTTGCTCATCTTGTTCCAATGCTCGATGATCGGTTCGTCGGTGGTTTCGCCGGGTTTCAGCACGGTCACCACATTCGTATCCACCGCGAATCCGGCGCCGGGAGTGTTGAGATTGTTGGCCACCAGCATGGAACAATGCTTGGATGTGAGTTTTTTCGCTGCGTTCGATTCAAGATCCTGCGTTTCCATGGCGAAACCGCACAAGGTTTGACCGGCGGTTTTATGCGCGCCTGCCCATGCGAGAATATCGGGATTCGAAGTGAGCCGCAGATCGATATTGACGCGCCCGTTCTTCTTGATTTTCTCCGAAGACTGCTCAATCGGGCGGAAATCGCCGACGGCAGCGGCCATAATCGTCAAATCGGCCTGCGCGAAATGCTCTTGCACCGCGTTGAACATTTGCTGCGCGGTGATGACATGAACCGTATCAATGCCGCGGGGAGCGCTCAATGTGACAGGGCCGGATACCAGCGTCACATCCGCGCCCATATCGCGTGCCTGCTCGGCGATCGCATAGCCCATTTTTCCAGTGGAATGATTGGTGAGGTAGCGTACGGGATCAAGCGGCTCCTGTGTGGGGCCGGCGGTGACGAGCACATGCAATCCGTGCAATGGCAACGTTTCTGCGGGCTGGTTCGCACGCAGCAGATCAGCTACGGCAGCTTCGATCGCAGCAGGCTCCTCCATGCGCCCCTTGCCAACATCCTGGCAGGCAAGCATACCGGATCCCGGCTCCACAATGGTCCATCCAAGTTCACGGCAGGCATTGAGATTGCGTTGCGTCACGGCATTCTCATACATGTGCACGTTCATGGCAGGGCATAGGATTTTCGGTCCCTCGCTATAGGCAAGCACGGTACTTGTCAGCTGGTCGTCGGCAATGCCGCATGCGATTTTCGCAATGATATCGGCGCTCGCGGGAGCGATGACGAGCATGTCCGCCCATTTCGCATCATCCACGTGATTGATATGCAGCGGATCGGATGGCGTATGCGCAACATCGCCGTCATTGCGCTGTGCTGCGAACATGAACGTGCGCGTCTGCGTATGCGTGAGCGAGCTGAACGTCAACGGGGTGACGAACTCCTGCGCGGCCGCGGTCATGGCCACGCGAACCTCATGTCCCTGCTTGCTCCAGTCGGAGGCGAGATGGCAGGCCTTGAATGCGGCGATGCTGCCGGTCACGCCGAGAAGAATATGCGCCATAGCCGATATTGTCCTTCCCTTGACGTTGGCAAGACTTACGAAAACTGCGTCAAGTATATATCGAACCGGCTGAGGCATGCGGCATTGCGGCATTGCCGTCAGATGAATCCTGCGGGCATGGCGGATTGTAGAATCAGACTTTGGTGATCGACCCGTACAGGCGGTCAACCAGAACAAACACATAATCAAACAGGAGCAATCATGTCGCAATCTTCAGGTGCGTACGGCGAAGCCGACGCAACCGAACAGAAGAACGAACAACACAACAATCAGCCCGCAAACTCGGCAAGCACCGACGCAACTTTGAACGCTCGTGCCAAATCGCCGAAATCCAAGGGGCCCAACAAGTGGATCATCGCCATCATTGCAGTGATCGCAGTGGTCGCCATCATTGTGGGCGTCGTCGTGTTCCGCAACAACAACGCATCCAGCGATACCGCGGAAAATGGCGCCTCCAACACCGTGACCATTGGACTGAAACTCGCCCCCGTAAGTCTCGACATTCGCCACCAGTCCGGATCGGCGATCGAACAGGTGCTGATCGGCAATGTGTACGAAGGACTGCTGTCGCGTGATTCCGACAACAAAGTGCAGCCGGGACTGGCGAAAAGCTGGCTATACAATTTTTTCTTGACGGAACCGCGCCTGACATTCCATGCGTATGACCCCGGTTATCAGGTCACATTTGCCCTGATGCTGACCTCTGCAATCATTACCTGTACGTTGACGACACGGCTGAAGGATCATGCAAAAATGTCTGCGCAGGCGGCGTTCCGTACAAAAAATACTCTTTGACACAAATCAGCTTTTACAGAGAGCAAAAAGCGAGGAAGAAATCCTCTCTCAGACAGCGTCCCAGTTGATGAAGCTGCTGAACCGGAGCCTGATCGTCTACCCGGAACAAAACGGAGATCTTGGTTCAGAACAGTTTTTTGGGGTTGACGGGGAAACGGCGCAAAACATCTTTTCTGCACCGGAAGAACGTGATGCAGCAAATTGGACATTTGCAAACAAAAAGCGTTCCGGTGCAGGCACGGATAGCTACCCGGACGCAAAGGGACTTTATCTTGCGCTTCGGACCGGAGGCGGCGTGTTTGGAGTGGTTGGGATCGACCTGTCTGAAAAACCGCTGGATGCCTTTGAAAACAGTGTGCTGCTCTCCATTCTGGGCGAAGGTGCGCTGGCCATCGAAAACCGCAGAAACGCACTGGAAAAAGAGCAGGCAACCGTGCAGGCAAAAAATGAAGAGCTGCGGGCAAACCTGCTGCGCACGATCTCCCATGACCTGCGCACCCCGCTGACCTCCATTTCTGGCAATGCCAGCAATCTGCTTTCCAACGGAGAAACGCTGGATACAGAGACCCGGAACAAGATCTGCACCGATATTTTTGAGATGCACAATGGCTGATCGGTCTGGTGGAAAATCTGCTTTCCATCACCCGCATTGAAGATGGACGGATGAATCTGCAGATCTCGCCGCAACTGATGGACGAAATGATTGAAGAAGCACTGCATCATGTCAACCGGAAAAGCTGCGAACACACCATCACAACACAGTATGGGGACGAGATCCTTTTGGTCAATGTGGATGCACGGCTGATCATGCAGGTCGTTGTCAATCTGGTGGATAACGCCATCAAATACACCCCTGTGGGCTCGATCATTCGGATTTCGGCTTACCGGAAAGACCATCAGGTCGTAGTGGAAGTTGCAGATAACGGCCCCGGTATTCCGGATCGCGCAAAAGCACAGGTGTTCGAGATGTTTTATACCGGGCAGAGCCGCATCGCAGACAGCCACCGCAGCCTTGGATTGGGTTTGCCCCTCTGCCGAGCGATCCTGACGGCTCACGGCGGAACATTGACCCTGCGTGACAACATTCCCAATGGCAGTGTCTTTTCCTTTGCATTGCCGCAAAGTGAGGTGAATATTCATGAATAAGCCGACCATTCTGGTCGTAGAGGATGATGTTCCTGTACGGTGTCTGATCACAACGACCCTGAAGACCCACGGCTATAAATATCTGACTGCTTCCAATGGGGAAACGGCGATCATGATGACTACCAGCCACAACCCGGACATCATGCTGCTGGATCTTGGATTGCCCGATATAGACGGCATCGAGGTCATCCGCAGCGTCCGCACATGGTCGAACCTGCCCATCATCGTCCTGAGTGCCCGGAGCGAGGATTCTGATAAGATCGAAGCACTGGACAACGGCGCAGACGATTATCTGACAAAGCCTTTTCATATGGATGAGCTTCTTGCCCGTATTTTTTCTCTGATACGAAGATATACACGCTTTAACAGGGACAGAAACAGTCAGGAGATCCTTCAGTATGAGGGACTCTGTGTGAACATAGACGAGCGTTCAGTAAAAACAGGAAATGGAACCTTTGAGCTTCCGCCAAAGGAATTTGACGTTCTGATGTTTCTTGCTGAGAATCAGGGAAAAATTTTAACAAAGCAGAGGATTTACGAGGCTGTCTGGAAAGAGCCTTATGTGTATGATGACAATAATATTATGGCAGTTATCAGCAGACTTCGAAAAAAGCTGGAAGAAAATCCGGCAAATCCCAGATATATTCAGACGATCAAGGGAATCGGTTACCGGTTTAACAGGGAGGTATAAAATGACAGTGGGAGTAGTAATGTTTCTGGCAGGAGCAGCTTTTTTTGCAGCTTCTGTTTTTTTATTGTACGGTATAAAAAAAACAGCTTTTCAGAAATGACTAGAGGCGCTTAAAGGAAGTAAAAATGGGAAACGGAAACAGTAAGGATCCTTGCAGCTACCCGGTGAATGGACAGCGCCTCTTGCCTATG
>ENA-OQBV01001353-OQBV01001353.1-human-gut-metagenome-genome-assembly--contig:-NODE-1353-length-12190-cov-12.729918_pt1 | contig 12190 bp, 12 predicted proteins | sample MGYA00242750_ERZ504559 | MGnify/ENA primary metagenome ERZ504559 (study PRJEB26092, sample SAMD00036230) | human gut metagenome | host: Homo sapiens | study: EMG produced TPA metagenomics assembly of...
TTTCGATAAGCTTGCTTAATTATAACAGAAAGCAAGAGATTTTGTTAAAAAAACTCCTGTAAAATCAGCAAAATTTAAAAGCCGATGGAATTTACTCTTGCACTGGAATTTACTTTTTCAAGTCAGCTTAAAGAATGATATGGTGTTGGTTAAATGAATAATCTGGTTCTAATTGGTAATATTCATAGTAAAAAGTAGGAAGTTTTGTGTTTTCTTATAGAAGTTCATTCAGAAAATCTATAGGAATACTCAGATAAATTATATAGGAGAATATTAAAATGAATACCATAATAGTAAATAACCCAGCAGTTGAGTCCTTTTTAGCAAAATTCAGAAATATGGAAACGGGAACATATGAATGTAATGTTTGCGTTGAGACAATGTCATTTTTTTGGCTGGAGAAATTTCGAAATATCTTTCAACTGAGGAGAGAAAAGTAAAGACTCCGTTAGGAATAAAGAAGTGCGATTTGATTAGTGAAGAAGTGATATTACTTCCAGTGTTAAGAGCAGGCGTTTCTATGCTTAATGGATTTCAGCGGGTTCTTCCAAATTCAAAAACAGGATTTGTATGGGCACATAGAAATAATAATGCAATTGCCGAATTGGATAAGTATAAATTTCCTGCTGATATGGAAAATAAAACAGTTATAATTTTAGATACTATGATTGCTACAGGAGGGACGATAAATCTTGTGAGTAAATTACTTAAACCATATAAAACGAAAAGAGTTTTTTGCGCATCAATTCTGTCAATACCGTATGGTCTTGGGAAGTTGTCAAGTGAAATTGATTCTGTATTTACAATTGGAGTTTCGGATTCATTAAATGATAGTTTATATGTATATCCAGGAGTAGGAGACTCTGGGGATAGACTTTATGGCTGATGTGATTGTTTGTTTTGTGATGAAACATTGATGTAACAATGTAATACTTACATATTTAAAAGGGAAAAGAGGAATAATAGATGTTGTTTGTACTTTCTGGACCATCATATGTTGGGAAAAAAACTTCTATTGCTCATTTTATGAAATTGTATTCATTTTCTAGCGTGATTCCATATACTACTAAACCGGGAACTCACCGTATAGGAGAAACAGAGGGAATACAATATCATTATGTGAATGAAACATCTCGAAAAGATATTGAAAATGAAGAATTTATATATGATGAGCCTTTTAATTTCGGACAATATAATGAAAAAACGTTATATGGATATAAAAAGATTGATATTCAAAATGCAATAGAAAGTTATTCAAATTTTATAATACATGCATCTGTTGGTAATGTAGAAAAAAATATATAAATCTTTTATGAAATTCCACCAAAATTTAGATTTAAAAGATAATACTTGGACACAGCAATTATATTTTATTTTTTTGGATTTTAGTAGTCCTTTAACCCAAGAGCTTTTTAAACAAAAACAGCCAGAAAACAAAAATTTTACTAAAGCAAAAAAACAATATTTCGAAATCGGGAAAAACAAAGGATGACTATAAATTAGGTGGTTATAGCACAGAAGTAAGTACATATGATTTTAAGCGTAGATTTACTCATGCACAAAAAGAAATTCAGTTTTATAAAGAACATGAATATCTATTTGACGCAAGGGTAACTTCAGACAAAACGTATGAGATATGTGAAAAATTAGAAAATGTAATTTTGCCGAAGCTGAAGGTAATGCCTACATCACCAGATAAGATTCCAGGACCATTAAGTGATTTGGATATTATCTATATGTGTGAAAAACGAAAAAATGATCCGTTAGAGGTAGATATTGATGGTAGAAAGGCCTTAATTGAGGAAATAAAGAAACTTTTATGTGGATGTGGGATGCATATTAGTTTGTCGAACCATATTAGACGAATTACGAGAAAACCAGATGGAGCTTTTATAGATATGGCTGATGATCCGGTGGATATGGAAATGACTTTAAATAAACTGTATCCAGAGGAAACAATCAATAGAGGATATGTATTACGTCCACATGAGATTATCTTGTGTTGTTCGGATGAAGCTATAAAATTACCAAAAGATGTATATGCAATGGTTGCTTCAAAATTTTCCTATACATCATTGGGGTTATCTATTGAATTATCCCCTAATATTATTCAAAGCGGACACAACGGAAGAATACATTTTCAAATAAAAAACAACACTGAAAATTATATATGTATTTATCCACATATTCAGGTTGCACAAATTTTATTCTTTAGGACAATACAACCGAGTACAAGAGCTTATCACGAAGATAATAATCATTCATATGATAGAGAAAATATTGCTGCTTTTTCAAAATTTAGGAATCATAATGATGTATTAGATGCAGCTAAAAAACCAAAATTTGGGCTTTTTAGGGAAATTATTATAAAATTCAAAGAAAAAATAGTGGCTGTTATTGTAGGGACAATTTTAACAGCTTTTGCCGGTATCTTATGGGCACCTAAGTTGTCAGAATTGTTACAAAATTGGATATTACCAGTTCTATCTAATCTACATATTGCAGTTTTGGTAGTTCTATTTGCAATTACATCATGCATTGCAAATGCAGGCTTGTATATTATTGGAGTTCTATCTATAAAATTAGTAGAAAAAAATATATTTTGTAATATATAAGAAAAATCTTAAATCAGATTCAAGGAATATGGAATGAACAGACGTTAAATTTTGTTTGTAGTATGGATATAATGTAAGCGCCTAGTTTCAGGGTGGATTTAAAATCATCACAAAATTTGCCATAATTATAGATGATAGATGCCAGCATTTTACTACAGTATCGGCGCTAGATACTATAAATGCGAGCGTTTTACTATAACTATGGAGGTTTCCTGTATGAAAACGCAAAGACGCACAGCAGACGAACAATATCAACTTATCATGGAATGCCGCAGCAGCGGTCTTATTGACTACCAATGGTGTACAGAACATAACATCAATCCCGGTACCTTTTACAACTGGGTTAAAAGACTGAGAAAAAAGCTTGTTATGATATCCCCTCTGCCACAGGACGCGGCGATTATAAGCCAGCCCTTAAACCGGATGTTGTAAAACTTGAGGTGATACCTGATCATCAAAACCCGGGCATTCCAACTGTCGAAAGCACAATGCTTCCGCTGGAAGAACCCTGCCCCGCCATCAAGGTCATGCTTGGGACTGTTTCAATAAAAATTTCAAATGATGTTGACCCGAAGCTGCTGTCACAGATCCTTAAAGCTGTGACAGGGACATGTTAGGAGACATCACTGTCGCAGACGGGATTTATGTGATCTGTGGTTATACAGCTATGCGCAAGTCCATTGATGGATTATGCGCTGTCGTAAAAGACCAGCTGAATATGAACCCTTCCAGGCCAAATGCAATCTATCTCTTCTGTGGCAGACGTAGTGATCGAATAAAAGTGCTTCTTCATGAACGTGAAGGATTTGTACTTTTATATAAGCGACTTGATGCCAACGTAGGAAAATACCGTTGGCCGCGCAACCGTAATGAGGTAAAACCCATTACATGGAGGCAGTTTGACTGGCTTATGTCAGGTCTTGAAACCGAGCAGCCAAAGGCGATAAAAAGTACCGGAAATGCTTGATTTTTCAGGATTTTTCGCTTGTTTTATGGTATAATTGAACCATAGAAAAGGAGCGAAAAAACAATGCCTTCAGGAGTAAGAGATATCCAGCTCTTAGAGCTTAAGGATACGATTTCACAACTGAATAATACAATCAGCACTCAGAACGAGCTTATCCGTTCCCTGCAGAAAATGCTGCAGGAACATGATGCCAAAGACAGCGAAAAGGATCAACTGATCGCTAACCTTCAGGCACAGTTGGACTACCTGAAGACCAGACTTTTTGGCTCCACCAGTGAGATCCGGCATGAACAGCTCCCGGGACAGTTGGATCTGTTCCACCTGCAGACGGAGGATGAACCGGAACCGGTGCCCCTTGAGGTGGAATACATTGAGGTAAAAGCACACAAGAAGGCCCGTAAATCGAAAGCTGCTTATGATGAGGTCTTTGCTGATCTTCCGACAGAGAATGTTTATGTAGATACTCTTACGGAAGAACAGAAAACGTGTGATGTTTGTGGAACAATGATGATTCCTATCGGACACGAACTCATCCGGACAGAACTGCGTTATACAGAGCCAAAGCTGGAGCGTATTGATTATTATGCGACTACCTATGAGTGTCCACAATGCAAGGAAACGGAAGATCCCCGGTTCATCAAGGACGAAGGAACTCCTGCACTGATCCCGGGGAGTTATGCATCGTCCGGTCTTGCAGCACATGTGATGTATTATAAATATGTCATGTCCATGCCCTTATACCGTCAGGAGAAGGACTTTGAACACCTTGGGATAAAGATCAGCCGTACGACCATGGCCGGTTGGATCATCTACTGCGCAGAGAATTACTTTTTGCCAATGTATGAATATCTGCACCGGAAACTGTTGAAACGCAGATATCTGATGGCAGATGAGACTCCGATCCAGGTATTAAAGGAAGAAGGCCGCAGACCACAGAGTAAATCTTATGTCTGGCTGGTACGAACTGGTGACAATGGTGGGATTCCTATCATCCTTTATAATTACACTCCGACCAGAGCCGGCAGTCATGCCGCTGCTTTTCTTGCAGGTGCAGATCCCGGATACTATCTAATGGTTGATGGTTATAAAGGATACAACAAAGTGCCGGAGGCACAGCGTTGTTGTTGCTGGGCTCACATACGACGCTATTGGCTGCGGGCAATACCCAATGAACTTGATCCACTTAAATATCTGAGCTTCCTTCTAGAGCATCGTCCTGGTGCTGAAATGTCAGACGAGGAATTGGAACAATTTGCCCCGTGGAGTAAATTGGCTCAGGGAACTTGTAAATAAAATGTAGTGAAATACTCGTATGTCTGGCATTCTAGCGCGGGGTGTCAGATTTAATTTATAGGGTACGCCCTAAAACTATGCGCTTACCATTTATAGTTATAAAATATATAATAATATAAACTTAAACTTTTTCTAATACAATTATGGAGGGAATTATGGAAATTATTAGTGTAGAACATTTGAAAAAATATTATGGTAAAGTGCCAAATCAAACAAAAGCGGTAAATGATATAAGTTTTTCTGTACAGAAAGGAGAATTTGTTTCCATAATTGGTAGTTCTGGCAGTGGAAAATCTACGTTACTTAATATGATTGGCGGATTAGACACTCCAACTTCAGGGAATGTATATATTTTGGGGAAAGATATTACTTCTATGTCTGAGGAAGAATTGACACTATTTCGTAGAAAAAATATAGGATTTATTTTTCAAAATTATAATTTGATTCCTGTTTTAAGTGTCTATGAAAATATAGTTTTGCCAGTAGAACTTGACGGGAGAAAAATAGATAAAGATTTTTTAGATGATGTTTTAGATATACTTTCATTAAAGGAGAAAATCTTTAATCTTCCGAATACGCTCTCTGGAGGACAACAACAGAGAGTGGCTATTGCTCGTGCTATTATATCGAAACCGGCTGTTATATTAGCAGATGAACCAACTGGAAATTTGGATAGTAAAACGAGTGGAGATGTGATAAAGCTTTTAAGAACAGTCAACCAGCGTTTCGAACAAACGCTGATTATGATTACACATAATTTGGAAATAGCTCAGTTGTCGGATCGCATAATAAATATTATAGATGGAAAGGTAGATATATGAAAAAAAATTTTTATTATAAAATGAATTTAAGGCGTATATGGGGATTGTCTAAGAAAATTTTTTTGTCAAATCTATATCGAAATGTTGTGGTAATTATTGCGGTAGTTTTGTCCACTTTTATGTTGACATCTGTGTTTAGTGTTGGATTTAGTTATATAGAGACAGCACAATTACAACAAATTCGTGCGATGGGGACAACGGCTCATGTGGCTATTAATAACCCTAGTGATTTGCAAGTATCTGAGATAAAGAAATCAGATTCGATTAAAGATATTGGGATTTCTCAACATTTAGGACAAATTGACGGTTTGGAAGATGAAGATTTGTTGCTAGGGCTAAATTGGATAGATGAAAATGAATGGAACCTTCATAGGGTGCCCACTATTTCAGATGTTGTTGGAAACTACCCTGTTACAGAAAATGAAGTAATGATACCTACATGGATTTTAGAGCGTTTGGGAATAACAAATCCACAAGAAGGTATGTCTATTTCTTTGTCGTATCATTTGGATGACGATGATTCTATTAAGACGCAAGAGTTTATTTTGGCGGGATACTATACAGACTACTCTCAAGTTAGGACTAATGACAAAGGAAGCATTTACGTTTCAGAAGAATTTAAAAATAAGGCTGCTATCTCTACTGGTAAAGTAGTTATGGTGTCTTTTGAAGATACAGGAGATATTCAAAAAGAGTGTGATAGGTTAAAGGACAAGGTGAAATTTTCTTCAACACAGAGTTTTGAAATTGTACCTGTAACACAAGTGAACAGCCAAGTATTAATTATAGGCATTGTCTTTATACTATTATTCATATTTATTAGCGGCTATTTGTTAATACATAATGTTTTATATATTAGTATAGTTAGAGATATCCGCTTTTTTGGTCAACTTCGATTAATAGGATTTACCAAAAAAGAAGTACGAAAAATTGTTTATCAGCAAGTTTTGTATATTACTGTTATTGGAATTCCGATAGGCTTGATATTGGGAGCTGCAGTATCTTTTGGTATCGTGCCATATAGTTTAAATGTGCTATATTCGGGGAATGAAGATTTAGGATTGCAAATTTCGTTCTCTCCGTTCGTTTTTATAGGAGCCACAATATTTTCTTTTGTCACTGCAAGAATAGGGTGTGTTAAACCTGCGAAAATAGCCGCCCAGGTTTCTCCTATTGCGGCAATGTCATATAATGATGTGGATTCGAAAAAATTGTATAAGCGTAGGAATAAGGTATTTAGATTAACAAGAATGGCGTTTCAAAATATTTTTCGCTCTAAAAAAAGCGCAATATTGGTTATTTCTTCTTTGTTTTTAGGGCTGGCGTTATATTGGATAGCAACGTCTTTATTGTCGAGTATTAGTCCGGAAAACTTTATACAGCAATGGGGTGAAAGCGACTTTGCAATTACTTATAGTATTCATGATGATGGAAGTCCAATCACGGCAGATATGCTAGAAGATATTAAAAATATCTCTGGAATTCAAAACTTAAGAGTTACCTATGTTGCCAAAGAACGTGTTACTTTTGATGTGCAGTATGATGAGGAGGTATTTGGCGCATATGTGGATTCATTAGAAGGAAAAGCAGGTATAGACTTTTCTTCTTCTGAAAAACGCGAATCATATACGGAGAATTTTTATAGTGGTGTTTATGGAATTGATAATAGTTATATAGAAGAATTAAATAAAACACTTGAACATCCTATTGATCTAGAGGCGTTTCAAGATGGTAAGATTGTTGTGCTTCAGACAATTACAAATGAGGATGGGGAAAATTTAATTCAACCTAATCAGATTATTACTATAAAAACTAAAGGGGCCGAGACGGAGTTTGAAGTTGCTGATGGTTTTTTTAGCGCTGATTTTCAAGGAGGGAGGGGAAATGAAAAAGGAACAGCCCCGGATTTATATATAAGCAAAACGGCGCTTGAAGGTTTAACTTCTCAAATTAAAATTTTTCGAATTGCATTTGACACTGATGGAAAACATGATGATGAAGTTTTAATGCAACTTCAAACGATTGCTTCTTTGAATTCGGATATTCAAATAATATCTAGGATTGAAAAAGCTAAAGAGATGGAAGGTTACATTTTGACAACTAAAGTTTTAACGATAGGATTGTCTTTTATATTTTTGCTAGTAGGAATACTTAATTTTGTTACAACAATGATTACGAGTGTAAATAACCGAAAACAAGAATTTGCAATTTTGGAAAGTATTGGTATGACGCATAGACAGCAATTAAAGATTTTATTGATTGAGGGATTTTATTATTGGATAATTTCATTTATATTATTGCTCATAGTAGGAAATGGAATATATATTCCCTTGTATTTTTGGTTTAAGCAAATTGTTTCGTATGCTTCTTTTAAAATGCCGTATGCTTCTTTGTTAATTGTTTTAATAATTATTTTTATGGTATGTTTAGTAACGCCGTTTTTTGCATATCAAAGCATTTTAAAAGATAGGCTGATTGAGCGAATTAATAAGCAATAATTTCTTCGCAGATAGAATTTGAGTGTAGATTAGATAGAAGATTTATTACTTTTTAAAAATAAAAGTCCAATCAGGAGTTTGCGATTCAAGAGAATCCATAACCATGATTAGGGCTTTTGCTTATTGGTAAACGTGGCTATTTAGTAAGGACAAACTCGCTGTATATTGTATATTGTTTTTTAAAATGTTAAAATTAATCATATTGGTATGAGTAAAAAATGGTTATTATATAATCTTTGAGGGGGTTGCAGATGGAATTAAAAACTTTTTTGAAACGTTTACTAAAAATAGTAGATATAGAGAAAAAAAAGTATATCGTTAATCAGATAAAATGTTTTTCTTTCTTAATGATCTATACAATTGCTTCTGTAATATTTCCTAGTTTTTTAAGCAAAATTGTTGATCTGGGAGTTGTTATGGGAGATGTTTCAAATATAGTGTTGTATACTACTGAGATGTTGATTTGCGGGATATTAATGGTAATTTTCTATTATTTGCAAAAAGTATTTTTTTTTAAATTCGGTAATGATATAGTATTAAGGACAAAACAAAAGTTATATAAAAAGCTTAATACAGTTGATATTCAATTTTGGAACCAGTACAAAGTAGGGGATGTACTCACAATTTTAGATAATGACATAGAAAAATTGCAAGAACTACTAACATCTGATATCAGCGAATTGGTAGTAAATATTTGTTTGTGTATAGGGATTAGTTCATATATAATTATATTAAATCCTAAAATTGGCATTTTGGTTGTTGTAATGTCAATTATATTTGCATTTATTCAGCGAAAAGTGGCAAATAAGAGTAAAGAACGTATGAAAAAGTTGAGAGTGACTATGGGAGATTTTAACTCATTTTCCACTGAAACCATTAATAATATGCCTTCATTACAAATGACGGGAAAAACTCAATATATAAAAAAAATGTATGCAGATAAATGTGATGAACTGGCTAAAGAAGGATTAGATTTTACGAAAACCATGTGTACTGTTGGAATGACAGGAATGTCTTTTAATGTTCTTGCAATTGTTATTGTATTAATTTTAGGTGCTGTTGATGTTTCTAATAATTTGATTTCTGTTGGTTTGTTGTTTAGTATGACTATTTATGTGCAAAGATTATATAGTCCTATAGTATCAATAGGAAATATGTTTGTTAAAATAAAAAATTTCTTTCCTTTATTAGATAACATTTATAATGTAATGTTTAATGAAAAAAATATAATCAAGGGAGATTATAAACACAGCAGCGAGCTTATGGGAAATATTTCTTTTGATAATGTATGGTTTGGTTATAACAATGAAAGATTTATATTGAAAGGATTTACCGAAACGTTTAATAGAGGAGAAATCATTGGTATTGTAGGGAACAATGGAAGCGGAAAAACTACATTAGTCAGATTGTTGACTAAATTGTGTACTGTCGAACGTGGCAAAATTGAGATTGATGGAATTGATATTAACACATTTGATATGGAATATTTGCAGACGCAAATAGGCGTTATGACTCAAAATAGCTATTTGCTGGCTGAAGAGTTTAATAATATTCTAAAGAGTGAAAAAGAATTAAATAAAATGAAAAAATTTTTGGAAGAAATGAACTTTTACGAATCAGGAAACAGTATATTAAAAGGTAATTTTGAAGTAAAAGAAAATAATTTAAATATATCAGGAGGGGAGGCTCAAAAATTAGCTCTTTATAAGCTTTATTTGGATAATAAGCCGATTTGTGTTCTAGACGAGCCGACTGCTGCCTTGGATTCTAATAGTGAAGAGAAGATGATAGAGTTTATTAAAAATCATTTTAAAGAAAAAACTGTAATTATTATAACTCATAAACCACAAATTTTAAAAATTTGTAATCGGATAATAAAATTGGAATTGTATGAAGGGGGTAAGATGACAGTATGAAATTAAGTATTTGGGTAACTAAGACATGTAATATGGCCTGTAGTTATTGCTATGAAGAAGGACTTATAAGAGAGGATACTGGTGTTTGCGAAATTGATTATATCGAAAAAACAATAGAGTTTATTAATACAATGTGTTATAAGACCGCCTCTAAAAAAATATTCATTAAATTTTTTGGTGGAGAACCCTTAATTAAGTTTCCTTTTATTAAAAAATTTGTTGAGATTGCAAATGAAAAAATTGATGACAAAATCACTCCTTTTTATTCTATAACAACTAATGGAACATTAATGACGGATGATATGCTTATTTGGGTAAAAAAAAATAATGTGGAATGTGCATTAAGTATAGACGGTGATGAAGAGATATATAGCATAAATAGACGATATAAAAACCGATCATCAGCGTGGCGCGATGTCGATGATCTCATTCCGCGATTGTTTGATGCAAGTTTAAAATTGTCTGCGAGAGTGACCTATAATTCAAAAACTGTTTCAAAACTTAGTAGTAGTTGTGAATATTTGATAAATCGTGGCTTTACAGTGTTGAAAGTTGTACCAGATTATTTCGATTCTGAATGGAGTGACAAGTCATTGGAGATTCTCGAAGGACAATTAAGAGAAATAGATAAGATAAGAAATATAAGAAAGAATGCATATATAAACCTAGATGATGATGAATTGTTTATCGGTAGACGGGGCTGCGCGGGAGGTTATAGCATGTTTAGTATTGATTTGGGGGGGAATGTTTATCCTTGTACATATGTTATGGATGATAAACAATTTCTTTTAGGAAATATAGAAAACGTTTCAGAAATTGAACCGCGATATACAGATGGAACGTCTTTGAATAGGGAAGATTGTGTTGGATGCAGATATTTTAAATGTTGCAAAAGTGCTAGCTGTTTATATGGAAATTATAAAATGACAGGGTACTTGAATAAAACTAATTCTTTCTTTTGTGGATATAGAAAGATATTGTATCGAATAAATGAGGAAAAGTTATGAAAAATATCAATAGTATATTTTTTTCGAAGTATACGAGAGTATTAATAAATGGTAATGAATGTATTGTTGGCAATATTGCTTTTGATGGAAGATGGATCAAAATGTCGCATTCTCTTTATAAAGATTTGGTGCAAAAGTCTCAAAATAATATATCTTTACTATCTGAAAAAGAAAAAAAATATATAAATGCATTTCGGGAAGTAGGTATTTACATTGATAATGCAGAAAAGGATGAGTTACAATTATATCCTTCGGATATAACCATTGAGATAACAACTCAGTGTAATTTGGCATGTAAACATTGCTCGTATTCCTTTGGTGGGAAAAAATATAGAGAAATGCCAATTGATATGATAAAAGCTATTTCAAAATGGTCGGAAGACAATAAAGTGAAAAGAATATTATTAACAGGCGGTGAGCCATTTTGCCGGAAAGATATAGTCGATGTATGTAAAGTGATTAAGCAGAATTTTACTGGGTCATTAGAAATAATTACAAACGGAACTTTGGTAACTGATGAGTACATCGAGCTTATAATGAGGTATATTCATGCTTTACATATTAGTTTAGATGGATATGATGAAAACAGTGTGAGCATGATACGGGGAAAGGGTGTATATAATAAAGTTATTGCATTAATTAATAAACTGAAGATGTGTGGGTATGAAAGAATTACTTTATCATGTGTAAGTGTTGGCGATGATAATTCTGAAATAATAAAGTTCAAAGAGTTATCTGAACGATTACATATTAAGCCGGTTATTAGACAGCTTAATATAAAAGGACGGGCAGAAGAAAATTTTGCGGAGGATCCTATGGAATTGCGTATTATGCATAATCTGACTGAAAAAGGACTTACATTTAAATGTTTATGTAACCATCAATATCGTTCTATTTTTATTAATACTTATGGAATAGTGTTTTCATGTGCTGCATTAAGAGAGGAAGAATTAGGAATTGGAAGTTTTATAGTTTCGGAACACAAGATACATATAGACGGTTTGTTTGCAAAACCTATAGTTGACAAAATCGCTCCATGTCAAAATTGTAATGTACGGTATTTTTGTGCGGAT
>ENA-OQBV01001354-OQBV01001354.1-human-gut-metagenome-genome-assembly--contig:-NODE-1354-length-12189-cov-2.839330_pt1 | contig 12189 bp, 14 predicted proteins | sample MGYA00242750_ERZ504559 | MGnify/ENA primary metagenome ERZ504559 (study PRJEB26092, sample SAMD00036230) | human gut metagenome | host: Homo sapiens | study: EMG produced TPA metagenomics assembly of...
ACAGTACAAGCCGTTGCCTGCCTGATTCTACATCGATCACTTGAACTTCCACATCTTTGAGCAGGTAAGTCTCCAGATCTTCAATGTAAGAAAGGGAGAGTTTTGGATGCCGGAATAAATTCCGCGCAGTCCTTCTACCATGGCAATGGCACCGCCATTTACGATTTCCTTCGATCTTAACAGGGAGGATCGTTTTCTTTCCATATATTCCAAAACCCTGTTCCATGATTGGCATCGTCAAAATGATCTTCGTAATCAGCCATTGTCTTCTGTGTGTCCTTCGTTTGTCAGTAATTCTTCTGTTCTTAATTCTTCGCTCATCGCTGCACCTCGACTTTCTAAAACTTTAAAACAAAAATCTCTTAAACAGAAGATTTTTGCTTTGCATTAAAGACAGTATAGCATATGTTTTATCAAAAAGACACGGAATCTTGAAATTTGGGTTGACGAAATCTGGAAAAAATGGCAAGCTACATATAGGTTACTGTTCACACCAATAACCACTATAGAAGAAAATAAGCAAAGGAAGTTTGGATTGATATGAATAACGGAGTGAGTAATAATAAAGTGTATGTAGTAGGGCATAAAAATCCAGATACAGATTCGATTTGTTCTGCGATCGCCTATGCTGATTTGAAATCTAAGATCACGGGAGAAGATTATAGTCCAAGGCGAGCGGGACAGCTCAATGAAGAGACGCAGTATGTGCTGGATCATTTTCAGGTTGAGGCACCGAAGCTGTTGTCGGACTTAAGAGTGCAGGTCAAAGATGTAGAACTGCGTAACATTGAAGGAATCAAGGGAAGTGTTTCCATCAAGAGTGCGTGGAAATCTATGAAAGAGCTGAATATCAAGACGCTTCCTGTGACAAGGGACAGCAAACTGGAAGGTCTGATTACCATTGGAGATATCGCGACTTCTTACATGGATGTGTATGACAGCGGGATTCTCTCCAAGGCAAGGACGCAGTACCGGAATATTGCATCGACCATTGATGGAACCATCATTGCAGGAAATCCACACAGCTATGTGTTGAACGGAAAAGTCGGGATTCTTGCATCAAGCCGAAAGCTGATGTCGGAATTTGTGGAAGAAAATGATCTGGTGATCTTAGGAGACCGCCAGGAGGCACAGCAGCATGCCGTCGATTTGAATGTGAGCTGTATGGTGGTGTGTAACGGAGCACGTGTAGGAGAAGAGATTTTAAAACAGGCAGAAGAAAAAGAAATCGTGATCATTTCTTCTCCGCATGATGCATTCACGGTCGCACGTTTGATCAACCAGAGTATTCCGGTGAAGCAGTTTATGACAAGAGAGGGGATCGTTTCTTTCCAGATGGATGACTATGTGGATGATGTCAAAGATGTGATGGCACGCAGGAGATTCCGTGACTTCCCAATCCTGGATGAGGCAGGCATTTCCTGGGATTTATTTCCAGAAGAAGATTGCTCAACAGCCGCAGAAAACAGGTGATCCTGGTGGATCACAATGAAAAAAATCAGGCAGTGGACGGTGTGGAAGAAGCAGAGGTTCTGGAAATCATCGATCACCACCGTCTGAGCAGTATTGAAACGATGGGTCCGGTATTTTTCCGAAATCAGCCGGTTGGATGTACCGCTACGATCGTTTATCAGATGTATCAGGAAGAGGGAGTAGAAGTAGAGCCGGTGATCGCATCACTCCTTTGCTCGGCGATCATTTCCGATACCCTGATGTTTCGGTCTCCGACTTGTACACCGTTGGATGAAAGATCTGCGAGGAAACTGGCAGAGATCGCAGGGATTGATATTGAGAAGCTGGCACTGGAGATGTTTAATGCAGGAAGTAATCTGAAAGGAAAAACAGCAGAAGAAATCTGTTTCCTGGATTTCAAACAGTTTACAGTCAACGATATCAACTTTGGAGTTGGTCAGATCAGCTCTATGAGCGCAGAAGAGCTGCGTGAGATCAAAACAGAAGTATCCGCTTATCTGGAACAGGCAAGAAAGACACAGGGGCTGGATATGATCTTCTTTATGCTGACCAATATTGTCGCAGAATCTTCAGAACTTTTATGCGCCGGAAACGGAGCAAGAGAAAAGATGATCTCTGCGTTTGATCTGAAAGGAAATCCGGAGATGATCGAGCTAAAGGGTGTGGTGTCCAGAAAGAAACAGCTTGTACCGACACTGGTTTCGGCACTGCAGCAGTAGAAGGAGCAAAAAATGGGAAAACAAGTATGGAAAGCCGGGAATATGGTATATCCACTCCCGGCAGTGATGGTGAGTACGGCGGACAAGTCCGGAAAGAGCAATATTCTGACGATCGCATGGACGGGCACGATTTGCACTAATCCGGCGATGGTTTATATTTCTGTCCGTCCGGAGCGATATTCGTATCATATGTTAAAAGAGAGTGGAGAATTTGTTATCAATCTGACAACGGAGCAGCTTGCAAAAGCAACCGATTATTGCGGAGTACGTTCCGGAAAGGATGTGGACAAATGGAAAGAGGCACATCTGACACCGGCAAAAGCAGAAAAGCTTCAGTATGCACCGGTGATCGAAGAGTGTCCGGTCAATATCGAATGTAAAGTTACAGAAGTGAAAAAACTGGGAAGCCACCATATGTTTCTGGCGGAAGTTCTGGCAGTACAGATTGATGAGCAGTATTTGAATGAAAAGAATAAGTTTGAGCTGAATAAGACAGGACTGATGGCATATTCGCATGGAGAGTATCTGTCTCTCGGGAAGAAGATCGGGACATTTGGGTACAGTGTGAAAAAGAAAAAGACGAAACATAAGAAAAAGAAAAAATAAGAAAAAGAACATCCCCGTGGAAGCAAAGTATGAAAACTTTTGAGTTCTGCGGAGATGTTCTTTTTAGTCACTGTTTCCCGAAATCTATTTTATAAAGTCTCAACAAATCTGTCAAATGCAGCGAGTCCTTCGTCTGTGCATTTGTAAACACCGGCATCTTCCAGGACCTGACAGAAGACCTTTCCGACTTCCTGTTCCAGAATATGCGTGACATTTTCTGCGTTGATCTCCGGATAGGACGGTAGGAAACTTTCGGTCCAGTCCGCGTGCTTTGCAATGGTCTCATTGCTTCTGATGTCTTTTTTCTCAAGAATATAAGTCTTTAACAGCTCCAGCTCATCTTTGAGACGTGCAGGGAGTACAGCAAGCCCCATGACTTCGATCAGACCGATATTTTCTTTTTTGATATGATGCAGTTCTTTGTGAGGATGGTATACTCCGAGCGGATGTTCCTCTGTGGTAATGTTGTTTCTCAAAGTCAGATCCAGCTCATATTTTCCATCCCGCATTCTGGCGATCGGCGTGATCGTATTGTGAGGCTGTCCGTCTGTTTCAGCAAAAATGAAAGCAGCTTCATCTGTATATCCTCGCCATGCCTGCAGAATGTGGTCTGCAAGGTCGATCACTCTGGTCACATCCTCAGACTGCAGACGGATCACAGAGAGCGGCCATTTTACGATGCCTGCTGTGACATCTTCAAAGCCCTTGACAGTAAACTCCTGGATGACAGGCGCTTTTTCCATGGCAAAGGTATAATGTCCGCCCTGGAAGTGGTCATGGCTTAAAATAGAACCGCCTACGATCGGAAGATCTGCATTGGATCCGAGGAAATAGTGCGGGAACTGTTTGATAAAATCAAACAGCTTGACAAAGGTCTGGCGCTCGATCTTCATCGGAGTATGTTCTCCGTTGAACACGATACAGTGCTCATTGTAGTAGACATAAGGAGAATACTGGAATCCCCACTTGCTGTCATTGACCGTGATCGGAATGATGCGGTGATTCTCTCTGGCCGGGTGATCGAGGCGCCCTGCATACCCCTCGTTCTCCATACAGAGCTGACATTTCGGGTAAGCCGAAACAGAAGCATTGCGCGCAGCGGCAATGGCTTTCGGATCTTTTTCCGGTTTGGACAGATTGATGGTAATATCCAGTGTTCCGTAGTCTGTGTCTACATTCCATCTGCGGTCCTTTTTGATCCGGTACCGGCGGATGTAATCGCTGTCCTGACTGAACTTGTAATAAAACTGAGTGGCGGATTCCGGAGATTCCTGATAATGTCTCCAGAAGTCGTTCTGAACCTGAGCCGGACGCGGCAGCAGGCAGTTCATCAGTCTGGTGTCGAACAGATCACGATAGCCGATGCTGTCTTCAATGATGCCGCGTGTAACAGCCTCCTTAAGGAGATCGGCAAGGATGTCTTTCAGCACAAGATCTGTCAGATCACAGGAGACATCTTCCCAGTTGTCTTCATGGAATACATCCAAAAGTAAGTTTGTAGTGTAAATACGTTCACATTCCGGAGTCAGTCCGGTATCAATGCCGTACTGTACCAGTTTTTTGATAGATTCATATAACATGGATAAATTCCTTCTTTCTTAGAGAGTCTCCAGTTTCTGTGCACCGCTTCCGATATCAACGGTGTAGAATTCGGCTTCGTGTCCGACCTTTTCTTTATATGCAGGTCCGATAGTATTGATGAAAGTATCGACAGCGTCATTTTTTACGATACTTACGGTACATCCCCCGAATCCGCCGCCTGTGATACGGGAACCTACAACACCCGGAATCTGCCATGCAAGATCGACCAGGATATCGATCTCTTCACAGGATACTGCGTAATCATCTCTTAAAGAGATGTGGGACTGATTCATCAGTTCGCCGAAACGCTCGATGTTGCCTGCTTTTAATGCAGATACCGCTTCGATGGTACGCTGGTTTTCATAAACTGCGTGTTTCGCACGTTTCTGCTCTACAGGATCTGTGATCACTTCTTTGAATTTTTCAAAGGTATCGATGTCCAGATCACCAAGAGCGTTGATATCCAGTTCTTCCTGAAGAAGAGAGAGCGCATGGCTGCATTCCTGACGTCTCTGGTTGTACTGAGAGTCAACAAGACTGTGTTTTACTTTACTGTTTGTGATGATGATCTTGGCGTCTTCCAGTTCTACCGGTGCATACTCATAGGAGAGTGTGCCGGTATCCAAAAAGATCGCGCAGTCTTTTTTGCCCATGGCAACTGCAAACTGATCCATGATTCCGCAGTTGCATCCGTTGAAGTTGTTCTCAGAGTACTGTCCGATCAGTGCGATGTCGGTCATGCTTAAGGCATCAAATCCGCAGAGATCTTTTGCGATTACTCCGGTCAGAACTTCCAGGGATGCGGAAGAGGACAAACCGGAACCGTTCGGAATATTTCCGTAGATCACAAGATCCATTCCACAGTCTACAGAGTATCCTTTTTCTTTTAATGCCCAGAGAACTCCAAGCGGATAGTTTGCCCAGTTGTATTCCGGCTTGTTGGTCAGATCGTCAAGAGTGGCAGTGATCACACCGAGATGATCCAGATTCATAGAATAGAGACGCAAGATACGGTCACTGCGCTTTTTGGCGATTCCGTATGTACCAAGTGTCAGCGCACATGGAAATACGTGTCCTCCATTGTAATCTGTGTGTTCTCCGATCAGATTCACGCGTCCCGGAGAGAAATAAAAACCGGCATCTTCTGTGCTGCCGAAAAGTTCTTCAAATTTTTTTCATCAAACGTTCTTTCATGATGTTGATTCCTCACTTTCCATAGAGACTGAGTATTTTTACAAGTTTATTATAAAAATCAGACTGAAAAAAGTCTATAAAAAATACGTGCATATATATGGAATTATGTTGTATAATAGAGGCGAAGAACAGATTTGGGGAAAGGAAAGAAGAGCGTGGAACAGACATACAAATACTCCTATAAAGTAGGAGATAATCTTCTGAGTTCTCTTTCCGTTTATAATGTGGGATATCAGCAGTGCGGACCGGAGCAGCAGTGGGGACCGGGAATCCGGGATCATTATTGTATCCACCATATTATTTCGGGAAAGGGGACCTATGTGGCAGATAAAAAAGTATATCATCTGGGAGAGGGAGACAGTTTTATTCTGTATCCGGATACAGAGGTCAAGTATTATGCAGATCCGGATGATCCGTGGGAGTACGCATGGGCAGGATTTATGGGAACCGATGCGGCTGTGATGGTACGGGCAACTGATTTTGCGAGAAAACGGCCGGTGATCGGAAGGGATAAGATTCCGGGAGATTTGATCTGGCGGCAGCTGGAGCAGATCTATCAGGTGAGAGGAACGACATATGAAGCGGCAGCAGCTATGACAGGAGCTCTTTATACCATGCTGTCCGTGTTTATTCACTATGCGGAAAAAGAAGAGAAAAAAGACGACCTCCGGCAGGTTTATGTGGAGCGGGCAAAGGATTATATTGCATCCAGTTACTCCTATCCGATCACGGTGGAGGATGTAGCGGATTATACGGGGATCAGCAGAAGTTATCTCTTTCGTGCATTTCAAGCATATCAGAAGCAGTCCCCAAAAGAATATCTGACGGAATATCGAATCCGTCAGGCATGCCATCTTCTCAGGGAGACCGGGCTTTCCGTTGCATCCATTGCGTATTCGGTAGGATTTGAAGATAATCTGTATTTTTCCAAGGCATTCAAAAAGAAGATGCAGATGAGTCCGTCCCAGTACCGGAATAATCACATGCCATAAATTCAGGAAAAGCCGCATATACTGGCAATAACGAGAAAAAAGGATTGTGAGTCAATTGCGTTGGAAATGGATGGGGAGAGTGCTGACAGTTACCTATGTTTTTTTGTTGCTGGGGATTCAGCCGTTTGTGGATATTCCGGCAGAGAGGGAAGTACAGTCTGTGAGTGCGGATGTGGAGCAGACAGAAGAAATCAGACCAAAGATCGCACTGACTTTTGATGACGGACCGAGTGCAGCGTATACAGAGAAACTTCTGGACGGGCTGAGAGAGCGGGATGTGCATGCTACGTTTTTCCTGATCGGAGAGAATATTGAAAAAGGCGACAATGCTCTGCTGGTGAGGCAGATGGCAAGAGACGGACATCTGATTGGAAATCACACGTATCATCATGTTCAGCTGACGAAGATCAAAGAAGAGGAAGCGCTCAAAGAGCTGGAGGAGACGAACCGTCTGATCGAGAAGATCACGGGAAATCCGGTAGAATATGTAAGACCTCCTTTTGGAGAATTTCCAAAGGGACTTTCCGCAAAAATTTCCATGATCCCGGTTATGTGGACAGTGGATCCGCTGGACTGGTCTGTAAAAGATACAGAGAAAATTGTCAGCAAAGTAGTGACGCAGGCAAAAGAAAATGATATGATTCTGTTACATGACTGTTACGGAACCTCTGTGGAGGCGGCCTTGCAGATCATAGACAGACTGAAAGAAAAAGGATTTGAATTTGTGACGGCAGACAGATTGCTTCTGCCTTAGAAATAGAGGAGATATATAAGATGAATGAATATTCCAGAACAGAACTTTTGATCGGAGAAGAAGGGCTGGGGAGACTTAAGCAGGCGACTGTCATGGTATTTGGTGTCGGCGGCGTAGGCTCTCACTGTATCGAAGCACTTGCAAGAAGCGGTGCGGGCAGGCTGATCCTGATCGATAATGACAAGGTTTCTCTGACGAACATCAACCGGCAGTCGATCGCATATCACAGTACCATCGGACGGATGAAGACGGAAGTGATGCGGGAGCGGATCCGGGATATCAATCCGGAGATTGTTGTAAAGACCTATGAGACCTTTGTACTGCCGGATAATGTGGAAGAATTGTTTGAAGAAACTCCGGATTATATCATTGATGCCATCGATACGGTAACGGCAAAGCTGGCGATCGCGGAACTGGCGCAGAGAAGGGAGATCCCACTGATCAGCAGTATGGGAACCGGCAACAAGCTGCATCCGGAACTGTTTGAAATCACAGACCTGTCAAAGACCAGTATGTGTCCGCTCTGCAAAGTGATGCGGCGGGAACTGAAAGCAAGAGGGATCCGGCATCTGAAAGTATTGTATTCACCGGAAAAACCAGTCGATACGTCCGGACGTGAGACCGGAGAGGACAAAGGAGCCCGCCGTGTACTTCCGGGCAGCATTTCCTTTGTACCGCCGGTGGCAGGGCTTTTGATTGCAGGAGAGGTCATCCGCGAGATCAGCGGTGTCTGAAATATACAGAAGCCGGCAGGAGGAAGAGTATGGATTTATTTGATTATATGAGAGAAAAAACACAGGAACAGGATCTCCCCTGGCATCCAGAATGCGTCCGCAGATGTTGGAAGAAGTAGTGGGACAGCAGCATATTATAGGGAAAGACAAGCTTTTGTATCGTGCGATCAAGGCGGATAAGCTGGGATCGATCATTTTTTACGGACCTCCGGGAACGGGAAAGACGACTCTTGCAAAGGTGATCGCACATACAACCAGTGCGGAGTTCAAGCAGATCAATGCTACAGTAGCAGGAAAAAAAGATATGGAGCAGGTGGTAAATGAAGCGAAAGAACTGCTCGGAATGTATCGCAAAAAACGATCCTGTTTATTGACGAGATCCACAGATTTAACAAGGGACAACAGGACTATCTGCTGCCATTTGTGGAGGACGGTACCATTACCTTGATCGGAGCAACGACAGAAAACCCGTATTTTGAAGTCAATAGTGCGTTGATTTCCCGATCCAGTGTATTTGAATTAAAATCTCTGGGAAAAGAAGATATTCGCACCCTGTTGAAGCGTGCGGTTTATGATGAGAATAAGGGAATGGGAAACTTTCACGCAGAGATTGACGAGGATGCGCTGGAGTTTCTGGCAGATGTATCCGGCGGAGATGCAAGAAGTGCGCTCAATGCCATTGAGCTTGGTGTTTTGACGACAGAGCGCAGTGAGGACGGCAAGATTCATATTACGCTGGATGTGGCGTCAGAGTGTATTCAAAAGCGGGTTGTGCGCTATGATAAGGGTGGAGACAATCATTATGATACGATTTCTGCATTTATCAAAAGTATGCGTGGATCTGATCCAGATGCTGCAGTGTATTATCTGGCAAAAATGCTCTATGCAGGAGAAGATATCAAATTTATTGCCCGCAGGATCATGATCTGTGCAGCAGAGGATGTGGGAAATGCAGATCCTATGGCGCTCACGGTGGCCGTCTCCGCAGCACAGGCAGTGGAGCGGATCGGGATGCCGGAGGCACAGATTATTTTATCGCAGGCAGTACTGTATGTGGCGACTGCGCCAAAAAGTAATTCGGCGGTCAATGCGATTTTTGCGGCAAATGAAAATGTACGGCAATATAAGACCACGGTTCCGTCACATCTGCAGGATGCACATTACAAGGGTCTAAAATCTGGGACATGGGATCGGATATAAATATGCACATGACTATCCGAATCATTATGTAGAACAGCAGTATCTTCCGGATGAAATCAAAAACGCCAGGTTCTACGAACCCAGCGATCTTGGCTATGAAAAACAAATCAAAGAGCATTTACAAAAGCTTCGCAAGCAGTAGGGTATAGATATCCTGGCTCTGGGAAGCCCAGTTTCCGGCAATGGCTTCAGCTTCTGATTCGGTAGGAACCGTGAGTTTCAGATCGATCAGGCTGAAGCCGTTTTCTACAATCTGACAGCAGACCTCATATTCATGGTTGGTGTTCAGATAGTAGTCGGACTTGACAGAAACCTCTTCTTTCAGATCATACTTCTTTTCTTTGAGAAATTCATCAATATCCCGCTGAATGGCAGGGGAAATCTTGTTTTTAAAGTATTGGATGGTGTCCAGACCGTTGTCTGTCAGATGATACAGAGTACGGTTGTGTGTCGTTTCCACGCGGAGCAGTCCGGAATGTTCCATTTCAGCGAGTGTTTCCTGAAGCTTAAAATAAGTTGTGTATTCTTTTTCCAGAATAAATTCGGAAATCTGTGAAGTTGTCAATGGAAAATCCACTTTATCCAGCATGTACAATACGATCAGTTTATACAGTGTATAAGTTTCAGACATAGTACTCCTTTCCCTGCCAGATATCCTGTTCTTTCAGGTGGCTGTGAAGCTGATTTAATACGGTTCTTTTATTGCTTGTCCAAAGAGGGGCGATCAAAAGGTCTTTTGGCCCGTCTCCGGTCAGGCGATGAATCACGATTTCGGGGTTCAACTGTGCGATGCAGGTACCGAGAAACTGAATATAATCCTGCATATCGGGAATATAAAAGGGGTGTTTTTCATAGTCGGCTGCAAGGTCTGTGTGGGTTAAGACATGAAGCAGCTGCAGTTTGATCCCCTGAATATCCATATGATTGAGATAGTGGATCGTATCCAGCATATCGTCTTTCGTTTCACCCGGCAGATACAGAATCGTATGAACAATTACCGTGATGCCGATGGCACGAAGTTCTTTTACTGCCTGTTCAAATACTGAAAGCTCATATCCGCGCCGGATGTAGGCGCTGGTTTCGGGATGGATGGTCTGCAATCCCAGCTCTACCCAGACAGGTTTGATGTGGTTGATCTCATCGAGCAGTGCGAGGACATCTGCTCCCAGACAATCCGGTCTGGTGGCAATGGAGAGAATCTTCACCTCCGGATCAGCAATGGCTTCCATATAAAGGGCGCGAAGTGTTTCCACCGGCGCATAAGTGTTCGTAAATGCCTGAAAATAGGCAATATAAGAGTGCACCGGACGTTTGGAAGAAATATCTGCTTTTCCCTGTTTTATCTGTTCGGCGATGGAAAGTCTGGCAGAGCCGGCAAAATCACCTGACCCCTGGGAACTGCAGAAGATGCAGCCCCCTGTTCCCACATGACCGTCACGATTTGGACAGGTCATTCCGCCGTTTAAGGCGATTTTGTAAACTTTTTCTTTGAACATCTGTTTTAATTCATAATCCAGAGAGTGGTATCTTTTTTTCACCCCAGCGCATGATCAGATCAGTTCCTTTACCGCTTTGCTGACTACGTCGGCAACACGGGAATCAAATGCTTCCGGGAGAATATTGTTTTCATTGAGTTCTTCATCAGAAACAAGACTTGCAATGGCATTGGCTGTAGCAAGTTTTATCTCTTCCGTGATCTGTGTGGCGCGCCCTTCCAGCGCCCCTTTGAAAATTCCCGGGAAAGCGACAACGTTATTGACCTGATTTGGAAAATCAGAGCGTCCGGTTCCAACAACGCGTGCACCCGCTTCTTTTGCAAGATCCGGCATGATCTCCGGCACCGGATTTGCCATGGCAAAGAGTATGGCATCAGAATTCATGGATGCGACCATCTCTTTTGTGACGATACCAGGAGCAGAGACACCGACGAAAATGTCAGCTCCACGCATGGCATCTGTAAGAGAACCGGTTTTGTTTTCCAGGTTTGTCACTTCCGTCATCTTTTTCTGCATCCAGTTCAGGTTTGGTGATGCGCTGCTGATGATTCCGTTGATATCACACATTGTAATATGTTCGAATCCGTAGGTCAGAAGCAGTTTTGTGATGGCAACTCCGGCAGAACCTGCACCGTTTACAACAACGCGGCAGTCTTCTTTCTTCTTTCCGGTTACTTTGAGAGCATTGATGATACCGGCAAGGACAACAATGGCAGTTCCGTGCTGGTCATCATGAAAGACAGGGATGTCCAGAAGCTCTTTTAAGCGTTCTTCGATCTCAAAACAACGCGGTGCAGAAATATCTTCCAGATTGATTCCGCCAAATGCAGGTGCAATGTTGACAACGGTTTTGATAATCTCTTCTGTATCCTGCGTGTCAAGGCAGATCGGAACGGCATTGACACCGCCGAATTCTTTGAAAAGAACTGCTTTTCCTTCCATAACAGGCATGGCTGCCAGTGCTCCGATATTGCCAAGTCCCAGAACCGCACTTCCGTCAGAAACTACGGCTACGGTGTTGGATTTGATTGTATATTTGTAAGCAGCTTCGGGATCTTTTGCGATCACCTTACAAGGTTCGGCTACACCCGGTGTGTAAGCAATTGCCAGATCTTCTCTGGAATTGACATGTGCTTTGGCTGCAGTTTCCAGTTTTCCGTTCCACTGTTCGTGCATCTGTAATGCTTTTTCGCTGTTTGTCATAGTTTTTACCTCGCTGATTCTTAGATTTTCTGTGCAGAACACATTCTTCCATAATCATAACACTGTTAAGGGAACGGTGCAAGATTTCAAAAAAAAACTTTCTTTTTTGGAAAAGATGCGCTATAATAAAAAAAACAAACTTTACAAAATTGTTCAAGTTAAGTCAGTTCAGACAAAGTATCCCCAAGAGATTGAAAAGATAAAATGAATAAATGAAAAAGTGAATTTGAGAAAGGC
>ENA-OQBV01001355-OQBV01001355.1-human-gut-metagenome-genome-assembly--contig:-NODE-1355-length-12173-cov-2.090819_pt1 | contig 12173 bp, 17 predicted proteins | sample MGYA00242750_ERZ504559 | MGnify/ENA primary metagenome ERZ504559 (study PRJEB26092, sample SAMD00036230) | human gut metagenome | host: Homo sapiens | study: EMG produced TPA metagenomics assembly of...
CCTGCGATCCGACCAGCAACTGGACCAATGCTGGCCCCATACTTGGGACTATTGCCGACATAGGCATCAAAATTGTCAAAGCCCAATACAATATTGGCGAATTGATCCTGTTTGTCAGGCGTCACATACTCTAAGATCGTCGCCCCATAGGTCATGACAGACAATTGATATCCTAGGTCATTTTCAAGGCGATAAGCTTCTACATCTTGGCCGTCCAATTGACCAAATAGATATTTTTGATAGTGTTTCACAAGTTGTCTCCTCCAAGATCATTCATTCTAGCGAAAAGGGTGAATCACCACTCCTTGTACAACACGGTTGACTGTTCCAGTTGGTGATGGTGTGTCTGGGCGATTTTGAACCTTGAGCGAAGTCAAGAGAGAAATCAATTGACCGTAGATAATGTAAGGGAAGGCACGGTAGATATCCAGTGAGTCTGCTGAAGATGCTACCAACACTTCACGTACATGCTCAATCCCAGCAGCTTGGTCCGTCAAGAGGACGACCTGACGGGCAATCTGATCCCCTGCTACCTCTCCAACCAAATCTAGATCATACTGACGCGTATAAGGATCAATGGAGCCAAAGACCAAGACGAGAGTCTGGTCATTGATGAGGGATTTCGGTCCGTGACGGAAGCCGACAGGACTCTCGTACATGGTCGCGATTTTACCAGCAGTCAATTCCAAAATCTTGAGCTGAGCTTCATGAGCTAGCCCAAAGAAAGGTCCTGCCCCCAGATAGATGACGCGTTCGAAGTCTAAGTCTACAACTTCCTTGACCTCGCGATCTTTTTCCAAAACTTGCTCTGACAGGTGAATCAATTCTTCTACTCGTTTTGCCTTGATTTCTTCCTCACTTGGATCAAAGACCAAGAGGGCTGTCAAGAGCATAGAGGTAAAGCTGGAGGTCATGGCAAAGCCGGCGTCGTTGGTTTCTTTCGGCTGTAAGAGCAAGAGATTGCGCTCATCTCCGTGGGCTTGCTGGGCCAGCTTTCCTTCTGCTGCACAGGTAATGGTGATCTGATAAAGTTCATCAACTAAGTCTTGGGCCAGTTGCACAGTTGCGACACTCTCTGGAGAGTTGCCACTTCGTGCGAAGGAAACCAAGACAGTCGGCACTTCTTTTTTTGAGGTAGGTTTGCGGATGCGCTACGATATCGGTCGTCGCAATGGATTGGAAATTCCAGTGGCGTTCATCGTGCACTTCCTGCAAATACGTAACCAAGGTGTCCCCCACATAGGCTGAAGTCCCTGCCCCTGTCAAGATGACCTTGATGTAGCCATGATGCTTCCCAATAGCCTCCAAAAACTCTTGGATTTCTTTGCTTTCTCTTGATAGAGACGATAGGTTTCTTTCCAAACTTCTGGTTGCTGGTAAATTTCGCGCGTCGTAATCTCAGCCCCCAGTTCCAGCAGTTCTTCTTTTGTATAATCTAGCATGCTTCTCCTCTTTTCTACTCGCCTTATAAGCGGTAAGAGGCCGAGACAATTGTCCCAGCCCCATTCCGAATGTTCAAGCGGTTTTCGCTATCGTATTTTACTCATCCTCGTCGTCATCAAAGTTGGATAAAAGATCATTAACCTTCACGATGCTTTCTTGTGCACGCGCTGGATAAGCTTCTTCTCCTCCGACCAGGCTGTTATTAATAAATTCAATTACCATTGGCAAGTTCATCCCTGCATAGAGGTCAATCGCACGTCCTTCAAGAATCAGACGGCTAACTGTATTACAAGGAGTGCCTCCCAAAAGATCCGCAAAGACGATATAGTCCTCAAAGTCTGCAACACAGGCTTCAAATTTGGCTGTAAACTCCTCAGGACCTTCCTCTGGCAAGAGGGCCACGGCATGAATGTTGTCTTGTGGTCCCATAATCATTTCTGTGCTGGCTTTGAGCTCTTCACAGAAGCGACCATGACTGACCAATACTAACTGTTTTGCCATACCTTACTCCATTATGCCATTCCAAAGAAGAAGTGGCCAAATGCTGAGAATGCGATTGCTGCAAGGATGATGAGCAAGATAGCTTTTGTAGAGTTCATACCTTTACGTCCAAGCAACCAGTAGATCACACCTGTGATGATAGCTGGTACCAAACGTGGGAAGATAAGGTTGAGCATATCTTGAATTTCAATCGCTTTGTCCCCAATGTGTGGAGCCCAAGAAACTTCAACACCAATCATGCTGGCAATCAAGGCACCAACCATGAAGATACCCAGAACGGCAGCTGCATCAATCAAAGCTGTCAAGGTACTTTGCATGTTGTTGATGAGGTTAACCCCTTCTTTATAGGCAAATTCCAATTGTTTCCAACGGAAAATGTCATAAGCAACTGCCACAGCGATCCACAAGAAGATACCGGCTGGGTTTCCTGCAACAGCCAAAGTTGCTGCGATTGAACCCATAATAGCTGGTACCAATGATCCAAAGATTGAGTCCCCAAGAGGAGCGAATGGTCCCATGAGACCTGTCTTGATACCATTGACCGCATCTTTGATTTGACACCATCTTTTTCTTCCAAAGCGAGGTCAAAACCAGTGATAATGGTGTGGAAGAATGGTGAAGTATTGAAGAATTGCGTATGCAATTTCATCATTTCTTTCAATTCTGGAGTGCCATCACCATACATTTTACGCAACTGAGGTAAAATCATATAAAGGTAACCAGAAGCCTGCATCCGTTCATAGTTCCAACCTAATTGGAAAGTAAACAGACTACGTTTGTTAATTTGATTAAAATCCTCTTTAGTGAGTTTGTAATTCTTAGAATTCGTCATCTTCAATTTCCCCGCTTTCTGATTCAGTTACTGGAGCAGCTACGACTGTACGTTGACTGTTTTTGAAGTGTTGTACTGCAAGGAAGATACCGATAATGGCAATACCAATCATAGATACACTCTTGAAGTTGTTAACAAAAGTAATAGCTTGTTCTTCTGGAAGTTTAGCGAACACTTCAGAACCAACAATGCTAGACACTGCAGCACCAAGGCTTTGAACATTGCTATAAAGCACTGTCAACATTGCTGTTAAGCCAAAAGCCAAGTGCTAAGTAGTGAAGGTTACGACGAACAGGAAGGTAACGAAGCAAGATCGCAAATCCAAGACCTGGAAGCATACGTCCTGCAAGGGTCAAACCATTCGCAATCCATTTATATTGTTCAACAAAGTCTACAATAGATTGAACATAAGCCCCACCGAACTTAAGAGCTAAGAAGACTGGAAGGGCACGAGAAAGAGCCCAAGGAAGAGCACCGAGAAGGTAGTTGCGTTCAATTCCTTTGTAGTCAAAGCGTTCAATCGCCGCATCAATACGGTGTGCAAAGGCAGTTGTACTCATCCGACCAAGGATATCTGCATAAGTCAAGAGACCTGCTACCGGAACGGCAATGGTTGAAATCGCAATTTCTGGTTTGATTCCTTGTGCTACTGAGAAGGCAGTCGCAAGAACGGCACCAGAAGTGGCGTCAATACGAGAAGCTCCACCGAAAGTACCAACACCGAGCACTGTCAATTGAAGAGAAGCTCCGATAAATAGACCTGTCTTTAAATCTCCCATGACAAGTCCTGTAATGAAACCAGCAAAGACTGGTGATCCTGCTGATGAAACGATCGTCAACTCATCACAGATTTGATAAGCTGAGTACAAAGTAAGTAGTAAAATTTGCCACCATTGTATCATGACAATTTCCTCCTAAAATTTTTCTTTTTTATTTATAAACTATTTGAGCAACTTCAAGAAGTCTTCAACTGGATCATTTGGAACCATTTGAGCAGTTAACTTAACTCCTTTTTCAGCTAGCTTGTGGAAAGCTTCCACATCGGCATCCACTACGTTGATCGAACGAGTAATCGGACGAGTCTCATCTGATTGAGACATGTTCCCTACGTTTAAGGTTTCAAGTGGTACACCTGCTTCTACCAAACCAAGGAAGCGGTCTGGCTTGCGGGCTACGATGAAGAGACGTTGGCTGTCATATTTTCCAGCCAAGATATTTTCTGCAGCCTTTGCCACTGGCAAGATACTAAGCTTAACACCAGGTGGTGTCGCTAGTTTCAAGCCACTTTTTTCGATATCATTTTGAGCGACTTCATCATCGATCACCATGATACGTGAAACATTTAGTTTGGTAGTCCAAAGATTGGCTACCTGCCCGTGGATCAAACGTCCATCGATACGGCATCCTACAATAGTCATAAGTTTTCCCCCTTTACTTCTTTGAATGTAGGTTGTGAAACAAGTTTAAGGTCTCCTTCCAAGTGCCCTCTGTCTCAAAGACGAGGATCTCATTTTCCCCATCTTTGAGAAAACCATGAGGGATGTAGAGGGAGAGTGTTGGGACCGACTTCCCAGAAACGACCGATATGGTGGCCATTTACAAGGACGATCCCTTTTCCAAATCCAGTCATATCAAGGAAGGTATCCTCAACCTGATCTAGATGAAAAGCAAATTGATAAAAAGCTGGTTGACCTTCTTGCCATTCTTTCGAAAAAAATCCAAGCGGTCCAGTTGGCTAAAATCAAGCGCATATTGATTCCAATAAAGCTTGAAATGAAGATCGATACAACCCAGTTCGGATTCCTTTCGTTGGGTATCCGCTAAGAGTTTGTGCCCATAATTGACTCTTCCCATGTTTTCGATCAAGAGTTTTAAGTTTGTAATCGTTTTCTTTTTTCCGTTTAAAAAAAGATCTTGACCGATTTCTTCTTGGTATTGAGTGGCAATCAACTGATCATTGGCATAAACCTGTACCCTATCACGCGCATCAATGATACGCAAGCGCTCTTCTTCCGCATCCATTTCCACTTCTGTCTCATAGAGCAGATAGCCTAATGGGTGGTCGATTTCTTCCATGGTCTGTGGGTAAAGACTTTCTGTGACTTGAGCAATCTCGTTTAAATTGCCGAACAAACTAGTCTTTTTGGTCAACTCCAATATTCGTTCAGATAAACTCGACTTCACAAGCGGATCCATCTGTGGATACTCTGGATAGTAGGTCGCCATCATCTGCTTGACTGCATAGTACTTAGGTGTCGGGTTGCCCTGCTCATCTAAGAGAGCGTCATAGTCATAGGATGTTACTTGCGGGAGATCCACGGTCCCTCGTGCTGAGCAGCCGTTCATAAATCCGAAGTTGGTCCCACCATGAAACATGTAGAGATTGATAGAGCCTTCTTGTAAGACCTCATGGACTGCTTCTGCCAACTCTTCTGGATCTCGCTTGATGATGGGCTCTTTCCAACGATTGAACCAGCCATCCCAAAATTCCATACACATGAGCGGCCACTCTTTGTCATGCTCCGCAAAGAACTCTTTCATCTGAGAGAAGTTGTAATTCGCACGCGAACCAAAATTACCGGTTACAAAGAGTCCATCCTCAATCAAGGTCCCTGCTCGAAGGGTCGCCCTCCAGGTCCATCAGAGGTGAAGAGTGGACAAGTAATATCCCGCTCAATCATTAAATCTCTGATCGCCCGAAGGTAGGCCTTGTCTTCGCCATAAGAGCATATCGTTCTCAACCTGCATCATGAGGATATTGCCCCCACGATCCAATTGGTACTTGGCCACACGTGGCAGGAGCTCGTCGTAATAGCGAGCCACTTCCTTGAGAAAGGCCGGATCCGATGAGCGAATCCGAAGGTCTTCTTCGATTAACCAGGCTGGCAAGCCCCCAAATTCCCACTCCGAACAGATAAACGGTGACGGACGGAGAATCACATACAGATCCAACTCTTGAGCTACTTGGATAAAGTGCTCCAGGTCCAAATTCCCTTCAAAGTGAAAGTGGCCTCTTTGTGGCTCATGAGCATTCCATGGAACATAGGTTTCAACAGTATTAAAACCTAGAGCTTTAGGTTATATAAGGAATGATACCAATCCTCACGATCGATCCGAAAATAATGAATTGCACCAGATAAAATCTTAAAAGGTTGATCATTTAAATAAAAATCTTCACGGATTTCAAATGCCCCCATACTGAGAACCTCCTTCTAAGAAACCCTTTTCATTTATTAATATAATATATTAATAAAAAAATGTCAACAACTTTTTAAAAAAAATATGTTAAAATAATATTAACAAGGGATATCGAAAGAAGAGGTGAAGCACATGGCAATCCCAAAATACCAACACATCAAAGATGATTTGAAGCAACAAATTATCTCAGGCAAATTCGAAAATGGAGATAAATTTTACACAGAAGCCGAGTTGATTAAGATTTATAATGTTAGCTCGATTACTGTTGTTCGTGCTTTGAACGATTTGGCTAGCGATGGATACATCGTCCGCCAACAAGGAAAAGGAACCTTTGTTTCGCGCGCTAGAAAACACAAACTGGTTGAGTTTTCAGACGTTGAAACCTTCCCTATCCAAAAAGCGACCGTAAAAGTTCTCTCTATCAAGCGTGGCAACGCGCTGAACATCTTGGATAAACTAGGGCTCGCTCCGACTCAATTCTATTATAAGATTGATCGGACTCGTCATATTGGTGAAGATACCTATATCTACCACCAGACCTATGTCCCAGAGCAATATATTAACCCAAATTATCCGAGCTTAGATTACTATAGTTCGATTTATGATCGCTTTAAAGAAGATTATCATATCCATATGAATGATGAACACTTTGAAGAAATCAATGATATTGTATTCCCAACACCAAGCAAAATCGCTTCTGTGTTGAATATCGATGAAAACTTCCCAACTGTCCGTCAAGTGAAGACGACAAAATTGGAAGCGACCGGTCAAATTCTCGAATATAGCGAAACCTATAAACGCGGTGACTACTATAAAATCAAATTTATCTCTTGTGATCGTGATCATTGATCATTCAAAGTCTGGGGTCTGGCCTCAGACTTTTATGATACAAATTATAGCATGAAAAAATAGTTCCTAAAACATGTAAAACGAATAATCTATAATTAGTGATAGACTTCCTATAAATAGTTTAATCAGTCAAAATTTATTATGATAAATTCAGGGTCTAGAGCACCTGATATAGGCAAAGAAAAGAGGCTAGGACTTTTGTCCCAGCCTCTTTTCGTCTATTTTTCAAATTCCCGTTTTTTAGTTGCGATTAGTCACCCAAACCGATGCGTTCGAAGATTTCATCAACACGTTTAGTGTAGTAAACTGGGTTGAAGATTTCGTCGATTTCTTCTTGAGTGAGGCGTGATGTTACTTCTGGATCTGCTTCAAGAAGTGGTTTGAAGTCTACTTGGTTATCCCATGATTGGGCAGTCTTTGGTTGAACAAGATCGTAAGCTTGCTCACGTGTCATGCCTTTTTCAATCAAAGTAAGCATAGCACGTTGGCTGAAGATAAGACCAAATGTAGAGTTCATGTTGCGGATCATGTTTTCTGGGAAGACTGTCAAGTTCTTAACGATGTTTCCGAAACGGTTGAGCATGTAGTCAATCAAGATGGTTGTGTCTGGTGCGATGATACGCTCAGCTGATGAGTGAGAGATATCACGTTCATGCCAAAGGGCTACGTTTTCATAAGCTGTTACCATGTGACCACGGATAACACGCGCAAGACCTGTCATGTTTTCAGAACCGATAGGGTTACGTTTGTGAGGCATTGCTGAAGACCCTTTTTGACCTTTGGCAAAGAACTCTTCCACTTCACGTTGTTCAGATTTTTGAAGACCACGGATTTCAGTCGCCATACGCTCGATAGAAGTTGCGATGCTCGCAAGAACTGCAAAGTACTCAGCGTGAAGGTCACGAGGAAGGACCTGTGTAGAGATTTCTTGAGCACGGATACCCAATTTGTCGCAGACGTATTTTTCAACGAATGGTGGGATGTTGGCAAAGTTACCAACCGCACCAGAAATCTTACCAGCTTCCACACCAGCAGCTGCGTGCTCGAAACGCTCGATGTTACGTTTCATTTCGCTGTACCAAGTTGCCAATTTAAGACCAAAAGTTGTAGGTTCAGCGTGCACACCGTGGGTACGACCCATCATGATAGTGAACTTGTGTTCTTTCGCTTTGTCAGCGATGATATTGAGGAAGTTTTCAAGGTCCTTGCGGATGATGTCGTTGGCTTGTTTGTAGAGGTAACCATAGGCAGTATCTACCACGTCAGTAGAAGTCAAACCATAGTGAACCCACTTACGTTCTTCACCAAGAGTCTCAGAAACCGCACGTGTGAAGGCAACCACATCGTGACGAGTTTGCTGCTCGATTTCCAAAATACGGTCGATGTCAAAGTCCGCTTTTTCACGAATCAAAGCCACATCTTCCTTAGGGATTTCTCCCAACTCAGCCCATGCTTCGTCAGCCAAGATTTCCACCTCAAGCCAAGCACGGTATTTATTTTCTTCAGTCCAAATATTCGCCATCTCAGGGCGAGAGTAACGTTCGATCATTGTTGTTTCTCCTTATCCTTATTCTTTTGGTGAATACAAATCCTTATAAAACTTATCATTAAAAGATTTGAACTTATTATTCTGGCTATCCAGTTTACCCTAAAATAAATATATTCTGGATTTTCACCTATTAAATCAGCAATATTTTTCGTATTAGAGCGTTCTTTAATACTCTCTACACTTGATGTATACCTTCGGATAATCAGAGCCTACAAACTCTATTTGAAGCATATCAGGATTGAAGTCTGCAATAGAAACCCTTGCTAGACCATAAAATATTCTCTGTTTATCTTCCACAATTTGTCCTGTAGTTTTCACAAAATACTCATTAAGGGAAATCAACTCGCCTTCTACTCTAATATTTCTTACATTATTATCAATTTGTGGATCTTCATAAAGTTCCACAAATGTAGCTACTGAAGAAAATTGTCTATCCTGTACTTGATTCCTAGAAATATTTGTTCTAGATGAACTTCTTGACTGCTCAGCAATATCAAGTGAACCAACAACTGTATCTCCAGTTACTCTCGCTTTACTCAATGACTTCTTAACAGATATTATTCCATCATCTGAAACCGTTCCTTTAGCTCCTATAAACTCCTTTCTCACCTGGTCCTTAACTTCTTGTGGCGATATGCAAGTACAACCTTCAACATGTAGTTCGTCGTTGTGAGATGGTTTAAAATAAAACCTTTTCCCATCTTTCTTTTTCCAGTTTGTACATGTTAAAGGAATTTGGCAATCTTGATCAATGCACCTAAAATTTTTTTCAGAATTTAATCTTCCTTCAAGGGAATACTTTTGCGCCTCAAAGGCACTAATAGTTTTTTTCACTTCTAAACTATACGCTCGCTCAACCATAACTTACACTCCGTTTCGTATCTAGTAAGAGTTGTTTTCTTTTCGGCCTAAATATACAAAATCCATGATTTCGTGTAAATCATTTAATTCCTTATTTGAATTCTTACTTCTATTTTTTAATGTAATACTTCTTGGCCTCTTCAAATTGTGAATACATTTTCCCTGATTCATTCATTGAAGTTCTATCATCCTCAATTTTATCAATTAATAAATCATAAACATTATTATAATTTTCTAACTGTAGATTAACTAAAATTTTGTTTGGCGAAACCTTTAATCCTGTCTTTATATAATATTCCCTAATTTCTTCATTTGTAGGGTACGGCATAGATAATAATTTAGACTTCTCTAACTCCAACCACTCAAGAGCTTGTTTTTTCCCATATGTCTTTATAATAGAAAGACAATACCGATTAGCAATTTGTAAATTTGCATCTTTATCATAAAAATATTTAAGCGTTTTAAAACGTATAATTGGTGGCAATAATGAAAAATCAGGTAAAACTCCTTGAGGTGATAACAATTCAATAGGATACTTCAAAAAGTAATCAATAAAGAGATAAGCATATAAATCAAATAAGCCATCTTTTACTTGATTCAGCTCAGCATCAGAAAACTCCTCTGTATGTTGAGTATGTGTTCCATCATTTCCCAATGGACGTATCTTCTCAATTGAGGCTTTTAAATACACTTTCCTATCGTCGGAAAGTTTCTTAAATTGTTCCATATGCTCAGCTTTTCCTAATGTAAAATGAGTATCACTCCCAATATTTAATATTTTTCTAACTATAACTTCTGAGAATTGCCTAATCCCTTTTATTTTACCTCTCTTTGTTAGTCCTACATAAAAGGTATCGTGAATTAAATCACCAATCATTTGTTCATATTCAAAGATATTAAAATTTTCCATATCAACCCCTATTCAAACTCCTCTTTCCCAATCCATACTGATGGGTAGTGATCTAGTGTATTCAAATCAGTATCCAATGGCAAATCATAGATAGCCAAATAGTTATCGGGGTATTGAGCAATTAATTCATCATATTTGGCTTGCACCTTGTCATGGTCAGCGCTAGCAAATAAGACTTCAACAACTGCTCCAGTCTTATCCTTTTCAACAAATGCATTAACGATAATTTGTATCATAGTAATCAACCTAGTTAGTAATCTATATTCAGTTTAGAGAATTTGATACCATCGTTCCTTTCTTTTATATTTATAGATAAATTAAGAAATCTTTACTATGACACATAAGCATATTTATTCTTTCTAGTTTATGCATCACTATCGATTTAATACGGATTATTAAAGATTTTCTCCAACGTTTCATTATTTTCAGCTACTTCGTCTAATTCTCGTTTCGTTGTATATCTTATATTCTGAGGTGGATATGTATTACCCAAATGAATCAAGCGATCATATTTTCGGGGTTCACCATCAAAAATTACTTTCCAATATCCAAAAGCATTTTCAGATGGAATTATTTTTTTAACTTTTGCAATATATTGAATACCACTTCTAGGTTTTATTTCATATCCAGCAATATATTTAATTTTACTTCTTCTATTTTTTCCAATACGAATATCATACCATTCATTATCTTTTAAGAAAACTTGTTCAAACCCCTCCTTCTGTGCTGGAACAATGATAGTTAAGTCATCCTCTGACATTTCTTCTTTTGGAATTCCAATATCAATTGAATTTTTTTGTTCTAAAATTTTCGTTTCATTTATAATTTCCTCATCAGTCTTTTCATTTAAATGAGCATAAAACTCAACATGAGAATCAAAGTCATCGTTGCTAAAATCTATTAAATTTGTAACTTGTCGGTCTTTTTTTAATTGTTGGTATTCTTTAAAGTATGCTCGTTTTATTTCACTATCCTCCGACTGAAGGGAATTACTTATTCTTTCAGCCTCTCCTATAAGTGGTTCCGTATTTCTTCTATCCGTTATACTTTCATTCTCGATCGAAGAGATTACTTCTTCAAGCTTATCATTTAATTCATCAACCTTCAATTTACAATTCTCATATTCTTTTTTTGAGAACTTTTTACAATGTGCAATTGTATTACGAGTCTTACGAATTTCTTCAAGTAGTTCATTTATCTCTGTCCCTTCCTTCTGACTACCTGTTAATAGCGAACTGTCCCAAAAACTTTTAGGGAAAAGAGTAGGACTAGGGACACTTTGTTCTTCAATACAATACTTTATGTGATCTATAAATTCTTCAGTTATATCCCCTCTATCAAATATTTCTTTAATTAACTTACTAAATGTAAAATCATTTTTTTCCATATTTTTCAGGGTTGTTTGAAATTTGTCAAGTTTACCACTTTCATCAGAAATATAGAATAACTCTTTTAAAAATTCTTGAGTTTTTCTTTCAATATCGTGTAATTTTGAATATATTTTTTTAGAGTAGTAAGTCTACTTATCTCCATCAAAAAATACACCTAAACTCATTAAATTTATGTTCGTTCTTAGTTATTTCAGTAATAATAGAGTCAAAATGTTCTAAAGATTCAACATCCTCACTACTAACCGTTATAATACCCGTTGGTTTTTTTGAACTATTCTCATAAATTATATTAATACCCAACGTTTTATCATCTATTTCAGCCTTACCATTTTTTATATCTAATTTTCTGGATTTTGCGTCAAATTCCGAATTAAAACCTCTTTGTTAGAGATAATATTATTTCCAGTTATTTTAAAAATATATTTCTGATACATTACCAATCAATCCCTTCCACAAACTCTTCCACACTATCCACTTCATCACTAAACAAAGTCACATGTCCCATCTTACGATTGTGCTTCGCTTCTAGTTTACCATACATGTGGAGGTGGGCGCTTGGATTTTCTGTGACATAACGCTCAGCTGCTTCGACGTGTTGGCCGAGGACGTTGAGCATGACAGCAGGTGCATGAAGGTGGA
>ENA-OQBV01001356-OQBV01001356.1-human-gut-metagenome-genome-assembly--contig:-NODE-1356-length-12168-cov-2.821776_pt1 | contig 12168 bp, 11 predicted proteins | sample MGYA00242750_ERZ504559 | MGnify/ENA primary metagenome ERZ504559 (study PRJEB26092, sample SAMD00036230) | human gut metagenome | host: Homo sapiens | study: EMG produced TPA metagenomics assembly of...
GAACGTTTGGAATTGCCGACCGCATTTAAAATTCCAGCTGCCATATTGTAAATCACATTGAACACAAGTCCTCCGAAGAAAATCCGCAGATACAGAACCGAATTCGGCATAACCTCCTTCGGAGTTCCCATCCACTGCAAGAGCAGCGGACTTGCCACTATTCCTACAATAGACAGGATTGCTCCTGTCACCACTGCAATCGCCAATGTTGTATGCACTGCATCCTGCACTCTCTTTTTGTCGTTCGCACCATAATACTGGGCAATGACTACTCCGGCACCCGCAGACGCTCCCATGCAGAACGATATCAAAAGATTGATCAGCGATCCACTGGAACCGACTGCAGCCAACGCCTCACTTCCCACAAAATTTCCTACAATAATGGAATCTGCTGTATTGTAAAGCTGCTGAAGCAGATTTCCCAAAATCAGAGGAATGGAAAAGAACAGAATCTGTTTCCAAATATTTCCCTCCGTCATTAATGTTGTCTTTTTCATCGCCATATCATATCCTTTGTAATTTCTTTTAGACTATTTGCTCCACACATTGCCATCGTATCCGCAAGCTCTGAACCGATTCTTTCTATATATAATTGCACTCCGTCTGTGCCTCCTCCGTACGCAGCCGTTACAAATGGACGACAGATAATCACACCGTCTGCACCAAGTGCCAATGCTTTAAACACATCCACACCGGAGCGGATTCCTCCATCCACAAAAATCTTCATTTTCCCCTTTACTGCTTTTGCAATCTCTTCCAGAACTTCTGCGGTAGCCGGACATTGATCCAGCACACGCCCTCCATGATTCGACACGACAATCGCATCTGCTCCTGCTGCCTCTGCTTTCAGTGCTCCCCTCACAGTCATGATCCCTTTCACAATAAACGGGGCGCGGGTTGATGCCGCAATTTTATGTAACTCTTCCACGGATTTTCTTCCTGCCGGCGGAGTCATATTTTTCAAAAATGGAAGTCCCGCCGCATCCACGTCCATTGCAACAGCAAATGCCCCGGAATCTTCTACTAATCTCATTTTTTCTTTAACCGTTTCCAAATTCCAAGGTTTTACAGTCGGAATTCCAATGCCTGCTGATTTTTTGATTGCCTCTGTCGCACATTTCATCACATCTGCATTGACTCCATCACCTGTCATAGCAGCAATCCCCGCCTTAGCACAAGCCGAAACCAGCACCTCATTGTAAGATGCATCATTATATTTTTCTCCATAGTGTAGATTTACCGCTCCGACCGGCCCCGCAAAAAACGGATATCTGAATGATTTTCCAAAAATATTGAGACTTGTATCTACCTTCTTATTTGCGCAGAGTGTATCCATATTAATACGGATATCCTTCCATTTTTCATAATTGCGAATTGCCGTATCTCCCACACCTTTTGCTCCCGGTCCCGGCATCTGGTTCCCACACGCCTTCCCGTTACATACCGGACATGCCTTACAATATTTTCCCATCTCTGGTCTTGCGTTTTCTAATAATTCTTCGTATGTCATTTTTTGCTTCCTCCCTCATGTAATCAGCATTTTTATTGATATAGTATTTCTGCAAATACATAGTTACTCACATCGATTCCTTTTTTTGTCAGACTTAAACAGCCTTCCCGTTGCTTTAACAAACCTTTTTCCATGACTTTCCTGATATTTTCTCCGTAGCAGTCCCAAATTGTTTTTTGGAAACAATTCCAAAAAGCCTGTTCTGAAATGCCATTCATCTTCCGAAGTCCTAAAAAAAATAAATTCTTCCATCTGCTCTTCCTCCGTCAGATGCTCTGTGTTTTTTCTGATCTTCTCTGGCTGTCCTGCACACTCTGTATATTCTCTTAGATTCTCAGTATTACTATAACGTCTGTTATCTAATAAAGACGACGCTCCAAGTCCGAGTCCTAGATAATTTTTCCGTTCCCAGTATCCTAAATTATGCCGACATTCCATTCCCTCTTTTGCATAATTGGAAATCTCATAACGATGATATCCATTTTCGCCTAATATTTCTTCGGTCTTTTCATACATGAGACGCTCTTCCTCCTCACTTGGAAGATCTCGCTCCAGTGGGCTGCCTTCTCCATACAGTTTTGCGAATGACGTGCCCTCTTCAATAATCAAACTATATGCCGAAATATGTTCCGGCTTGAGGCGTATAATTCGCTTTAGTGTCTCTTCCCAGCTTCTTACTGTCTGCTTTGGAATTGCCGAAATCAAATCTATGTTGATATTCGTGAATCCTGCCGTTCTTGCCATCTCATAGCTTTCCAAAAATTGCTCATATGTATGGATTCTTCCAAGTAGCTTCAATTCTCCATTGTCTGCCGACTGTAAACCAAAACTGATACGATTGATACCAAGTTTTCGATAGGCAGACAGCTTCTCTTGTGTCACGGTTCCAGGATTTGCCTCCACTGTAATCTCTGCATCTTCTGCAATCTCAAACACCTCATGTAACGCCTCAAAAATTCGCTCCATTTGATTTCCTTCTAAAACAGACGGCGTACCTCCGCCCAAAAAAATAGTCACTACTATGTCATTTAGGGACAGGGCTTGGTAAGCTTTGATCTCTCTTATCAGTGCCTCCACATAATTTTCTATTGTTTCCCCATTTTCCGGGCTTGAAAGGAAATCACAGTAGGCACATTTCCTTACACAAAACGGAATATGAAGATATAATTCCAGTTCGTTTTTCATTATCCACCTCCAAAAAGGGACAGGGTCACATTTAATTGGGGACGTAGTAAAATTCAATTTTACTACGTCCCCAATTACTATTTATCATCTAGTTTCAACACGCTCATGAATGCTTTCTGCGGAATCTCTACGTTTCCAACCTGACGCATTCTCTTCTTCCCTTCTTTTTGCTTTTCCAAAAGCTTTCTCTTACGGGAAATATCACCACCGTAGCATTTTGCCAGCACGTCTTTTTCGCATCGCCTTCACTGTCTCCCGCGCGATGACTTTGCTTCCGATTGCCGCCTGAATCGGAATCTCAAACAGCTGTCTTGGAATCTCTTCTTTTAATTTTTCACACATCTTACGTCCACGTTCGTATGCAGTCCCACTATGGACAATAAAAGATAATGCATCGACTTCTTCTTTATTAATAAGAATATCCAATTTCACAAGTTCTGACCGTTCATATCCTGCCATCTCATAGTCAAATGACGCATATCCTCTAGAACGCGATTTTAACGCATCGAAGAAATCATAAATAATCTCATTCAAAGGAAGAATATAGCGAAGCACTGCTCTTGTCTCTTCGATATACTCCATTCCCTGATAAATCCCTCGACGTTCCTGGCAAAGATCCATGATCGCTCCGATAAATTCAGACGTAACCATAATCTCAGCTTTCACAACCGGCTCTTCCATATAATCGATTTCAGCCGGATCCGGAAGATTCGACGGATTTGTCAGTTCAATCACTTCTCCATTTGTCTTATAAACTTTGTAAATAACGCCCGGAGCGGTTGTCACAAGATCCAGATTGTACTCTCTCTCCAAACGCTCCTGAATAATTTCCAAATGCAACAATCCTAAAAAACCACATCGGAAACCAAATCCAAGTGCAATCGATGTCTCCGGCTCAAACTGAAGTGCGGCGTCATTGAGCTGCAGTTTTTCCAGCGCATCTCTCAAATCCTGATATTTCGCCCCATCTGCCGGATAGAGTCCGCAGTATACCATCGGCTGCACCTTTTTATATCCCGGAAGTGGTTCTTTGCAAGGTCTGTTCGCATCTGTCACGGTATCACCAACACGAGTATCTTTCACATTTTTCAAACTGGCGGTAATATATCCAACCATTCCCGCACTTAATTCCTCGCAAGGAATGAACTGCCCCGCCCCAAAATATCCAACTTCCACGACTTCTGCCTTCGCTCCTGTCGCCATCATCTGAATCGATGTCCCTTTTTTCACCGTTCCTTCTTTGATACGGCAAAACACAATCACTCCCTTATAGGAATCATACAGAGAATCAAAAATCAACGCCTGAAGCGGAGCTTTCGGATCTCCTGTCGGCGCCGGAATCTTTGCCACGATCTGCTCTAGTACATCTTCGATATTCAGTCCTGTTTTTGCAGAAATACGCGGTGCATCTTCCGCCTCGATTCCGATGACATCCTCAATCTCTTCTATCACCCGTTCCGGATCCGCACTTGGAAGGTCGATCTTATTAATCACCGGCACAACATCCAAATCATGATCCAATGCCAGATATACATTTGCCAATGTCTGCGCCTCTACTCCCTGTGCCGCATCCACGACAAGAATCGCCCCGTCACACGCCGCAAGGCTTCGGGAAACTTCATAATTGAAATCCACATGCCCCGGAGTATCAATTAAATTAAATATATATTCTTCACCATCTTTTGCCTTATATACAATACGAACCGTCTGCGCTTTGATCGTAATTCCACGCTCGCGTTCCAATTCCATGTTATCAAGCACCTGAGACTGCATCTCACGGCTTGTCAATAATCCGGTCTTCTCAATGATCCGGTCTGCCAATGTTGACTTTCCATGGTCAATATGCGCAATAATACAAAAATTTCGTATTTTACTCTGATCTATTCCTGCCACTGTTATTCCTCCAACTATTACTTTCTCACAATTTTTTATTATAACGTAATTTCAAACGGGATTCCACTATAAAAACATTATTTTGCGGAATACTTCATTATAAACAGCTCTACCCCAAGCATATCACTCAGCCGCCCCGTCTTGACAGCCTCTTCCATATCCACGCTGTCTTCAATAATTTCACGAAGTGCCTTGCTTGAAAATGCCCTTGCCTGCTCCTGATATTTTCCCACTACAAATGGATGCAATCCCACTTTTGATGCAATCTCTTTTCGTGGATATCCTCTTTTGTCCATGTCCTTAACTTCCAAAAGCAGTCGAAACTGTCTGGTCAACAAGAACAAAATTCGCATCGGCGGCTCTTTCAGCGCCACTAGATCATAATAATAATCAAGTGCCTTTCTCTGCTGCTTTTCTGCAACTGCATTGACCATATCAAAGATCTGATTTGTAATCTGTGTCGTACAGATCTCTTCCACATCCTGTGCGGTAATCTCCGACTTGTCCAATGTATAGCAGAATAATTTTTCCAGTTCCCTTTGGATATTCTCCATATCAGTTCCAACCTTTGTCAAAAAGAACCGAATTACCTGCTCCGTGACCTGCTTATTCTCGCGCCTCACACTCCCCGCAATCCACCGAAGAAGTGTCGACTCATCCTGCCGTCCGAGCTCCACGACCCTTCCTTTATCTTTTGCCGCCTTATAAAGCTTCCCTCGCTTATCGATCTCACTCTCGACAAAAATCATAGAAGTGGTCTCCGGAAGTTCCTTGATATAATCCGAAAGTTCCGGAGACGCATTCTTAAAAAAATCCGCTGTTTTCCAAAATAATCAATCTGCGCTCTGCAAAAAACGGCAGCGTCTCAGCAAGATCAATGACTTCTTTCGCGTTAATTCCTTTTCCTTCATAGTATGCGTAATTCATCGTATCATCCGGTGGAACAATCGCATAGTGCAGCTTGTCTTTATACTGTTTTTTTAAATATGCCTCTTCGCCATACAAAAGATATATCTGTTTCAATTGTCCGGTTTTCAAATCTTCATTCAGACTTTTCATTATTCACTACACTCCATCTACTTTATCTTCTCTTAGTCTAAATGCAAGCTTCTGAAATGTCAATGAAATCCGACAATCGAAAGCGTATTTCCTCACTTTTTCAATGTGATCGCCCCATTTTCAATTGTACTATAAACCGCACTGTCTATAGCGTTCAGTCTCTCCAGTGTCTCTTTATGCGGATGCCCGTATCGGTTTCCTTTCCAGCCGAGATTAGCGAAATATTTGGCTGGATTATCTTTAAAGCTCTTCCTTGGTCGAATTTTTTGACCCGTGATGTGCCACTTTCAGCACCGAATACACCTTTTTTTCCACCTGCTCCAGCAAAATTTCCTCCCCTTTTTCCTCAACATCACCTGTACAAAGCATACCAAACTTCTGATAACAGATATCAAGTACCATAGAGGAAGCATTTCCGATTTCCCCTGGGAACTCCTCCTCTGGTTGAATGCAGGTCACCTGAAGATCCCCTTCCTGGAGTCTCATGCCGGGACGAATTACCAACACCCTTATTCCAGCTTTTTTTGCAAGTGCTGAGAGTTTTGTTAACGCCTCATCTTGTTGATAAGTTGCCGGAAGCACAAGGTTTTTGATTCTTACCCCGACATCCTGTCTTGTGATCATCTCCTCAACGCCACTGTAATGATCACTGTCTCCATGCGAGATCAGGACATAGTCTAAAGTTCCAATCCCCTGTGATTTCAAAAAAGGTTCTATCCGATATTTCCCTACTTCTTTGACATCACTGCTTCCCCCGTCAATCAGGTAAGTTCCATTTTCTGTCCTCGAAGCAGCAATACCGTCTCCCTGTCCCACATCAATTACCGTCACGAAAAGCTTTCCTCCTGTCCCATGACCGATGGAAAACCAAAACAGAATCATTGGAAACACACACCACACACTCCTTCTAAGAAACCGAAACAATTCTTTTTTGTTACATTTCAACACAAGAATAACACTCCCAAATACGAAAAGATAGTAAGCACTGATCTGCCACCACGCCGGCTGTCCAAACACCATTCTCGCCCCCGGCAATCGTCCTGCGAATCGACTCATCCACTCAAACAGTTTCAAAAATATTCCACACACTTTTACCAAAACCATACCTATCGGCTGACAGATTGGCAAAAACAAGCTGCCGATAAGTCCAAGTCCCAGAACCCACGACATCATCGGTATCACTGCTATATTCAATAAAAGTGAATATAGTGGAAATTCAAAATAAAAGTACAAAAGCACCGGAAACAGCATTAGATTAATGCCTATGCTCGCATACATCCCTTTCACAATCTGATATTTGCACGGGAACAGTTTTTCTATTGCAGGAAGAATGGTTAAGATCCCAAGTATCGCTCCGTATGAGAGTAAAAAATCCGGCGTCTGCAAGGTATAATGGCTGCCAAAGAACAGTCACTGCCCCTGCGAAGAATAATCCAGTAGCCATATCATAGACTCTTCCTGTCATATCTGCACCAATGCGAAGTAAAAGCATAATCGCAGCACGTATCACTGACACAGATAAACCGATCATTAAGACATACAGAAAAAGCAGTATACCAGATCCGATCCCGGCAACAAAATAAGGACTTCCGACTTTTCGAAAAATCTGATACACACTCAGTCCAATAAAAGATATATGAAGTCCTGAAATTGCCAAAACATGTCCTATCCCATTTTTCTGATACAGCTCCTTGATCTCTGCATCCATCTCCTTCTTCTCACTCAATAAAATCGCACTTAAAACAGCGCCATTTTTTTCACCCATCGTCTCTGTCAGCTTCTCCTTCCATGCCTGCTTCAGACCGTAAAGAGAATTCATAAGTCGATTAGTCTTTCCACTCACTTCCATAATCTGTTCACCCCAGACCATGCCATAAATATTTTGTTTTGCATAATATTGCCTTTGGTCAAAATTCCCCGGATTGTGTGCCGTTTCAAACACATTGGCTTTCCCACGCAATTTGACCGTTTTCCCAATCGCAATATTTTGAAATGTCTTATCATATACTATTATCTTGGATTCATAAAATGATTCATTTTGACTGTTTATAGAATTGTTTTTTAGATATAAGATCTGCATCTTTGATGTGCTCGTCTTTTGATATACCTGCCCCTGCAAGATGACTTCTTTTTCTTTCTCTTCCTGAAAAATAGAATCGGCAGACAGTCCTCCCGACTGCCCGCCTGTCAGAAGCAGGAGCACGCTTTTTATCAGTAAAAAGACCAGACACACATAACATAATGGTCTTTTTTCATTCTTCTTTTTCTCCTCGATTAATTCTGAATTCCATTCCAAGGGACGATCCAATTGGATACTTCCCTTATACGTCACATCACTTGCACCGTTGACCAATATCTGTACACGGCTCGCATTCCCACTTTCGATAATGGAATTTACAGTCGAGTAAATTGCCACCTCCGGCTTCTGATTATAACCTTCCGTCAAAAATGTGGAATCCAGATTCACATAGCAAATGCCATCTTTTACAGATACTCCCAGCAGCTTTGTGTCCTTCGGGATCGTCGCCTGCGCCTTGCTGGATGCCGGCCCCCGCATCAATTGTTCCACAATCAATTTTTCGATAGAGGTATTGCTGCTGTAATGCACGTCATTAATCTTTTCACTCACAAGTTTTGTTCCATCCTCGTTTGAAAAATAAAGATTCAGCGACGTCACTTGATAACTGCTCAAAGAAGATCCTGTATTTTGTACAAAATCATCCGCACTCATCAATCCAATCGGTATACCTTCTCGATCTTTCAGCACGTCATCACCAACATAAAAAGATACAAAATCAATGCCATCAACCTGAACAAGCGTCTGCACAACTGCCGCCCTGCAAAGTACTTCCCTTGACTTTTTCATTTTTTCATATGCTTTATTAAAATGCAATTCCAGACAATTGTCTTTGATCTCGAATGATTCCACCTTGACTTCTTTTGGGAATACCGACTTCATCTCAATCGACTCCGGCGCTTTTTTAAGCTCCTTAAGCATATCTTTCACGACAGTCTCCGCTTTCTCCGAGTTGTTTTCATACTCTTGCTTTTCCAACGCATCATCATCGGTATTCAGATAGTAAATATACATTCCCGCATCTTCCATATGTTTCCCTGACGTACAGCCACTTGCAAGTATCATGCACAGAAACAACACCGCTGCATATATTCTTTTTTTCATGTCATTCCCCTTTTCTCCGCCTGCATTTACACAATATAGTTCAGTGGAACACGCACGGTAAAGGTTGTTCCTGTCCCCTCTTCACTGCTATACCTTCACAGCTCCACGGTGCATGACGATCGCATTTCTCGCAATCGCCAATCCAAGCCCTGTTCCGCCAATCTCTCTAGAGTGCGATTTATCCACACGATAAAATCTCTCAAAAATATGTTCAATCGACTCCTCCGGTATTCCAATTCCAGAATCTGCAACCTTCACATAAAAATATTTGTGATCCGCGTTGAGTGACACATGTACCCACCCATCTTCTTTATTGTACTTGATTGCATTCTCCACTAAATTCGATATAGCAAGAGAAAGCTTTACTTCATCGACTTCTGCTGTTACCGGTCGAAAACTTTCAAACACAACTTCTATATTGCGCACTGCCGCAATCGGGCGCACCCGCTTCAATATCCGTTCTACCAACTCGTTAATATTCTCCGGTTTTACATTCAGATCAGAGGCTGTCTTATCCATCTTTACAAGAGAGAGTAAATCGTTGATAATCTTGTTCTCACGCTCAATCTCCTCTGTAATATCTCCCATAAATTCCTGATATAGTTCCACCGGCACATCCTCCTGTGCAAGAAGTGAATCTGCAAGTACTTTCATAGACGTAAGCGGCGTCTTCAATTCATGCGACACATTGGATACAAACTCCTGTCTAGAGTCATCCAATACCTTCAAACGTCCCAACATCTTGTTAAACGCATCAGAAATCTGTTTCGTTTCCGTATAGGCATTCTCTTTCAGATAGTCATTGTCATACCCTTCTGTCACATCCTCAATCGCCTGAGTGATTCTCGCAAACGGTTTGACCATCTTATTAGAAAGAAACGATACTATGACAACCAAAAGTAATACTGTCATCCCTAAAATAATATTGGCATTTGATTCCAGCATCTCCAATGTATCCAAAATACTATCCGCAGAGATGCTAATGAGAACAACTCCGATAATCTCTTTACCGCTTCCCGCCATAATAGGGGACGTCACCTCAATATAACGCTCCTTCGCATCATAATGGTTCGTCGATTTCCCGTCAAAACACTGAACAACATCAGAGGAGATGATCGTCTTTCCTTCTTCTGTTCCGAAAGTGTCCTTCACAATGCGATATTCTGAGTCAATCACCATCACTCGCCCATTATAAATATTCGACAACTGCAAAATCTCTGAGTTGATTGCCTCTGAAGCAGTTCCTTCCAAGTAATTAGAACTGCTCAACTGATTACACAGAATCGTTCCCTGATTCTGTACTTCAGCACTTTTTAGTGAAACCGCATTCTCCTCATACTGCTTCAAAAGCGTCTCTTTCAATACGATACACGGAAGTATACTGGTAATCATAATGAGCAGAACAAGTCTGGAACGCAGACTTTTAATAAGTTTACTTTTAATCTGCCATTTAACCCCTAAAATAGTAACCAACTCCCCACTTCGTATATACATATTTCGGATCACTTGGATGTTTCTCTATTTTTTCTCTCAAACGTCTGATATGTACATCTACCGTTCTTGCGTCTCCCGGGTACTCATATCCCCATACCAGATTCAACAGCTTTTCTCTGCTGTATACTTTATCCGGATTCTTTGCGAGCAGTTCCAAAAGATCAAATTCTTTCGCTGTCAGATTGATCTCTCGCTCCTGAATAAACACTCTTCTGCTCTCACAGTCGATCTTCATATCATGTTTGACCAAAACATTACTTTCTACCGTTTTTTCTTCTTTTCTTCCGGTTCTTCTCATAATGGCTTTGATTCTTGCTTTCACTTCCAAAATGTTAAATGGTTTTGTAATATAATCATCCGCACCATATTCCAGCCCCAAAATCTTATCCATGTCATCTCCTTTTGCAGTCAGCATGACAATCGGCACATCAGAAAAATCACGAATCTGCTGGCATACTGCAAATCCATCCATCTTTGGCAGCATGACATCTAAAAGGAGCAGATCATATTCGTTATTCTTCGCAAGTTCCAATGCCTCCTCCCCATCATAGGCACAGTCCACTTCCATACCGTCCTGCATCAGGCTGAAACGAATCCCTTTTACAATTAATTTTTCATCATCTACAACTAATACCCTTTTTCCCATTGTTTATCTCCCTCTATATTTAAACTGTAATAAGATCTTTTATTTTCTGAAAGACACCGTCTTTAATTCCTTCAATCTGCTTAATATCCTCTATGGATTGGAATTTCCCATGTTCTTCCCGATATTTTATAATACTGTCCGCTTTGGATTCGCCAATCCCGGCAAGTGTCATCAATTCTTCTTTTGTGGCGGTATTCAGATTGACTTTCCCACCCGCATCACCTGCTTCGCCCTCTTCTTTTAATGAATGATCCACTTCGCCCGCTGCCGGCACATAAATCTGTTCTTCATCCTGCAAAAGCGCGGCTTGATTAATCTCAGATATATCCGCATTCTCTGCAAATCCTCCTGCTTTTTGTATCGCCTCATACACTCTGCTGTCTTGTTGTAACTCATATACACCTGCCTGCATAACAGCTCCGCAGACATAGACATATATGCTCTTTTTCTCTTTTGTCTCTTCTTTTTTGGATGTCTCTGACTTCTCAGATCCAATCTCTTCCAATTCTTGTATCGGCTGTTCCTTCTTCTGACACCCACAGCAGCCCAACATAAAAATGATCCATATAATACTTGTTTTTATAATCTTTTGCATAAACCCTCCATAGTATAAACTACTACAGACACCCCTCTATGCTTAGACATTCTTATTGTAACGAATTTCTTTTTAAATTACAACAAATTTTTACAGTCTTGTTACATTTCCATGAAATCTTTTAACGCTCCCATTGAAAGATAGCCACACCGATCAAAGCAAGCGCCATACCACCGATTTTTCTCCAGTCAACCGGCTGTTTATCGACACCGAACAGACCCAGCAATTCAATGACATATGCGATGATAAGCTGCGAAATCACGATCAAAAGAGCCGCCTTTGCAGGTCCTAACTGCTCCATACTCTTGATAACCGTCCATGTAATCCCAGCTCCGATCACACCTCCAAGCAACATATATTTCGGCTCTACTTTTGCAATCGTCATGACATCGTCTCTTCCGGCGATGAACCATGCCACAAGACATACCGCAAATGCACTGAGCTGCACCCATCCATTTGACACCCACATTCCTGTCGTCTTCGTCACCTGTGTGTTAAACACCCCCTGTACACTCATCAGCGCACCTGATACTAACGCAATAAAAAACCCAATCATTGAGATCCCTCCTAAAAATTTTTCACTTTTAGTCTGCCCAATGAATCGG
>ENA-OQBV01001357-OQBV01001357.1-human-gut-metagenome-genome-assembly--contig:-NODE-1357-length-12158-cov-1.613166_pt1 | contig 12158 bp, 14 predicted proteins | sample MGYA00242750_ERZ504559 | MGnify/ENA primary metagenome ERZ504559 (study PRJEB26092, sample SAMD00036230) | human gut metagenome | host: Homo sapiens | study: EMG produced TPA metagenomics assembly of...
CTTTACCATTAACGTGTTTTTGAAATTGAAGTTGTTAACGATTTCACCATTGCCTAAAACTGCAGAAGAAGTAAAATCTGGAGCTTGACGAGTTACTAATACATAGTCATAATTCCTATATAAATGTTAATAAAAATTTTGCTAACGCAAAAATTCGGTTAGTATTCTAAAAAAATTGACCGCACTTTAACAGCTGTTTTTATCTATTGAATTAATTAATATTGTCTAAGTTACAGGTTAAATATATGTCAGAACATCATACTTTATCAACGACACTGGTTCATGCCGGACGTAAAAAACGTTTTACCCAAGGGGCGGTAAACCCGGTGGTCCAACGTGCCTCTTCTTTAGTGTTTGACACTATTGCAGATAAAAAACATTGTACAAAAAATCGTTACAAGGGAGAGCTTTTCTATGGACGCCGTGGCACGTTAACGCATTTTGCGCTTCAAGATTTAATGTGTGAAATGGAAGGGGGCGCTGGCTGTTATCTTTATCCTTGTGGTGCCGCAGCAGTAACCAATGCTATTTTATCCTTTGTGGAAACAGGCGATCATGTCTTAATGACAGGTGCGGCGTATGAGCCGACACAAGATTTTTGCAATGTGATTTTGAAAAAAATGCATATTGATACAACCTATTATGATCCCATGATAGGTGCTGATGTTGCCAAACTCGTGCAACCAAACACGAAAGTCTTATTTTTAGAGTCGCCAAGCTCTTTAACGATGGAAGTGCCTGATATCCCCGCGATTGTTAAAGCGGTTAGAGCTGTAAGCCCAGAAATTGTCATTATGATCGATAATACATGGGCGGGGGGCGTACTATTCAAAGCGTTAGAACACGGTATTGATATCTCTATTCAAGCAGGAACCAAATATTTAGTGGGGCATTCAGATATTATGATCGGTACCGCAGTGGCTAATGCACGTACTTGGGATAAATTGCGTGAACATTCTTATTTAATGGGACAAATGGTTGACGCTGATTCCGCTTATACGACAGCACGTGGTATTCGCACCTTAGGCGTACGATTAAAACAACATCATGAAAGTAGTTTAAAAGTGGCCAAATGGTTAAGTGAACAACCACAAGTGAAAGCGGTGTATCATCCAGCGTTACCAAGTTGCCCAGGTCATGAAAACTTTAAACGTGACTTTACTGGCGCAAGCGGTTTATTTTCTTTTGAATTACATAAACGTTTAAATGATGAAGAGCTGGCCGCCTTTATGGATCACTTTGAGCTTTTTACGATGGCTTATTCTTGGGGCGGGTTTGAATCGCTCATTTTATGTAATCAACCAGAAGAAATTGCGAAAATTCGCCCGGGTATTGAACGTAAATTAACGGGCTCATTAATTCGTCTGCATATTGGATTTGAAGACACGGATGAATTAATTGCCGATCTTCAAGCGGGCTTTGACCGAATCAAATAAGAAAGAGGGCTGTTTATGTAAACAGCCCTTATTTACTCAATCTTTGAGTTGATTTATCATAGTCAGCGTTTTTAGCAACTAGAGAAGAACAATGAAACATATTCATATTTTAGGCATCTGCGGGACCTTTATGGGCGGTGTCGCGATGATTGCCAAACAAATGGGTTATAAAGTCACAGGCTCCGATACCAATGTTTACCCACCGATGAGCACTTTTTTTACAAGAGCAGGGTATTGAAATTATTCCTAATTATGACGTGGCTCAACTTCAGCCTGCGCCCGATATGGTGATTGTAGGAAATGCCATGAAACGTGGTAATCCTTGCGTGGAATATGTTTTGGATAATGCGTTGCCTTACACATCCGGTCCACAATGGTTACACGACCATTTATTGCGTAATCGTTGGGTGTTAGCGGTTTCGGGTACACATGGTAAAACCACAACAACGGGCATGTTGACTTGGATTTTAGAACAAAATGGATTAAAACCCGGTTTTCTAATCGGTGGTATTGCGGGGAATTTTTGTACATCTGCTCGTTTAGGGGAAAGCGAGTTCTTCGTGATTGAAGCGGATGAATATGATACGGCGTTCTTTGATAAACGTTCTAAATTTGTTCATTACAATCCGAAAACCTTGATCATTAACAACATTAGCTTCGATCATGCAGATATTTTCGACGATCTTCATGCGATCCAGCGTCAATTCCATCACATGATCAGAACCATTCCTTCCACAGGACGTGTTCTTTCTTTTGCAGATGAACAAAGCGTGAAAGAAACACTTAATATGGGCTGTTGGTCAGAACAGCAATTTATCGGTAAAGATAAAGAATGGTTTGCGGAACGTATTACCAATGATTGTTCAGAATTTGCTGTATTCCATCACGGTCAAAAAGTCGCTGAAGTGAAATGGAATATTGTCGGACAGCACAATATGCACAATGCTTTAATGGCGATTGCAGCGGCTTACCATGCAGGTGTGAAAATTGAAGATGCATGTCAGGCATTAGGCAGCTTTATCAATGCAAAACGTCGTTTAGAAGTGAAGGGTGAAGTAAACGGTATTACAGTTTATGATGACTTTGCTCACCATCCAGAAGCCATTTTGGCGACACTTACTGCGTTGCGTGATAAAGTAGGCGGTGGCGTACGTATTCTTGCCGTATTAGAGCCTCGTTCAAACACCATGAAAATGGGCGTGCATAAAGATGAAATTGCGCCAGCACTTGGACGTGCTGATGTCGTGTTTATGCTACACCAGATAATATTCCATGGGATGTGGCTGAAATTGCGGGACAATGTGTTCAACCGGCACATTACACTGGAAGCGTTGATAAATTAGTCGATATGATTGTGGCTGAAGCGAAACCAACGGATCATATTCTTGTGATGTCAAACGGTAGCTTTGGTGGTATTCATCAAAAGATTTTAGATCGATTAAAATAATCTCAATGTAAAGTGCGGTCAAAAAATGAGCGTGTTTTTGACCGCACTTTTTATTATCAAAAATAAGGAAATTACATGGCTGATCCACATATTCAATCTCCAATGGATGTTTGGGATAAACTCACCGTCATTATTTATCGCACAGGCTTTGTCATTGCGGCATTTAGTATTTTGGCTTTAACTTGGTATCCTCAACAGGCTCAAATTGCCATATTGATTGCAGCAACTTGCTGTGCATCATCCCTTCATATTTATTTAAAACATTTCCGCTTAACATTCCAATTTGCCACGTGGCTTGCACTCTTATGTGCGCTTTTAGGTTGGCATGAATTAGCGTTAGGTGGTGCATTAGTAACACTAGGTGGATTATGTTTTAAAGAATACTTCTGTTTTAGAGTACCGCTGTTAAATTTACAACCTGCATTTGTCGCCGCACTTTGGTTTACTTGGGTATTTGAAGGGGGTTGGATTGCCCGAATTTTATCGTTGATCGTTGGTGGATTATTATTAATTCTTGCGGTTCAAAAATGGCGAATGCCATTGCACTTTGATATTGGCGATAAAACAAAGTATCAAATCTAATAAGATTGATAGATAAAGGCATAATGTTTCACGACATGTGCCTTTTTATTTCGATTCAATTTTATCTTTATCTAAAACGAAAAAGCACCGAAATTTCGGTGCTTTGTAATTTGGTTGCGGGGGCCGGATTTGAACCGACGGCCTTCGGGTTATGAGCCCGACGAGCTACCAAGCTGCTCCACCCCGCGTCTGATGGCGCGTAATATACTCGTTTCAAAAATTATTGCAAGATTTAAACTGAATTTGACTTTCCGTTTGTTAAGAAAATAAACAATGTGAATATTAATTAATCATTTTATGAAATAGTGCTAGTCCTAAAAGGGAATTTTTGATAGCGTATGCAACTTTGTATTGAGTTAGTTTAATTTAGGAAAATAAGAATGAAATTTCGTCAAAATCTCGCTGTAAAAATGCTCTCTGTAATGGCGGCAGTTTCGGTGCTTGCGTCATGTGGTTCAGCACCAAGTAAAGTCTCTTCTAAAAATAATTCTAGCTTGCCGCGTACAGCAACGGGCGATGATCCACAAAAATTTGGGGCAAAGTATAGCGGACGTACTTATCAACAAGCTATTTTAAGCCCAGTGGCTTCCGTGGAGAACAAAGGTGCAGTCGTTAACCAAGGTGATTTTTTAACACAGTTGACGAATGTTCGTGATTACTCAAATTCATTAACAAATCGCTTTGCGGCGAATTATGGCAAAATCACTAACTGGGTGCTTGCAGGAGCAAATGTAAATGAATTAGCACAATACGGCATTAATCCTCAGATTATGAAAGGTTTTGATGGTTATCAAAACGTGCTGATGACAGGTTATTATTCGCCAGTGATTCATGCACGCCGTACTGCACAAGGTCAATATCAACATCCAATTTATGCGATGCCAAGCTATAAACGTTATAGCCGTGCGGAAATTTACAATGGCGCATTGGCAGGAAAAGGCTTAGAGCTTGCTTATAGTGATTCAATGATGGATAACTTCTTACTTGGTGTACAAGGTAGTGGTTATGTGGATTCGGTGATGGTAATTTAAATTATTTAGCCTATGCAGGTCAAAATGGTTATAAATATCAAGCAGTTGGTCGTTTGTTAGTAGAAGATGGTGAAATTCCAAAAGAAAAAATGTCTATTCAAGCGATTCGTGAATGGGGGAAAGCAAACCCATCTCGAGTACGAGAATTGTTAGAACGTAATCCATCTTATGTTTTCTTTAAAAACGATCCAACAGGTGAAGTGAAAGGTTCTGCCGGTGTGCCTTTAGTGCCAATGGCTGCTGTTGCTTCTGACCGTAATGTGATTCCTTCAGGAACCGTATTATTGGTTGAAGTACCGGATATTGATAATGAGGGTAACTGGATGGGCACACACAAATTACACTTAATGGTGGCACTTGATGTGGGTGGTGCGGTAAATGGTCACCACTTCGACTTATATCGTGGTATTGGCGATCAAGCGGGTCATATTGCGGGGTTATCAAAACACTATGGACGTGTTTGGGTACTACAATAATGGCTCGAGTCGATAACTACGAACAACGTTTTGGCGGCATTGGTCGCCTTTACACACCAGAAGGCTTGACGCGTTTGCGTCAGGCTCATGTGTGCGTCATTGGTATTGGCGGTGTAGGTTCGTGGGTAGTGGAAGCACTTGCGCGAAGTGGCGTAGGGCAGATCACTATGATTGATATGGATGATATTTGTGTCACTAATATTAATCGTCAGCTTCCTGCATTAAGCGGCAATATTGGCAAGCTTAAAACGGAAGTGATGGCCGAGCGCGTTAAGCTGATTAATCCAGAATGTGTGGTGAATATTATCGATGATTTCATTTCACCGGATAATCAAGCAGAATACTTAAATCGTGGCTATGATTATGTGATTGATGCCATTGATAGCGTGAAAACGAAAGCCGCGATGATTGCCTATTGCAAACGTAATAAAATCAAGATTATTACCATTGGTGGCGCAGGTGGTCAGACCGATCCTTCGAAAATTCAAATTGCTGATTTAAGCAAAACGATTCAAGATCCATTATTGGCAAAAGTGCGGTCAGTTTTACGTAAGGATTTCAATTTTACTCAAAATCCACAACGTAAGTTTGCAGTTGATGCGGTGTTTTCCACCCAGCCTCTGATTTTCCCTAAAATGGGCGAGGGCTGTGAAGTATCAGCTACCATGAATTGTGCAAATGGTTTTGGTGCGGTAACTATGATCACCGCAACCTTTGGATTTTTTGCCGTTTCTCGGGTAATCGATAAGTTATTAAAATAAAGAAATGAAGCAACGTGAAAACGTTGCTTTTTCTTTATGAATGAAAGTATTTAACAAGATGAAGAAATATCACTTCATTTTTTTATTTGGAATGTTGCAATTTTATCAAAAAGGCGTAGTCTATGTTGGCTTTGAGAATAATTCCCAATAAAAGTAAGGAAACAAACATGAAACAAGTATTAAAAATGAGTGCAATTTCTACCGCACTTTTAACCCTTCCAATGATGGCAAATGCAGATGTATTGGCCTCCGTGAAACCGCTCGGTTTTATTACATCGTCTATTGCAAACGGTGTGACGGATACACAGGTTTTAGTACCAGCAGGTGCTTCTCCACATGATTACAGCTTAAAAACTTTCAGATGTGCAAAAAAGTGAAAATCTGCGGATTTAGTGCTTTGGGTTGGTGAAGATATTGATGCTTTCTTAGCAAAAACCGATTAGTCAAATTGATAAGTAAAAAAAGTCATCAATATTTCTGAATATTCCAGAAATTAAACCACTTTTAAGCAAAAGTGCATCATGAGCAATTATCATGAAGGCGATGAACACGAGCACGGACATGATCACAAACATGGACACGATCATAAACACGAGCATGGTCATGACCATCACGACCACGATGTTGATGAAAATGGGTTAAGTGTGAACTGGCATTTATGGTATTCACCAGCCATTAGCCAAATTGTGGCACAGAAAGTCGCGGATAAATTAACAGAACAACACCCGGATAAAAAAGAGCTTATTGCGAAAAACTTAGCCGATTTTAACCGCACTTTGACCGAGCAAAGCGAGAAAATCAAAGCGCAATTAGCGCCATTTAAAGATAAAGGCTTCTTTGTATTCCATGATGCTTATAGCTATTTCAATGATGCTTACGGTTTAAACCAAACCGGTTATTTCACCATTAATCCATTAGTGGCACCAGGTGCAAAAACCATTGCTCACATCAAAGAAGAGATTGAAGAACACCATGTAAATTGTCTTTTTGCTGAACCTCAATTCACACCAAAAGTGATTGATTCGCTTGCGCAAAGTACAAAAGTTAACGTAGGTCGTTTAGATCCTATTGGCGATAACGTACAGCTTGGTCCAAATTCTTATGCGAATTTCCTTCAAGCCACCGCTGATAGCTATGCTCAATGTTTAAGTAAATAATCTTAATTACTTTTATTTTAAAAACAGCCCTTAAGGCTGTTTTTTTATTGCCCCATCTAAATCGCCCGAATGATTTTCAATTTTTAAGAAATTTTCGCTTGTTTGAGCGAAGCGAGTTCGAAAATTTCTGTAAAGAAAATTGAAAAAGAATGAGGATTAGCGATTTAATTGGGGTGTGTTTTCTTTTGCCTACTTTGCTTTGCACAAGCAAAGAAAAGTAGGTCGCCTTAGGCGAAATCCTAATTAAAACTATGCTATAATCCGCCCAATTTTTCCCTATCGAGAAAACGCATGAAACAATTATTTGCCACAACTGCCCGTGGTTTTGAAGAACTCTTAAAAAGTCGAATTGACAGAGCTTGGTGCAACAGAATGTAAAATTGCACAAGGCGGTGTACATTTTCAAGCTGATGATGAAACACTTTATCGCAGCTTATTATGGTCACGTTTGGCTTCACGTATTTTGCTACCCATTGTAAATGGCAAGGTTTATAGTGATTTAGACTTGTATTCAATTGTGACAGGGCAGGATTGGTTAAGTTATTTTGATGAGAAAGCCACATTTTTTGTCGATTTCAACGGGACAAACCAAGAAATTCGTCACACCCAATTTGGTGCGATGCGTGTGAAAGATGCCATTGTGGATTATTTTGAACGCCAAGGAAAAGCGCGTCCAAACGTGGATAAAGACTATCCAGATGTGCGAATTCATGTTTATTTGAATAAAGAAGAGCTCGTCGTTTCACTCGATTTAAGTGGTGAAGCATTACATTTACGAGGTTATCGCGAAGATACAGGGCAAGCACCTTTACGTGAAACCTTAGCCGCAGCGATAGTACTTCGTTCAGGTTGGAAAAAAAGGAACACCATTAGTGGATCCAATGTGCGGTTCGGGCACCTTGCTAATTGAAGCCGCGCAGATGGAAGCACAAATTGCGCCGCAATTACATCGTTTACATTGGGGCTTTGATTGCTGGAAAGGGCATAATCAAGATGCTTGGGATAAGGTGAAAGCAGAGGCGGTACAGCAAGCTGAAACTTATTTTAATCAAAATCCAAAACCGCATTTTTATGGCTTCGATCTCGATCATCGCGTACTTAAAAAAGCACAAAAGAATGCACAAAATGCAGGTGTGGCACACTTAATTCAGTGGAAACAAGGTGATGTCGCCGCATTAAAAAATCCAAGCCCAGATGAAGTGGGAACAGTGATTTGTAACCCGCCTTACGGTGAACGTTTAGGCACAACGCCTGCTTTGATTGCACTATATTCAGTCTTTGGACAACGTCTTAAAAATGAATTTGGTGGTTGGAATGCGTCGATTTTCAGTAGTGAATCTACGTTGCTTGATTGCTTACGTATGCGTTCACATCGTCAATTTAAAGCGAAAAATGGTCCGTTAGATTGTGTTCAGAAGAATTATCAAATTTTCTGAACGCAAAGAAAGTGCGGTTGAAAATCCGCTTGAATTTGACCGCACTTCAACGGTAGCGGTGGATTTTGCGAATCGCTTACAGAAAAATATTAAGAAAATTGAAAAATGGGCGAAGCAGCAAGGCCTTGATGCGTATCGTTTATATGATGCTGATTTACCGGAATACAATGTGGCAGTGGATCGTTATGGCGATCATATTGTGGTGCAAGAGTATGCTGCACCGAAAAATATTGATGAAAATAAAGCCCGTCAACGTTTATTGGATGCAGTGACTGCAACCTTACAAGTCACCGGATATTGAAACCAATAAACTGATTTTGAAAGTACGTCAAAAACAAAAAGGCACCAACCAATATGAAAAACTGGCTAATAAAGGCGAATATTTCTATGTAAATGAATACGGTGCACGGCTTTTGGGTGAATCTAACGGATTACTTGGATACAGGATTATTCTTAGATCATCGTTTTAACCCGTAAAATGGTTGGTGAAATGGCAAAAGGCAAAGATTTCCTCAATCTTTTTGCTTATACCGGTTCTGCAACCGTGCATGCTGCATTAGGCGGAGCGAAATCAACGACGACCGTGGATATGTCAAACACCTATCTAAACTGGGCAGAACAAAACCTGATTTTAAATGATATTGAAGGTAAGCAGCATAAGCTCATTCAAGCAGATTGTTTGCAGTGGTTAGAGAAATGTGAGCGCCAGTTTGATTTGATTTTCGTGGATCCGCCAACATTCTCGAATTCTAAACGTATGGAAGACAGCTGGGATGTACAACGTGATCACATCAAATTAATGCGTAATCTTAAACGTATTTTACGTCCTAACGGCACCATCGTGTTCTCAAACAATAAACGTGGTTTTAAAATGGATTTTGAGGCATTAGATGAATTGGGATTAAGTGCGGTCGAAATTTCAGCGAAAACCTTGCCACTTGATTTTGAGCGGAATAAGCAAATCCACAATTGCTGGATTGTGACAATGAAAGCCTAATAGAAAAGCCCGATAATGATTTATCGGGCTTTTTTGTTATTCAACTTCTTTTTGTTTCTCAGTTTCAGAATCATCATGAAGAAGGGTTTCAACTGCGGCTTCATCATTGATATCATCTTCTTTTTCTAAGATTTCAGCCGTTTCTTCATTTAATGCTTCAGCATCAGAATGTGGTTTGATGAAAGGTTTTGGCATCCAATATTTTCGGATGATGTCCGTAGAAAAGCCATGTAAAACTTCTTCATTCAATCGTTCTTGATCTAAGTAACGAACTTCTGCAATGACCTCATCAGCTTCAATTTTATTGATACCTAATTGCATTAATGTTGCATGGCTGAGCGTAAGTGCAGATTCAAAGGTTTCACGTACAATAAAGTCTACATCTCGTTTAATCAGGCTTACTGTTGTTTTACGGTCATAAGTTCGCGCTAAAATAGGGAGTTTAGGATAAGCATCTTTCAAATTCTGAACGATGTTTTCAATACGTTGTGTATCATTAATCCCAATGACGACACATTTGGCTTTTTTCGATACCTGCAGCACGTAATACATCAAGGCGAATACCATCACCGTAATAAACTTTAAAACCAAATTTAGCTGCCGCACGAATATTTTCGATGTTACGGTCAATCACCGATACGTTAATGCCACGAACAAGAAGTGATTGACAGACGATTTTGGCTGAAACGACCAAAACCAATTACGAGCACGCTATCTTCTAAATCCACAATTGGATCGAGATCGCTAGTATCGATTTTTTCCTCTTGATTTGCTGATTTGCGTTGGTTGATTTTACGCATTAATAAACCTATCAATGGGGAGAATAACATCGAGATAATCACTGCAGCGGTAAAGGTTGCATTTTGATCTTTTGTCATCACGCCTGCAGTGGTCGCAGCTGAGAAGAGTACGAATGCAAATTCACCACCGTGCGCCATGATAGTCATTCGTCCAACTGATTCTTTTCGGTCAAGTTTTGTAATTCGTGCGACGGTATAAACGGCTAAGGCTTTGCCAATGATATAAAGACATACTATGCTTAATAACCAAAGTGCATTATGGAATACCAAGGTTAAATCAAGTGACATTCCCACGCCCATGAAGAAGAGACCAAGCAATAGACCACGGAAAGGTTCAATATCGGCTTCTAATTGGTGGCGGAATGCGGATTCTGAAAGCATTACACCCGCAACGAATGCGCCCATCGCCATTGAAAGGCCACTCGCTTCCATCGCTAATGCCGCACCTAATACCACAAGCAAAGCGGCAGCTGTCATCATCTCGCGAATATGGGCTTTGGAAATCAAGCGGAAAATAGGGTTCATTAACCATTTACCTGCAACCACTAAACCAACAACGGCACCGAGTGCAACAGCAATAGATGTCCAGTTTGTTTTGATGTTCAATGTGTTTTGTTTCAGGCGTTAAAAAGGCATAGAAGCCAATAATGGCACAATAGATAAGTCTTCAAAGATTAAGGTTGAAATCACCCGTTGGCCTTTTGGTGTGTTCGTAATTCCGCGTTCTTCTTAATACCTGCATCACAATAGCGGTGGAAGAAAGAGTAAAGCCCATACCTGCGATAAACGCTACCTCTTTAGGAAGATTTAAAATATAGATACCGGCAAAGGTAAGCAGAACACCACATAACCCGACTTGTAGAAAGCCCCGTCCGAAGATTGCTTTTCGCATGGACCATAAGCGTTCTGGATGCATCTCCAAACCGATGATGAATAAGAACATCACCACACCCAGTTCAGCCATATGCAGAACCGATTCAGCATCTTTCACTACACCGAACACCGAAGGACCAATTAAACATCCCGCCACTAAATAACCCAACACGCTACCTAAGCCAATACGCTTAAAAAGCGGCACAATGGTGACACTGGTAGCAAGTAGAACAACAGTTTTAATTAATTCAGGGCTGACGGCATTCGACATAGAGCAAAAAAATCCTTAGTAAAAACAGGGAGTATGAGTAGAAAAATTCTCTTTTATCTAGCCTTTTTTAGGTAAATAAAAAACACAGAAAAGCAAGAAATTGGTATAATTTACAAAAACTTTACATGCCAAAAAATGGTCATCTTTCTGACCGCACTTTAGAGGTATTATGTCATTACAATTCAATATGATCGCGTTGTTATTGGTTTTCTTAATCGTTTTGGGCTTAATGAGTCAAAACAGCGCAATCACCATCTCAGCGGCTGTGTTATTAATCATGCAGCAAACCTTATTATCCAAATATATTCCTATACTCGAACAATACGGTGTCAAAATTGGGATCATCATCTTAACGATTGGTGTGCTAGCACCGTTAGTGTCGGGAACAATCCAACTGCCCGATCTCAGTTCATTTTTAAACTGGAAAATGGGCGTTTCTATTTTAACAGGGGTATTCGTCGCATGGCTTGCGGGGAAAGGGGTGCCATTAATGAGTGAACAACCTGTTTTGGTGACAGGATTATTAATTGGTACGATTATTGGTGTGTCTTTCTTAGGTGGTATTCCGGTGGGACCTTTAATCGCCGCAGGTATTTTAGCGGTATTAATAGGAAAATTTTAAATGAAAAACAAATGGTTATTTATCGCAGGATTAAGCGGTTTTTTATGTGTGACGATTGGTGCTTTTGCGGCACATGGATTAAGCAAGGTTTTAGAACCTAAAGAATTAGCGTGGATTGAAACAGGTGTGAGATATCAAATGTTCCACACCATTGCGATTTTTGCGATTGGCATTTTGCAATTATGCCGTGAAGCATTGTTTACCAACAAAATGGCTAATTTCGCTGCAGGGACTTGGGCGTACGGTATTCTTCTTTTTAGCGGCAGTCT
>ENA-OQBV01001359-OQBV01001359.1-human-gut-metagenome-genome-assembly--contig:-NODE-1359-length-12155-cov-2.732458_pt1 | contig 12155 bp, 11 predicted proteins | sample MGYA00242750_ERZ504559 | MGnify/ENA primary metagenome ERZ504559 (study PRJEB26092, sample SAMD00036230) | human gut metagenome | host: Homo sapiens | study: EMG produced TPA metagenomics assembly of...
AACGATAGAAAATGCCATGAAAATCCCTCCCTGAGTGAAAAGGCCAATACTTACCTCTACGTAAGGACCTGACCCGAAAGTGCCTTCTTCCATAACTGAGAAAGATTATTTATAATAAGGTCATCAATCAAGGAGGTCCTTTTACATGAACAAAAAATAAATCCTTTTAGGCCTGACCCTGGCCCTTGTCGGCTGCCTGCCCATGGGGACATCGCTGGCAGCCGATACGCCCCATTTCAAAAGCAACAAAGCCGCAGCTGAATATTTCTGGAATGAAGTATTTAACAAACACGACACAGCCGTCATCGACACGATGGTCGGTCCCAAATACAAACAGCACAGCCCGGAATTCGCCGATGGCAAACAGGCCTTTAAAGATGGCGTCACGGGCTTCCTGAAAGCCTATCCGGACAGCTCGGCCGTCATCAAGCACATCGGCGCCGATGGCGACCTGGTCTTCATCCACAATCACATCAAACTCAATAAAGAAGACCGTGGTCAGGCTGCTGTCGACATTTTCCGCATCAAAGACGGCAAAATCGTAGAACACTGGGATGTCATCCAGGATATCCCGGAAAAAGCGGCCAACGACAATACGATGTTCTAGCGCTTCCCCAAAAAGAAGCTGTCCCATTAAGACAGCTTCTTTTTTAAATTTGTAGTTTTTAGTTTGCCGTAAATGGTAAAAAATTTAAAGCCAGCTTCTACAAACTACAAACTCTGTGCTACAAACTATAAAGTAAAAGGGGCCTTGCATGATGGCAGAAACCATCGTGCAGCATTCCCTCTTCACTTGCCAAAAAAGCCATCGACCCAGCCGTTGATGCCCTGCATGACATGGATCAGCTTTTCCCCTCTGTCGGTCAGGCTGTATTCGACGGTCGGCGGCACCGTGGCATGGACGTTCCGCCGGACCAGGCCGTTGCGCTCGAAGACGTGGAGGTTCTCCGTCAGCACTTTGGCACTGATGCCCGGCAAGCACCGCTGCAGCTTGGCGAAGAACACCGGCCCATCTGCCAGGGCCAGTAAGATAGACGTCCGCCATTTGCCTTTGATGATGTCGATGAAACAATCGAAGGGGCAGTTATAGGCTTTGCCATCAAACGTATACATAAAAGCCTTCCCTTCTAATAATCTTCGTCCCAGGCGTTGATGACGACAGGGGCCTTTTCCAGCATGGCTAATTGGGCCGGGCTGAAATGACGGCGGTCGATGACGGCTTCGTAGACGAATTCCTGGAAATAAGCTTCAGAGCAGACGAAATAGCCTTTGTCGCCGACATCCTTGCCCCAGGAATTTTCGATTTTCCAACGGTCCGGCTTGCCTTCCTTGTCGAAATGGACGCCTGTGAGCAACATGGCGTGAGTCGCCGAACTACTGTTATACTCCAGCCGTTTGCCCTTGGGCATGGCCGTCGAAAAGCCGCCCAAAAGGGCTTCGTACTGGACGCTGGCCGGGTCCCAGATACCTTCCTTGCGGGCGCCGAAGGCCCCGGCATCGCAGGCAAACCAGATGGCCTGACCGTTTTTCAACTGTTTGACGCAGAGTTCTTCCAGGGCTTCCTGCGACAGGTTCAGGGCCTTCATGTCGCAGCCGGCCATATTTTCGACGGCATGGAACTGGATGGGCGTATCCAGCGGCTTATCTGCCGTCAGTTCATTGATGACGGCGACATAATCGCGCAGGGACAGGCCGACGTATTTCTGATAGAAAGCCTGCGGCGTCAGGTCCCGCTCTTCATGGTAGTTGCCGTCTTTATCGCGGTAGACGAAGTCAAAGATCTGGACAGGCTGGCCAAAGGCGATGCAGGCAGCCTTGTAGACTTCGGCCATCATGGCCGCCTTGCGCGGATACGGGTCCGCACCGTCCTGGACGAGTTCCCGCAACTCCATGGCATCTTTGCGCAGGAGGCGGTTCAATGTCGCTACAAAGCGGTCTGTGTGGTTGGACTGATACGTTTCCGGCTGGACCTGTTTGGGCACGACGCCGTATTTTTCGATGAGGTCCACGGCTTCGCTCCAATAGCCGCCGTCAGTCATGCCCCGCAGGACGTACTGCATGAGCTGGCCTTTTATGGGTTCCTGGGCGTTGTCGATGACCATTTCCAGGAAATTGTTGGCTTTTTCCAATTTATCATAAAAAGACAAGTAATTCTGGGACAGCTCGAACTGGTCGAGGTGGCACGTTTCGGCCACCTTTTCCCGCAGGATATTCAAAGCCGCAAAGAGCCAGCAACGGCCGGATTTCTGCTGGGCCGTAATGCCCCGCGTCTTCACTTCGACCGAAAAAGCGCCTTTAAGGCGGGCACCGGCCACGGGGACATAAGCCAGGTCAGCCATGTCCGTCTTGGCCAGGGCCGAATGAAGGACCTGGGCCTGCCCGTCGGCTTCATAAGCCGTGCGGAACTGGACTAACATATCATGAGTAATCTCTTTCATCAAAATTCCCCCTTTTGTCATTCCCCATCCTGAGAATGACGAGAATCGCCACATCGCCACATCGCCTGAACCGCTCCGTAGGGGACGTCCTGCTAAGGCGTCCCGCTGTGAATCTTGGATATAACTATTCAGGTATATGAGGAATGTTTTCACACATCACCCGTTATGCATTACGTATACACCATCATATCAGGCGGGCCGCCCTTTGGGACGGCCCCTACGAAGATTTTGTCTTCTTGTCACAGGTTGTTCATCGTTGCAGAACCATCCGGCGCCTACGGACGCTGGGCTGCCCGCTTGGCGATTTCGACGACCGTTTCGCAGGCCTTGACCAGCGACGGAACGGGCAGGTATTCATAGCGGCCGTGGAAGTTGGCGCCGCCAGTGAACAGGTTCGGGCACGGCAGGCCGCGGAACGAGAGCTGGGCCCCGTCCGTACCGCCGCGGATAGGAGCGACCTGCGGCGTGACGCCGACTGCTTCCATGGCTTTTTTGGCCAAGTCGACGACATCCATATGGCCGTCTTCGATTTTTTCCAGCATATTATAATAGACATCATGCGGCGTGACGACAACGGTCCCATCGCCGTATTTTTCATTGAAGAAATCAGCCATCTGCTGCAGCAGGGCCTTGCGCCGTTCAAAACGCTGGCGGTCGTGGTCGCGGACGAGCATGTGCATCGTGCACGTTTCGACGTCGCCATTCAGTTTATAGACGTGGAAGAAGCCTTCATGGCCTTCGGTGTATTCCGGTTTTTCCCCGGCCGGCAGGAACTGCTGCCACTCTGCGGCAATCGACAATGCGTTGACCATCTTTCCTTTGGCGTCGCCTGTATGGACGCTGCGGCCATGGAAGGTGATGACCGGGTTGGCAGCATTGAAGTTTTCATATTCCAGACCGCCCAGTTCGCCGCCGTCGACAGTATAGGCAAGTCGGCAGCAAACTGCTTCACATCGAACAAAGCCGCACTGCGCCCCGTTTCTTCATCAGGCGTGAAGCCGATGCGGATCGTTCCGTGAGCGATATCCGGGTGCTGGATGAGGTATTCCACAGCGCTGACGATAGCCGTGATGCCCGCTTTATCGTCGGCCCCGAGGAGGGTCGTCCCATCCGTAAAAGGATGTCCTGACCCTTGTATTTCAGGACTTCTGGAAAAGCCTTCGTCGAAAAGACGATGCCCTGTGCTTCGTTGAGGACGACGTCCTTTCCGTCATAATCAGTGACCCGGACGGGCTTGATGTCCTTCCCCGATGCATCGGGACTGGTATCGACATGGGAAATCGAAGCCGACGACCGGGCCTTCTGCCCCGTTGGCCGGCAGCGTGGCCATGATATATCCGTGTTCATCCAAGGTGACATCAGACAAGCCGATTGCCTTCAGTTCCTCTGCCAAGGCCTTGGCAAAGACCAGCTGTCCCGGTGTACTCGGGCAGACGGCATCATTGTCTTCATCGGACTGGGTATCAAAAGAAACATACTTCAAAAACGCTGTACAACGTGTTCCGTGTCTATCATAGTAATCATTCTCCTTCTTTAAGAATCGTTAATTCAATTTTATGCCGTTATCGGCAATTTATCAATCGTTTAACTTGAATATTTTCATAAGATAAATTGCCGATAATCAGTCACGCAGCCGCAGGACCAGGATTTTTTCCCGGTCATCGTCCTCATCGAACAGTTCCCGGCAGTCGATGACGTCTTCGACGACGAGGTTGGGATGATGCGTCAGGAAAGCTTCTGTTTCTTCATAAGGATAATAGAAAAACAGGCGCATCGGCCGCGGCGCCTGGTAATGGGCGTCGAAAAGTTTCCCCAGGACCCGCTTCAGCGTGTGCAGGGCAAAGGGGTTGAAGAAAAAGAAACGATTCCCCTGCGGCGGGACCTCGTACTCCACGGCATCGGCCAGGACGAAGGTCACGCGCCGCCGGGACGCCGCCGTCTGCCCATTGGCCAGGGCTTTTTCCCACAGCCGCCGGTCGTATTCCACACCGATGACCTGACAGCGCGTCTGATAAGCCAGGAAGAAGCTGACCCGTCCTTTGCCGCTGCCGTAATCGATGAGCGTATCCTTCTTGCCAATATAGCCGCTGTTGGCCAATCGTTCGAGGACGCCGTAATCCGTCGGCTCATAAGGATGATGCTCCCCATCGGACTGGCTGTCGTCGCGGCCAGCCGTCTTGATATGCAATAACTGTTCCCATTCCCGTTCATCCATCGTTATGCCCTCCATGATTATATGATACCTTATTATACTCGATTCCAGGGGATAGAAAAAGGCGCTGTCACATGAAGACAGCGCCTTTTTCTGTAGGGGCGCCACGTGGGGCGCCCGTTCACGCAAATCCGGTTCACAAGTATCTTACAATACCTGACGGGCTCGCCACGTACGAGCCCCTACAAGCTGCCAGACCACTTCCCGCATAAAAAAGGCTGCCATACAACGACAAACCCTTTTAAGTAGTTAGTGGCTAGCAACTAGTGGCTAGAGATTAGCGGATGGCTTTAAAGATTTGTTCTGCAAACTACAAACTCCGTATTACAAACTATAAAGAGAAAGGGACTGCACACGATGGCAGAAGCCTTCGTGCGACAGCCCCATTAAAACTATACCATATTAGAAGGCAAATACGAATTCAGCTCTTGTCTGTTCTTCCGGATCCGTAGCGTTGTTCTTATTGTCTTTCCACTTAGAAGCAAAGCTCTGGTAAACGTTGAACTGAGCGTTCTTCGCAAAGACGTAACTGCCGCCGACGCCCCACGATTTGATGTTGTTCAGGGCTGCGCTGTCGAAACGCCAGCTGTTAGTCGAGCCGCCGAGGTAAGCGCCGTCTTCGACATTGAGGTATTCAACCCAGGCGCTCCAGCTGCCCGGCTGGGATTTGATGGCCTTGCCATACGTCAACTGAGCGACCCACAAGTTAGCGCTGTCGTCGCCGTCGATGGTCTTATAGCCATTGGACAGGCTGACATTTTCGTAGTTAGCCAGGAGGTTCCACTTGGAGCCGAAGTTATACGAAATATAAGCGCCCCAGTGGTCATCGCCGCGGAAAGAATCTTGTAATAATGTATCATTGGTGCCGCCGGCACGGGTGAAGTCATTGTAGTAGACGCCGATAGCCGAGCCGTTGCCGAAGAAGCCTTCGATTTCACCATAGCCAGTCTTGACGCCATCTACCGAAGCAGACCCAGCAAAGCTCTTGTCGCTGCCTACCATCTTGAATTTCCCGTAGCCAGCTGTGACAGCAAAGTTGTCGTTCTTGTATTTCAATTCAGCCCGGTCGAAGATATCGCCGTAGTTCAGGCCATAGGCATTGCCCATGATGTATTTATCCGTCCGGCCGACGCTGAGGTTCCACGTGTTGCCGCCGAAGTTGTAGTCGACTTTAGCGATATCCGTGAAGGGGTTATTGTTTTGACTGCTTGCAGCTTCATTCGATGCAAAGCTCTGGGAATCCGTCGACAAGCCATAGGTTACTTTCGTGCGGTCATTGACCTGGGCATTGGCGCGGAGGCGGACACGATAATCCCAGGAGTTGTCGTTTTTCTTGCCAGCAGCAGAAACGTCTCCGTGTTTACCCTGCGCATCGGACAAGCCCATGCCATCTGCTTTGTAATTGCTCTGGTAGCGATAACGGATACGGGCATCACCAGTGAGTTTGACATTGCCGACACGGCTTTCGAGGGCACTGACGCGGACGCCGAGGTTATTCAGTTCATCAGCATATTCATCAGCGAGTTTGTTGATGAGAGCGCGCTGTTCGACAGACGCTTTGTCCATGTGAGCCATGGCTTTGGCGACCATTTCAGCCGCTTCGTAGCGGGTGATGTTGCGATGGCCCTGGAAATACTGACCATCGACGCCCTGGATGATGCCAGCGTCAGCGAGTTCGACGACGGATTTGTAAGCCCAGCTGTCCGACGGAACGTCGACAAAGGGATTGGCCGCAAAGGCACAGGCCGAACTGATTGTCAGGGCGGCCATCAGGGCCGTAGCAAGTTTTGTCTTCATCATGAGAAATTCCTCCTTGTTTTCACAATAATGAATCGCAGGATTCCCAAAATGCCGCTGCAGGCGAGTGGTCCTAGTTTCCTCTCTCAGCGCCAGTCCGGGACAAACATCCTGCACAGCCTACGTTGGTCTGCATGGCCAGTATACGAAAAAGGCTTTAGCCTGTCAAAAGGCGAAGAAACGGCGTACCTACGCCATCTGTCGTCCTATTTTACACAAATCAGGCAGGAGTTTTTCACAATAAAGACACAATTTTTACACAACTTCTTACATAGTACTTACGCAAAATTAACACAATATTTATGCACCGGCCTTACACTGAAAGAAATAATAGGAGGTGCTTACTCATGAACAAACTATGGAAACGCTGGATTGCAGCAGGCCTGATGCTGTCCTGCCTGGGCGGTGCCAGTCTCAGCGCGCAGGACGTCCCGGTCAAGGCCTACATCGTCCACGCCGACCATTATCAGCTCCCGTATAAGGGCAGCGAAAAGGCTTTTCATCATCAGATCAACCCCGGCTACGGCTCGTCCCTGGCCTTCAAGGATATCAAAAGCGATGGGACCATCGAGTTCTACGGCTTGACCGACCGCGGTCCGAACGGCGATATCCCGAAATATATCAAAAACGGCAAAAAGATGTCCGGTAAATTCTTCCCGACGCCAGATTTTGCGCCCAGCATCGGCGTCATCACTGTGAACCCGGCTCAGGGGCGGGCGGACATTACGGCGTCCATCCCCTTGAAAGTCCGCGGCAAGGCCATCACTGGCAAGCCCTTGCCAGCCGGTTTGACCGGTTCGACGAACGAAATCGCCTTGAATTTCCAGATGAAAGACTTAGGGACTGATGCAAACGGCCTCGATACGGAAGGCCTGGCTGTCGACAAAGACGGCAATTTCTGGCTCAGTGACGAATACGGGCCGTTCATCGTCAAGGCCGACCGCCATGGCAATATCCTGGAAAAATACGGTCCCGGCACGGGCCTGCCCCGCATCCTGGCCAGCCGCGTCCCCAACCGGGGCAGCGAAGGCCTGACCATCGATGAACGCGGCCATGTCTTCGCCCCTCATCCAGATTCCCCTCGACGTCGACGGGAAAACGGCCAAAGACGGCCAAATACACGCGTATCGTCGAATTCGACCCGGCTGCGAAAACGACGACCATGTATGCCTATCCCATCGATAGAGGCTACAAGAACCCTGGCGCCGCCAAGCTGGGCGACATCACTTCCATCGGCCATGGCCAGTTCCTGATAATCGAACAGGGCAAGCAGCACGGCACCATGCAGAACCTCATCTACAAAGTCGACCTGAACGGTGCTACGCCCATCGCCGATAACGGTGACCTCGAATACGGCCGCCTGGACGGGAAAATCGTACCGGCCAAGAAAGAACTCGTCCTGGACCTCCGCGCCCAGGGCTGGAACATCGAAAAGGCCGAAGGCCTGGCCCTCCTGCCGGGCCGCCGGACCCTCGCCGTCGTCAACGATAACGACTTCGGCATGGACATCGCCGTCGACGACAAGAAAGTCAGCCAGCCCGAAGTCTCGAACTATACCTACGACAGCGATAAAAAAGCCATGATATACAACAAGGACAACCAGGTCCATAAAGTCAAAATCAGCCTGAAAAAAAATGCCCCGTCAGAACAAGAAAGCCAGATTTGGTTCTTCACCCTGCCCGAAGCCTTGTAGAGTGGCTCGTGGTTAGTGGCTCGTGACTAGTAAAAAGGCGCTGTCGCATGAAGACAGCGCCTTTTTGAGTATAGGGCCTCACATAATAACAGAAACCTTCGTGTACCAGCCCTTCTTCTTACTCGTGAATCGTCATTTTACCGATGGTCATGGCAATATGCGGGTCCATTTCGTCATAGATGGTACTCTTGCCCGTATCCAGCGTGCGGATGGCCTTCATATCGTCCTCATCGAGGGTAAAGTCGAAGACATCGATGTTTTCCTGCATCCGCGCTTTATGGACCGTCTTGGGGATGACGACGATATCCCGCTGGAGCAGCCAGCGCAGCATGACCTGACCGACGGTCTTGCCGTGTTTGGCAGCGATGTCCATCAAAAGCGGCGTATGGAAGACATCGTTGTTCCCTTCGGCAAAGGGCGCCCAGGCTTCCTGCTGGATGCCAAGTTCTTTCATGAGGCCTTCTTCAGCCCATTTCTGGTCCCATACGTTGGTTTCGATCTGATTGACAGCCGCGGTGATGGTATTCATGTTGGCCAGGTCTGCCAGCCGTTCGTTCCAGAAACTGGTAACGCCGATGGCCCGGATACGGCCTTCCTGATAGAGCCGTTCCATAGCCCGCCATGTCCCCATAGTAATCGCCATAGGGCTTGTGGATCAAATAGAGGTCCAGATAATCTAGGCCTAATTTTTTTCATCGACACGTCGAAAGCCTTCAGGGTCGCATCATAGCCATGGTCTTGGACCCATAATTTCGTCGTGATGAATAAATCTTCCCGGCGGATGCCGCTCTGACGCACGGCAGCACCGACACCTTCTTCATTTCGGTAAGATGCCGCCGTGTCGATGAGGCGGTACCCCGTTTCCAAGGCTTCACTGACGGCTTTTTCCGTTTCAGCCGGTGCCGTCTGATAGACACCAAATCCTAATTTCGGCATGATGACGCCATTATTCAAGGTTACAAATTCCATGATTTCCTCCTATTTACCTTCAAAAGGCAGATGCATATTGGCATAGCGTGCTTCCAAATCCGGTGTCGCCGTGTAGTACTGGCGCGTCCCGTTCAGCCCGTTGACAACGGCCATTTCTTCATCAGTCAGGGCAAAATCGAAGATGTCGAAATTGCTGCGCAGATGGTCCGGGTTCTTCGTGCCGGGAATGGTGATGAACTGCCGCTGGACAGCCCAGCGCAAGATAATCTGTACCGTACTCTTGTGATACTTATCGGACAATGCCGTAAAAACCGGGTCGCGGAGCAGTTCCGGGTCGCCATGCCCCAATGGATACCAGCCCATGAGCTTCGTACCGTATTCAGCCAGGCGGGCCATGATATCATCATAGACGTGGTACGGGTGCGTTTCCAGCTGAATGACATGGGGCTTGACATCGGCATGGGCCAGGAGTTTTTCCAGTTTGTCACCCTGGAAATTGGAAATCCCCAGGGAACGGGCCTTGCCGTCGCGATAGGCCTGTTCGATAGCCGCATACCCGGCCAGATAGTTACCTGCCGGCTGATGGATGAACAACAGATCGACATAGTCGACGCCCAGCCGTTCCAGGGTCTTATCGACAGCTCCTGCCTTTTCATACAGCGTCGGCCACAACTTCGTCGAAATGAAAATATCTTCCCGTTTGACCAGGTCTTTTTCCAAAGCCCGATGCAATCCCCTGCCGACAGCTTCTTCGTTGACGTAGGCATTGGCCGTGTCGATGAGGCGGTAACCCATTTTCAAGGCAGCATAAACGGATTTCTCCGTATCTTCCGGGTCGATCATGAAAGTCCCCAGGCCTAACAACGGGACCTGCACGTCATTGCTCAATGTCGTATATTCCATGGTATAATCTCCTTTCAGACTCTCTGTATATGTATAGTGTGCAATAGGTATTTCCTGTCTACATCTCGCATTTTACAACAGCTTTTAAAAGATGTACAATGCCAACAAGGGAATTCACTATCCACTTTTCATATACTGAAATAGAGAAAGGAACCACTATGATCGAAACGAACCTGCTCGCACAATTCGTCGCCTTTGCCAAGGCCGGTACCCTGACCCGGGCAGCCCAGGACCTGCACACGTCCCAGCCGGCACTGACGCGCTCCATGAGGAAACTGGAAGAAGAGCTGGGCGTCCCCTTATTCGTGCGCCACAAAAACCACCTGGAGCTGACCCAGACCGGCCGTTATGCCGTTTATTACGCCCAGCGCGTCCTCCATGAAAACCAGGATTTCTGCGACCGCATCCGCAGCTATGACCGCAGCCTGCATACGCTCTCCATCGGCTACTGTGCCCCGGTCCCGCAAATGGTGCTGACGCCCTTGCTGAACGGGATTTTCCAGGGTATGACCTTATCGGCCGACATGAAGGACGATGCTTCCTTCCCGGAAGGCCTGCGCCGCCAGACCTATCAACTGGCCGTCATGCATGCCCGGCCGGACGGTGATGATTTCTTCGTCAAGAAATGCGGCAGCGAACAGCTCTATCTCTCGGTCCGCGCGTCGGACCCCCTGGCCTTTTATCCGGAAGTCCGCCTGCAGGACCTGGATGACCGGGCTATCCTGATTTTTTCTCATATCGGCTTCTGGATGAAAATGACCCGGGAAAAGACACCTCACGCCCGCTATTTGCTGCAAGTCCAGCGGGATACATTCCGTGAGCTGACGGAGCACTCGGACTACCCCTGCTTTTCGTCCAGTTACTTTCTCGGACAGGGACAAAAAATCCCGGGCCGCATCAACATCTCCCTGGCGGACCCGGAATGTCAGACCGACTATTACCTGGTCTGCCTGAAAAGTGAACAGAAACGCTATGAAAAACTCTTCCAGCAAATCGATGACCGGACTATCTACTGATGGGATTCCAGGTCCCGGCGCAGTTTATCCAGGACTTGAGCAGTCAAATCGTGCCAGGCATCCTGGAGCCACTGGTCCCGCTGCGCTTCGTCGCCGATACATTCCAGGGCCTTGGGGATGGCCTCTCCGAAGAGGATATCTTCCGTCTGACGGCTGCGGTAGACACCGAGCTTACAGGCATTGGCAAAGTGTTCACAGTTATGGAAGAGCAGATCGTATTTCTTATTGCCCAGGCAGGCCCGGGCAAAGGCAATCGTCTCGGGTACAGAACAGAGCTGTGCCTGTTCTTCCGGCGTATACTGACGCACTTCTACGTCACCGCCCTGGCGGAACTCATCGAACGACGTCGACCGGATTTCCGTATCCCATCAGTCGATGGGATTGTAGTCGTCATCTCCGGCAAAGGCGATGACTTCATCGTCACTGACATAGATACCGTGATGGTAATACAAGCCTCCCAGCCGGCGCACGCGGATATGGTCGCCCATAATCGGTGCCTGCTGGGCCCAATATTCCGGCGCCCCGTCGTCCTGCAATAAGGATAAAATCGAATTCAAATCAATGGTCATCGTCGTCACTCCCTACAAAATTGCCCAACTCTTACCAGGCTGTCACCATTCTTTTACATAATGCCGTTATAGTAATAACTGTAAACGAAGTCAGCTATCCCCGGCGGCAACCCACCGGCCCGTTACCGAACCCCTCTGCCAGGATGGCCTCCCGACCCGAATCGGAGAGGTTCGCCGTACTGTCCACCGGCCAGCGTGCCGCTAAACTTGGTATCATAGAATCAGAAAAAACCCCGGAGACCTCCCGCTCCGGGGCTTTTTCTATCCTGGCAGTCCCTGCAGGAAGTTCAGCAGTCCCTGACAGCCCTCCCGGACATCATCCCAGGTCCGCTGGAAATCCCGTGTATACCACGGGTCGGCTACGGGCCGAGGATTGGCCGTATAATCCATGAGAAGATGATACTTCTGGTCCGGGTCGCCATGGAAGATGCGCTTCATGTCCCGCAGGTTCTCGTCATCCATGCCGATGAAATAATCGTAAACTGCATAATCGCCAGCCGTCAACAGCACGGCCCGCTTATCACCGGGGTCCATGCCGTGCGCCCGGAGCAGCCGTTCCACCGGCGGATAGACCGGATTGCCACAGCCGTTCCATAT
>ENA-OQBV01001361-OQBV01001361.1-human-gut-metagenome-genome-assembly--contig:-NODE-1361-length-12143-cov-4.962633_pt1 | contig 12143 bp, 9 predicted proteins | sample MGYA00242750_ERZ504559 | MGnify/ENA primary metagenome ERZ504559 (study PRJEB26092, sample SAMD00036230) | human gut metagenome | host: Homo sapiens | study: EMG produced TPA metagenomics assembly of...
GCCTTGGGATTCAATAATACATGGGGTGATTTCTCCTGGAGTTCTAATGTAACTTATAGTTTTAATAGAAATAAGGTGACAGAATTGTTGAAAGATTATGTAGATGAAACCGGTATACATTATTCTGTAGACCGTATTGAAAAAGGTGGAATCGATGCTTGTCAGTATATTTTAACAGAAGGTGGTACAATGGGTGATTTGTATGTCAAGACTGCATTGAAACGCGACCAGAACGGTAATGTGATGATTGAAAACAACAACGTTGTACTTGAAACTTTATCAGAACCTAAGAAAGTTGGTTCGGTATTGCCTAGTGGAAATTTAGGATTTAGAAATGATTTCAATTATAAGGGAATAAATCTTGGATTTATGTTCTCTGCTCGTTTTGGTGGAGTTGTTCTTTCGCAGACTCAGGCTATTATGGATCAGTTTGGTGTGTCTGAAACAACGGCTATAGCTCGTGATAATGGCGGAGTTCCTGTTAATAATGGGGTAATCGATGCTCAAGCATATTATACAAAAGTGGGTGGTTCGAACGGTTTGTTGGAGGATTATGTGTATGATGCAACTAACCTTCGTTTGCAAGAATTGTCATTAGGATATACATTGCCTGCTAAGTGGTTTAATGACGCTGTGAAAATTAATCTTTCTGTTGTGGGACGTAATTTATGGATGATTTACTGTAAAGCTCCATTCGATCCGGAAGCTACAGCTTCAACAGGAACTTATTATCAAGGGCTTGATTATTTTATGCAGCCGAACCAAAGAAGTTTTGGTTTTAATGTAAAAGTTCAATTCTAAACATTGATTATTATGAATAAAAATAAATTGACACTAAGTATATTTGCTTTGGGGCTTATGATGGGGGGAACTGTCATGCTGAATTCATGTATTAGCGATGACCTGAATGACCCAATACATAAAATTTCTAAAGAAGATCTGGAGGGAGATAATTATGGCTTGGGAGCATTTTTCCTGCCTATGACTGACCTCGTTGTTCCGGCACAGGAAAATCACTATCAGATGGCAGAGAATTTGGTAGGTGACATTTATGGACGTTATATGATGTATACAAATGATGGATGGAACGCGGCGAAAAATCCTCCGTTGTGTAATGTCCCTTCAGATTGGTATTCTTCTCCTTTTAATTATATGGCTGAGTTTTATGCGGCTTATAATGAGGTGAAAAAACAGACAGAAGAAAAAGGTACAAACTATGCTTGGGCACAGATTCTGAAAGTAAGTTTCATGCAGCGTTTAACTGATACTTATGGTCCTATTCCATATAAGAGTATTAATTCTACTTCACTGACAGTGGCTTACGACTCTCAAGAGGATGTGTATCGTGCAATGTTTGATGATTTGAATGCAGCTATAGAGGTTTTGACTTCTTACGTTCAGGCCAATCCGGGAGCTGCTCCGATGGCTAAGTATGATAATGTTTATGCTGGTAATTTCTCTCAATGGGTTAAATATGCCAATTCTTTGAAACTGCGTATGGCATTGCGTATTAGTAAGGCGTTGCCCGATTATGCTAGAGAACAGGCTGAAAGTGCTGTTAAGCATTCGCTCGGTGTAATAACTTCAAATTCAGATAATGCCAGCTATTATTATGAAAAAGGAAATCCAATCAATGTGATGTGGGATAGTTACGGTGATGCTCGTATGTGCGCCGATATTTTGTGCTACATGAACGGTTATAAAGATAAGCGCCTGGAGAAATATATGCAGAAGCATACAGGAGATTGGAGTACTGTAGAATATGCGGCAATTCCTTCAGGAGTGTATGTTGATTTGCAGACTAATACAAAAAAATATTCAGCTCCTAATATTATGAAGACCGACCGCTTGATGTGGCTGAATGCAGCGGAAGTTGCTTTTTGTAGAGCTGAAGGCGGTTTATTAGGATGGAATGTTGGCGATGGTGGAAGTGTTGCTGATCCTGAAACTTTTTATAATCAAGGTATACAGCTTTCGTTTGAGCAGTGGAATGCTTCTGGGGTTGCCGATTATATTGAAGATGCTACTTCGGTTCCTGATAAATATGTTGATCCTGCAGGAAAGCATAGAACGATGGATCCACCTAGTACAATGACTGTCAAGTGGAGTGAATCTGCTAATGCTAGCGAAAAGCTGGAACGGATAATGATTCAGAAATGGATTGCATTGTATCCGCTGGGGCAGGAAGCTTGGAGTGAAATCAGACGTACAGGATTCCCTAAAGTATTTAACTTGCCAAATCAGGCAAATGACAATATCGAAACGGTTCCAAATCGTTTGCCATTCTCTTACAATGAATATCTGAACAACAAGACTAATACAGAAAATGCTGTTGGATTGTTGGGTGGAGAAGATAATTTTGCTACTAAACTTTGGTGGCAGAAAGGTAACTAATGGTAGAATTTTAAATGAATAAATATATGAAAAGTTTATTGAATAAAATAATTATTCCGTTTTTTGGACTGGGACTTATGATTACTGCATGTAGTGACTGGACAGAACTGGAACCTAAATATGCAAAAGATTTGACTCAGACAGATAAATCTGAGGAATATTACGAGGCACTTAGAGCTTATAAGCAATCGGATCATGCGGTAGCTTTTGGTTGGTATGGTAATGCTACAGGTATTGGAGTCAGTCTCGAAAACTGTCTGGCAGGTTTGCCTGATAGTGTCGACTTTGTTTCTCTTTGGGGAGGCTGGAAGGGTATGACTCCCGAAGTGCAGAGAGATCTGAAATATGTACAGACTGTAAAGGGTACAAAGGCTTTGGCTTGCTGTATCATCATGGAAATGGGTGACCAGATTACTCCGGAAGAATATAATGCTACTCGCGAAGACCGTCATAAGTTCTGGGGATGGGTTGATGGTGATGAAGAGGCTATCAAGGCTTCTATCGTGAAATTTGCTAATGCTTTTGCTGATACTATCGATAAGTATAATCTGGATGGATTTGATCTGGATTGGGAGCCTTCATATGATCAGCCTTTCGAAACTAACAAGGAGATGTGCAAGAATGGCCGAATAGCTATTTTCCTGCAAACATTGATTGACCGGGGAATGGGTGCTCGTGCTGGAAAAGGCAAACTGCTCGTAATCGATGGAGAGCCCGAACATTCAGAAATACCGGCTGAAATGGGTAAAGACTTCAATTATTTCATCGGACAGGCGTATCGTTCATGGGGTGATAGCGACCTGGATGGACGTTTGGCTAGAATTATTAACCATTATGACGGTGTCCTTACCCCGGAAGAATGTGCTAAGAAATTCATCGTTTGTGAGAATTTTGAGAATTATGCACAAACAGGAGGAGTATCATATTATTACGACCGTGAGGGAAATAATTATAAGTCGCTCGAAGGTATGGCACGTTGGAAACCGCAATATAATGGTGAAACTTTCTCCAGAAGTGGAGGCGTAGGTACTTTCCACATGGAATATGAATATAAAGTAAGTGGTATGTCTGGAAACTATCCGTTCCTGCGCAATGCCATACAGATTATGAATCCTGCAAAAAAATAAATGGCTATGAAATCATTATATAGAAAATTAGGACTACTGTCCGTTGTTTTGATGGGCTTATCTTTCAGTGCTTGTGATGATGCTAAATATAAACCTGTAGATACTGGACTTTATTTGGCAGAGACTAGTACAAAATCTTTGGTTGGAAAGAAAATCATTTCAGCAGATGATGGACATTATAATTTTACAATTACTCCACGTCTGATATCTCCAATGGATCAGGATGTAACTATGTCTTTAGGCATTGATAAGGATTTTTTAAATCAATATAATGCTCGTTATGGTACAAGTTTAGAGGTTGTTCCAGATGAATATGTAGAATTCTCGAATAAGGAAATCACATTGAAAGCTGGTGAGGTTTTATCTTCAACTGTTGAAGTAACTATAAAGCCTTTGTCGAAAGAAATGGTGGATAGTGGAAAAAAATATGCACTTCCTGTTGGGATTATAGGAGCTAACACAACTTTGCTGGCAGGTGCTTCTTCTATTCTTTATCAGTTGGAAAAAACTCCTATTGTTACAGTTCCGATTCTTAACAGTGGGAATAACGCTAAGTTCAACATGATAAACGATTATTCATTAACTCAATGGTCTGTTGAGTTCTGTGTTAATATAGACAGGCTAGGCACTGGCATTGGACAGTTGAATAATCAGGCTATGTTTAGTGCTTTTGCTCCTGGTGGTATGGATGGTGAGATTTATACCCGTTTTGGTGATGCTCCTATAAAGGGGAATATCTTCCAGATAAAGAATCAGGGTACTCAGATTAACTCTAACATGGAGTTTAGTACTAATACATGGTATCATTTGGCTGTTGTTTGTGATGGTGTTACTCTTTCTTTGTATGTGAATGGCGAATTGGATAATCAGATTGCAGTGACTGGTAAGGTTACTAATCTTGGAAAGGATAAATTTGGATTTGGTAATACTGATTATTTGGAAGCAAATGTAAAGGTTTCAGAATTAAGATTCTGGACTAAGGCTATATCTCAGACTCAGATTAAAGAGAATATGTATTCTATTGACCCGACAACAGAAGGGTTGGAAGCCTATTGGAAAATGGATGAAGGTTCAGGAAATGACTTTAAAGATTATACAGGACACGGTAATAACGGATATTCAGTTGGTACAACAGTGTGGTCACCAAATGAACGTCTGGATGGAAAACAATAAATGATGTTTTTAAAATTTACAACATTTATTTTTAATAGGTAAAAATATTATATAGAAGGCGTTACCAGTAAGATGGTTTGGCGCCTTCTTTTTTCTTATTTAATAAAATATATTATGAAAACACTAGGACAATTTTCAAAATTGGCTTTTTGTGCCTTGCTGGCTTCTTCCTGCCTGCAAGCAGAAGCACAAGTTGATTTAGTCAGGGGTGGTAAGACTAAATCGGTAATTATTCTACAAGATAACACCAGAGAGAACCGTACAGCAGCAAATATCCTGCAACTTTTTGTAGGACGTATTTCGGGAGCTGATATTCCAGTTGTAGCAAACCGTAAAGTAAAGAAAGGGGATATACTGATTGGTGGACAGGTTCCTGCCGGAGTGAAAGAAGACGGCTATGCTTTGTCTACTGCCGGTGGTATCTTAAAAATATCCGGTGAGGCTAATGGAGTAGTTTATGGAGCGGTTTCTCTGCTCGAAGATTATCTGGAAGTAGATTATTGGGGAGAAAACGAGTATTCACTGAAGCAGTCGCCTGATATTTCCCTGCCCATGATAGAGAAAGTGGACAACCCGGCTTTCCGCTATCGTCAGAGTCAGTGTTATGCCATGCGGAGCGATTCCATTTATAAATGGTGGAACCGCCTGGAAGAACCTCAGGAAACATTTGCAGCCGGATATTGGGTACATACTTTCGACAAGTTGCTTCCGGCTGAAGTATATGGCGAGAAACATCCCGAGTATTATGCATATTTCAACGGAAAAAGACATCCGGGAAAAGCCAGTCAGTGGTGTCTGACCAATCCGGACGTATTCGAAATAGTATCGCAGCGTATAGATTCTATTTTTAAGGCGAATCCTGACAAGAAGCTGATTTGTGTAAGTCAGAATGATGGAAATTATACAAACTGTACATGTGAAAACTGCCGGAAAATAGACGAGGAAGAAGGAGCTTTGTCTGGCTCTATGATTTATTTCTTGAATAAGTTGGCTGCACGTTTCCCCGACAAGGAGTTTGCTACACTTGCTTATTTGTATACGATGAATCCTCCCAAGCATATCAAACCTTTGCCTAATGTAACGGTGATGTTGTGTGATATTGATTGCGAGAGAGAAGTTTCGTTGACCGAAAATGCCAGTGGACGTCAGTTTATGAAAGCCCTCGAAGGCTGGTCGCAGATATCAGACAATCTCTTTGTATGGGATTATGGAATTAATTTCGACAATTATTTGTCACCTTTCCCGAATTTTCATATTCTGCAGGATAATATACGTACCTTCCGTGATCATCATGTAAAGATGCATTTCTCTCAGATAGCAGGTAGCTGGTGTGGCGATTTTGCCGAATTGAGAGCTTATCTTGTTGCCAAACTGATGTGGAATCCGGATGCTGATGTTGATAAGCTGATGAAGCATTTTCTGAACGGTTATTATGGTGCAGCAGGAGATTATTTATACCGCTATATCAAAGTGATGGAAGGAGCTTTACTGGGAAGTGGATTGCGTCTGTGGATTTACGACTCTCCGGTATCACATAAAAACGGTATGCTTCGTCCGGCTTTGATGAAGCGCTATCAGCAGCTTTTCGATGAGGCTGAAGCTTCGGTAAGCAATGATCCGGTGCTGTTGGAACGTGTAAAGAGAGCACGTCTTCCGCTGCTCTATTCTGAGTTGGAACTTTTGCGTACTGAGCAGGAAAAAGACTTTACTGCTGTTGTTCAGAAACTGGATTATTTTGAAAAAGAAATAGAACGTATGGGTGATCCGGCTTTAAACGAACGTAATAATCATGCAATGGATTACTGTAAACTGTACCGCGAGCGTTATTTGCCGAGAAAAGAAGTCAATCTGGCTAAAGGTGCCAAAGTAACCTGGCTGGAGAAACCTCATGACCGTTATATGAAATTAGGTGAAACAGCACTGACCGACGGACTGTTTGGTGGTTCCAGTTTTGTTGAGAGCTGGGTAGGCTGGGAAGGAACCGATGGAGCTTTCGTTCTTGATATGGGCGAGGTGAAAGAGGTGAGAAGTATTGAAACAGACTTCCTGCATCAGATAGGGCAGTGGATTCTCTTCCCGCTGAGTGTATCGTACAGCTATTCAACCGACGGAAAAGAATATCATTTGTGGAAGACCATCGATATGCCTGAAGAGCGTTCGGGTATGGTGCTTTTCAGAGGTGTAAAAGCCGATTCGGAAGTACCTTTGCAGGCTCGTTATCTGAAAGTAGAGGTTACCGGAACAAAGGTATGTCCTCACTGGCATTACGGAGTAGGACATCCTTCTTGGTTCTTTATCGATGAAGTTACTGTACAATGAGTTTTATTTCTTTAAAATATATTTTTGCTTCATAGTTTTTTAAGATAGACTGAGTTCTAAAGATGGCATGTTGCCTCTTGGAACTCAGTTTTCTTTTGTGGTTGTGTCTGTTTTCTTGGCTCTAAGGAGTCATTTATTTGTGAATCACTGTTACAAACAGAGTCTGTTTTCTTAATTTATGTTGTAAAACACAGTTTTTTGACCTGGTTATTTGCTAATTCCCAGATACTCCGTATCTTTGCACTGTGTTTTTCATAGTATTAGATTTAAGGTTAACAAAGGTTGGAGTACAGCGGTACTCCTTTTTTTATGTCCGTACTTTGGGAAGTACCGGATATAAAAAAAGAGAAACCCGACAAAAAGCCAAGGTTTCTCTTGAAATTTTAAAAAAGCTGACAATTAATTTTTTTCCAAATTCATTAATACACGTCCCAGCATCATGATAGTTGATCCACGGAGCTCAGGAAGCGAAGTTCTGATGTAACTGATAATTTCCGGTGTCAATTCCGGTGAGTTGGGGAACAGACGAGTTACATTGAGCAGAATAAGCTCGAAATCTTTTTGATCTAATTCTCCTTTCTTGTTTTTTACCATTTCGAAAAATTGTTTTTTGTCTCCTTTGGCATAACATTCTATCAGTTCGAACATTGGTGCGAAAGGATACTTTTTGTCAAGTTTCAGTGAACGGATATCCTTTTTCGTCTGCTGATATTCTGCTTCATTATATTTGTTTTCTTCGAACGTATAGCCTGACAGGTAAGTAGAAAGAGCCGAATGATATAGCTTCTGGATATGGCTCAATGCTTCTTCTTTTACTTTTGCGTCAGCCTGATTGATATGTTTTACCCAATATTGACATTTCGGGTCGGAGATGTTAAAAGTGTATCGTGAGAAAACAAACAGATTTTCTGCCGAAAGTTTCTGTTTGTCAGTCAGTGAGTTGAAATAGTCATTAATGATTTTATACCCTTCATCGTATTTCTTTTTTTCCATGAAATCCATGGCATAAGCGTTAACGAGCTCCGGAGTTCTTTCACCACTTTCGTAACGTTGTTTCATACGCTCAGGAGTCAGCTCCGGATTTAGTTCGTTCTTTACCTTCGTGATGAAAGCATCGGCGGGGAAAGCACCGGTAATGGTTACTTTTGCATTACCTTGCTGGTCGGCAATGATAAAAGTCGGATAAGCCTTTATATTGAATTGCTGTGCAAGTGCTTTTCCTTCTTTTTCTGCGTTCAGTTTAATGCAGACAAACTGTGCATTAAAGAAATCGCCTACTTGTTTTTGCGGGAATACTTCTTTAGACATCTTCCGGCAAGGACCGCACCAGTCCGTATAGAAATCGATGAATACAAGTTTGTTTTCTGCTTGTGACTGTTTAAGCGCTTCATTGAAATCAATGTTGCGGAAATTGGTCTGAGCTGTTACGGTACCTGTTGCCAGTGTCAGACCAAATAAAAGTGTTATAAGTGTTTTTTTCATACTACTATGATTTATAATTTAGAAACGAACTCCTATAGAGGCTGATATTTTTCTGGAGAACGGATAATCGATACCACGTTCTTCTTTGATGGTAGATAAGCGGAAGAGGTTATTACCATAGATGCGCACATTGAATGAAGAAGCACCGATGGATTGCAGCCATTTTCCGGTAGTGGTTTCATATCCCACAGACAGAGTAGACAATTCCAGTGTGTTGTCGTCGGCAATGAAGCGGGAAGACATGTTGGTTACAGTGGTATCGTCGATACGTTTGAACTTGGCAATATCACCCGGTTTCTGCCATCTGCCGTAAAGTGCTCGTTTGTCCTGATTGTATTTTACTTGAACGTCGCTGATATTTTCTACTTTGTTGAACAGGGTAGACAAGAATGCTTGTCCGCCATAGCGATAGCTGAATATAGCATTGATAGAGAATCCTTTCCAGTAGAAGCTGGAACCAAATGCTCCTTCAATATCCGGAGTAGAGTCACCACAGATTACTTCGTCGGCAGAATCCCACTTAAAGGTATACGAACCGTCTTTACGGATGAATATTTCATTACCGGTCATCGGGTCAATACCTGCTGAGCGTACTGCATAAAGAGCTGTCGGGCTGGCTCCGTCGTAGTAACGGATCAGACTCTGGTTGGTACGTCCTTTTTCGTTGTATTTCTCCAGCAGATTACCTATGTTGTAATATTCCGATGTAATATGACGCAGGTTGGCATTTACTGTCCAGTTCATATCCGGTTTTCTGATGATGATGTAACTTCCTGTAAAAGTGACACCCTGGTTTCTCATGGCACCAATGTTCATCGGAACAGATGTAATACCAGAAGAGGGCGGGAAGTCGATGTTCAGCAATAACGGGTCGGTTTTCTTTCTGAAATAGTCTACGTTCAGGCGCAGGCGGTTCTGGAACATTTCTACATCAAGACCCCAGTTCTGTTCATTGGTACGTTGCCATTGCAGTCCACTGTTACCCCATGTCTTGACTAAAGCTGACAGACCGAACATATTCGGATAGCTGGTATAATAAGTATATACGCTGTTAGCCATTTTAGCATTCAGGTTGGCATTTCCCGGATTACCGACTGAGTATCTCAGCTTCATGTAGTTGAGGATGTTGTTCTGACGGAAGAACGATTCGTTGTGAATGTTCCATCCTAAACCTAATGACCAGATGGTAGAGAACGGATTATCTACTCCATATACAGACGAACCGTCGGAACGAAGGTTGAAGTCCAGCAAGTAGCGCAACTGATATCCGTAGTTGAAGTTAGCATAATAGCTGGCATGTCTGATTCTGGAAATCGAAGAACTTGGTTTACCGCCTTCTGGATATCCGTTTGAGAAGTTCGGATTCGAGAACATGTCGCTGGAATAACCTATTGCTTGGAAGATAGATAAGTTAGATTGGTTTTCGCTGATTTGCATACTTCCGATGGCGTTGACAGTATGTTTACCGAAAGTCTTACCATAAGAAATGTCTAAGCTTCCGTCGTATGAAGAAGATTTTGTGTTCGATTCGTTATAGCTTCCTTTTTTCAGAACTTCGGTAGTCAGAAACTCACTCATTTCCGGTGATTTGAATACCTGGGCATTATAGCGTCCTACAGTAAGACCGAACTTTCCTCTGATGCGGAGTTCCGATATCGGACGGTATTCAATCTGGAAGTTGTTGACAAAGGTCAGCTGGTTGCTCTTGTCATAGCTGCTCTGATTGAAGTCCCACAGAGGATTGGTGATGTACTGGGTTCCGGAAGTGGTAGATATAATCTCTTCCATGACTTGCTCTACTTCTCCATATTCATTGTATTTGTCGTAAAATGGGTTAGTTTGTGCAAACTTACTGAACGAAACTGTTGGATTTTCTACATCAGTATTAGTGATGTTGGTCTGGTTGGTAAATGCAAACTTATCAATACGGTAAGTCAATTGTACGTTTCCGTTCAGAATGTCACGGCTGGAGTTTTTCATTGCACCGTTTGTCTGTGTGTAAGTCATACCGACACCGTAGCGGAAAGCGGCATCACCTCCTTCGGCAAAGATGTTATGGCTTTGAGTGAAACCTGTTTGCAAAGGCTCGTTCAGCCAGTATGAATCAATTCCCTGCTTACTTCTCAGCAAAACGCTGGTTATAAAGACTCCTGTAATACTCATCGATGATATTACCGTTTGAGTCGAGTGAACCATAATAGCCAGCTAGTCTTTCATATTCAAGTTTTTCGGAAGAGTTCATCAGGTTATAGTCAGTCAAATCTGCCCATTCGATACCGAAGTTACCGTTATAGTTAAATTTCAGTCTTCAGGCCTCTGGCTTTTTGGTTTCCACAACTACTACACCATTGGCTGCTTTCGAACCGTAAATAGCAGTAGATGAAGCATCTTTCAAGATCGTGATACTTGCTACTCGGTCCATACTCAGGTCAGTAATGGTCGATAGAGTGGTTTCAAATCCATCTAGAATGAAAAGAGGCTGGTTAGGGTTAGTGCTATATTCTGTTTCCAGACCTACGATGTTGGTGTTACCTCCGATATTGAGGTTCATGGTTGCATTCGGGTCAGATCCGGCAAGATTATTTCCAGAATGATGAAAGATGGGGCAAGTACTTTCAAACTTTGCAGAACATTCTGGTTGCCGACTGTTTTCAATTCTTTTTCCGAATAAGTAGCCATAGATCCGGTAAAGCTTTCAGCCTTTCGGGTATAGATGCCGGTAATTACGGTTTCCTGTAAGGATACGGCATCCGGTTCCAGGCGGACTTTTAATTTCTCGGAAGGATTGGAAACACGAACCGTCTGTGTTTTCATTCCGACATATGAGAATATGAGCGAGTGGATGTTTGAGGGGATGGCAAAAGTAAATTTACCGTCTATATCTGTTATGACTCCTACTCCATGAGCATTTTTATAGGTAATGTTTACACCCGGTAAAGGATTGCCGTTTTCATTGATGACAACGCCTTGGTAGGTAACTTTATCGCTTTGAGCAGATTGAAAGTTTGGTTAAGATTGTTTTCCGTGGCTGCATGTATCTGTGGGCTAGCGATTGGAAAAACACTTACGGCCAGAGCCAGATAGTTAAGCTTGTTGCCATGTAGCCAACTTTTGATTGGGGGGATGGCTTGCGACAAGCAATTAGAATGCTTCTTTAAATTCATAGTTATTAGTTATTGTAAGATTACGGATGCAAACGTATGGAAAATATATTAACGAATCAATATTTTGTGTATTTTTTTGAAAAAGATGAATTTTAAGCATTTGTTTTCTGTGTTTTAGTTTCTATTTGTAATACTTTTATGTGTGTAGACCTTTAATTTATATCCTGCATGTATATGATAGGGAATTTAACCTGCTAGCTTGATCTGGATTTATGTCAGAAACTGATAGCAAAATTCAGTATATAGTCCTTTTTCCGTCATTGCTGATAATCAGTCTGTTCGTTATGCTGAAAAAAAATATGCTGTAATTTTAAAAAAAAGAAGGTGTATTTCAGGTGAAAACATGCCGTTGTTTTAATGAAGAGAAGGCGTTGTTTTTCCATTGTGCCGCTTTTTGCGGATAATGCGGTGTGTTTTCCTTCGCGCACATGCGCCCGCCCGCGCAATAAATATTATTGTGCATGTTTTCCTCCTCCTTCTGCGT
>ENA-OQBV01001362-OQBV01001362.1-human-gut-metagenome-genome-assembly--contig:-NODE-1362-length-12139-cov-2.152681_pt1 | contig 12139 bp, 17 predicted proteins | sample MGYA00242750_ERZ504559 | MGnify/ENA primary metagenome ERZ504559 (study PRJEB26092, sample SAMD00036230) | human gut metagenome | host: Homo sapiens | study: EMG produced TPA metagenomics assembly of...
TATGCCAAACTGCCACAGCCAAAAACGAGGGGAAAGATGGCTGAAAAGTAGCCCCCAAAACACCCACAAAATCGGCTCTCGGTTAACCACTTTGGGCACCACTTGACCCTCTTTTTGCCCTCTTTTTGGCCGGTTAACCACTTGCGGACCACTAAAAATTGGGTGAAAACGGCTCTCGTTTTACTAAATTTGGTCAAACTATATCAGCCCGTTTAGATATAGTAAAACCCCGGAAAACCTTGATTTTCCGGGGTTTTTGAACCATTTTGATACGGTTTGAACAGCAGATTATCTCTTGCTGAACTGAGGCGCGCGACGAGCCGCCTTGAGACCGTACTTTTTACGCTCTTTCATACGTGGATCACGTGTAAGGAATCCAGCAGCTTTCAGAACTGGTCTGTACTCAGCGTCTGCCTGAAGCAGTGCTCTTGCAACGCCGTGTCTGATAGCACCAGCCTGTCCTGTGTATCCACCGCCATGAACGTTAACTAATACGTCAAATTTGCCTTCTGTTTCTGTTGCAGCCAGTGGCTGACGAACGATAACTTTCAGTGTTTCAAGACCGAAATACTCGTCGATATCTCTTTTATTGATTGTGATTTTGCCTGTACCAGGTGTAAGGTAAACTCTTGCGATTGATTTTTTTCTTCTTCCTGTTCCGTAGAATTTTGCGCTAGCCAATGTCTCTTACCTCCTCATTAAAATGTTAAGACTTCCGGTTTCTGAGCCTCATGTTTGTGCTCCGGTCCGGCATAAACGAAAAGTTTCTTGTACATGGTTCTTCCCAGAGGTCCCTTTGGAAGCATACCTTTAACAGCCAGCTCAATAACCTTTTCCGGTTTCTTAGCCATCATTTCTTTTAATGTGGTCTCTTTCATTCCGCCCACATAATCAGAGTGGTGATAGTAGATCTTCTGATCCATTTTCTTTCCTGTTACTTTGATCTTGTCAGCGTTTACGATGATCACATAATCACCTGTATCTACATGCGGTGTAAACTGAGGTTTGTTTTTACCTCTTAATACACTTGCAACACCAGATGCCAGACGGCCCAGTGTACAGCCTTCTGCATCAACTACATACCATTTTCTTTCGATTTTATCTGGATTAGCCATATAAGTCTGCATGGTTTTACCTCCTGTTAATTATCAACGATTTAATTTGTCTGACCGCGGTATCCCGCGATAATAAATAATTCCTGGTGATCAGTGCAAAATAATCGCGGAAATGTCCGAAACCGCTGATAAAACGCCTTTGCCGGGGCTTTGGCTCAGGAGTTATCGCACTATGTCACATTGAGTAATTGTACTATACACTTTATGTTCTGTCAACATTTTTTTCCATATTTTTAAGCGAAATAGAAAAAGAAACGGAACGCGCAGCTGCCGCATCTCTGATCGATGCGGCAGCTCATTTTGCTCCGTTATGGCATAATATGATTTAAAATAATTCTTTTTTATCAGAACCTGTATTTATTACTCCCTGATATCCCCCTGATTTCTTTATTACTGCCTGACGCTGAGCCGCACCAGGGCCCTTTGAAGTTTTGCCTTTGCGTTTTTATACTCCTGATCAGTCAGGCCTGTACGCTCCAGTACTGCCTCTGCCCGAGTCTTTGCCGCATCTGCTCTGGCTTTGTCAATATCTTCCTTCCACTCCCAGGTAGTTGCCAAAAGACTGCATTTGCCATCTATCACAGAAAGCATCCCGCCAATGCAGGCTGCCTCCCGTCTGGTGCCGTCCTCCATGACTACATGGGCTTCTCCCATGCCAAGAGCCGTACAGAAATTACAGTGCCCGGCAAGAATTGCCAGATCGCCTGTAATGCTTCTGCACACGACACGGGCCACATCTCCCTCAAACAGAAGACCATCCGGTGTTCCGATCTGCAATGGAAAGGTGCTCATAAACGGCCTCCTTTACTGTTTCTTTGCTTTTTCAAAAACTTCGTCAATAGTACCGGAGAACAGGAAACAGCTTTCCGGAACATCATCACAGTCTCCGTCCAGGATCATTCTGAATCCTCTCAGGGTTTCCTTCAGAGGAACATACTGTCCGGGCATACCGGTAAACTGTTCTGCCACAGAGAAGCTCTGAGACAGGAATCTCTGGATTTTTCGCGCGCGGTTTACAGAGAGCTTGTCTTCCTCGGAAAGCTCATCCATACCCATGATAGCGATAATATCCTGAAGTTCTTTATATCGCTGCAGAACCTGCTGCACACGGCGGGCAATTTCATAATGTTCTGTTCCCACCACTTCCGGTGAAAGAATACGGCTGCTGGATTCCAGCGGATCTACTGCCGGATAAATACCCTGACTGGCAATATCACGGGAAAGTACTGTAGTCGCATCCAGATGAGAGAACGTGGTTGCCGGAGCCGGGTCTGTCAAGTCATCCGCAGGCACGTAAACAGCCTGTACGGAAGTAATGGAACCTTTGCGGGTAGATGTAATACGCTCCTGCAAAGCGCCCATTTCAGTAGCCAGTGTAGGCTGATAGCCTACTGCTGACGGCATACGTCCAAGCAGGGCGGAAACCTCTGATCCGGCCTGGGTAAAACGGAAAATATTATCAATGAACAAAAGTACGTCCTGATTTTTTACATCACGGAAATACTCTGCCATGGTAAGCCCGGAAAGACCTACACGCATACGGGCTCCCGGCGGTTCGTTCATCTGTCCGTAAACCAGGGCTGTTTTATCAATAACTCCGCTTTCCTGCATTTCATTGTAAAGGTCGTTTCCCTCACGGGTACGCTCGCCAACACCTGTAAATACGGAAAGTCCTCCGTGAGCAGTGGCAACATTGTGAATCAGCTCCATGATCAGAACGGTTTTTCCCACACCTGCGCCGCCGAACAGGCCAATTTTTCCACCTTTTGCATAAGGACAGATCAGATCGACTACCTTGATTCCCGTTTCCAGTATCTCTGTAGCCGGAGTCTGCTCCTCGTAAGACGGAGCCGGACGGTGAATTGCCCAGCGTTCCTTAATCTCCGGTTCCGGACGGTTGTCCACCGGCTCGCCCAGAAGATTAAACACACGGCCCAGACATTCTTCTCCTACCGGAACGGTTATAGGACCTCCGGTGTCTACGGCCTTCATCCCCCGCACCAGACCGTCTGTGGAACTCATGGCAATACAGCGGACTGTATTATCACCTATCTGCTGAGCCACTTCCACGATCAGCTTTGCGCCTTTATTATCAACTTCAATGGCATTGAGAAGTGCCGGCAGTTCATCGTGCGCAAAGCGGATGTCCAGAACCGGACCGATGACCTGCACAACTTCGCCAACGTGTTTCTCGCTCATTTATGAATCTCCTCTATTTTTTGTTATCATCCGAAACATTACTGTCTGCAGTCAGCTTTACAGTCCTTCCGCGCCTGCAACGATCTCCGTGATCTCCTGAGTGATACTTGCCTGACGGGCGCGGTTATAAAACAGGTTCAGCGATCGATCATTTCTCCTGCATTTTTTGTTGCCGCATCCATGGCTGTACGTCTGGCTGCCAGCTCACTTGCCAGACTGTCGCACACGCCTCCGTAGATCAGCCCTGCCAGATATTCCGGAACAATGGCATCAAACACCTCCGTACTGCCCGGCTCATAAAGTATCAGATTTCTTGTTACAGAATTTTTTTCCTCTGATTCATTTTTAAGATCTGTCAGAGGAATGCACAGAAAACACATTCCGGCTGCTGTGAAAGCATGGACACAAAGCTGGTATAGCAAAGCTCTATGTGACCAAATTCTCCCTCCCGGAATTTTCTGCAGAGAATATTTGCGATTTGAAAACAGTCCCCGACAGAAATATCTGCGATTTCTCCAAATTCTTCCGTAACGATTTCAATCTTCCTGCGGTTAAAATATTCTACAGCCTTTTTTCCTACAGGCAGAACCATGTAATCCCGTCCGGCGCTGTCTTCTTCCATACGTTTGAACAGATTGGCATTATAGCCTCCGGCCAGACCGCGGTCACCGGCAATCACTACATAACAGAATTTTTCGCTTCTGGCCTCTGCCGCGTACACAGAACTGAAATCCGTATTATTTACAGCAATATCCTTCAGTGTACTGTGCAGAGTGCGGAAATACGGTCTGCAGACTTCAGCCCGCTCCTTGGCCTTACGCAGCTTGGAGGATGCTACAAGTTCCATTGCCTTGGTAATCTGCATGGTACTCTGTACACTCTTGATACGCAGCTTTACCGCTTTCATGTTTGTAGCCATACTGTCTCCTCCTTACTGTTTTGCAGCTTCCGTTTCCAGAAAATCTCCTGTGAAGTTTTCCAGAGCTTTTTTTAATTTTTCTTCTGTTTCTTTTTCCAGCTTTCCTGTGCTGCGGATCTCCTGCATTGCCGCTGCTCCGTCTGCATCCGAATCCAGGAAACTGTACAGCTTTTTCTCATACTGACGCACATCTTCGGTTTTTATGTCTGTAAGGACTCCGTTGATTACCGCATACAGAATCGCTACCTGCTTCTCTACAGGAACCGGCTCGTTCTGATCCTGCTTCAAAACTTCTACAATACGTGCTCCCTGCTCCAGACGAGCCTTTGTATCCGCATCCAGATCAGAGCCAAACTGAGCAAAGCTTTGCAGCTCACGATACTGAGAATAGATCAGCTTCAGAGTTCCGGCAACCTTTTTCATTGCTTTTATCTGCGCGTTTCCGCCAACTCGGGATACGGAAATACCCGGGTTTACAGCCGGCATAACACCAGAATGGAAAAGTTCTGTTTCCAGGAATATCTGTCCGTCTGTAATAGAAATTACATTGGTTGGAATATAGGCTGATACGTCTCCGGCCTGTGTCTCGATAATCGGAAGCGCAGTCAGAGAACCTCCGCCATGCTCATCATCTAGCTTGGCAGCGCGCTCCAGAAGTCTGGAATGAAGATAAAATACATCTCCCGGATAAGCCTCACGTCCCGGTGGACGACGTATCAGAAGAGAAAGCGCACGATATGCAACCGCATGTTTACTCAGATCATCATAAATGATCAGCACATGCTTTCCTTTGTTCATAAAATACTCGCCCATTGCGCATCCGGAATAAGGCGCAATATACTGCAGCGGGCTTGCCTCGGAAGCAGTCGCCGCCACTACCATGGTGTATTCCATTGCTCCGTTTCTGGTAAGCGTTTCTACCAGAGAAGCAACTGTAGACCTTTCTGTCCAATGGCAACATAAATACAGATCATGTCCTTGCCTTTCTGGTTAATGATCGTATCTACTGCCAGCGTTGTTTTTCCGGTCTGACGGTCGCCGATGATCAGCTCTCTCTGTCCTCTTCCAATAGGAATCATGGAGTCGATCGCCTTAATTCCTGTCTGCAGAGGTTCATGTACTGAACGTCTTTCACAGATTCCCGGCGCCGGGCTTTCAATAGCCCGAAATTCTTCTGTTACAACAGGTCCCGCTCCGTCAATAGGCTGTCCCAGAGCATTGACAACACGACCGATCATGGCGTCTCCCACCGGAACGGATACTACCTTTCCGGTACGCTTTACTGTCTGGCCTTCACCAATGCTCTCACCGGAACCAAATAATCAATAGACACACTGTTTTCTTCCAGGTTCTGCGCCATGCCGTAGCTTCCGTCCTCAAATTCCAGAAGCTCTCCGGCCATACAGTTCACAAGACCGCTGGCTCTGGCAATTCCGTCACCTACCAGCAGAACTGTACCGGTCTCATCCTGTTTAATAGTGTTTTCGTAATATTTGATCTGACTGCGGATGACCCTGGATATCTCTTCAGGTTTTAATTGCATGTTTCCATACCATCCTTTAAACAATTATTTCGTCAAGTTTTTCTGGAAAGACCGGACAAACGGCTCTGGACTGTGCCATCCAGAAGCTTTCCTTCCAGCTCCACACGAAGCCCTGCCACTACAGAAGGATCTTTCTTCTGAAGTAAAGATACTTTTTTGCCGCTGATCTTCTCCAGTTTCTGTTTCAATGCTTCCATCTGAGCGTCACTTAAAGCCACCGCGCCTGTCACCACTGCCTCAGCGATTCCATGATCCGCGTTATAACGCCTCCTGAATTCTTCACAGCAGCTTCCATATTCTCTGAGAATATTCCGCTCACATAAAAGCTTTATAAAATTCACCAAATATTTCTGTGCCTGTGAGCCAAAGGCTTCATCTATAAGCTTTGCCCTCTCCTCCCAGGGAACAGAGGGCTCGCTTAAAAGCTTCATATAATCCGCATTTTCATGAAAAATCTGCCGGATTTCCTCCATCTGTCCGCCTATGGCTTCCACAAGCTGTTCTTCGACAGCAAGCTCATACAGGCTGCCGCCGTACATTCTGGCAGTCTGTGTCATGATGTCTCACCCACATTCGCAATAAAATCATCAATGAGTTTCGCGTGATCCTCCTCAGAAATCTCTCTCTCGATCACCTTACCTGCTATCTCCATTGCCATGCCGCCAATTTCATCCTTGATCTCATTGACTGCTTTTCGCTTTTCCTGCGCAATATCTGATTCTGCCTTGGCTTTCATGGCTGCCGCCTGACTTGCCGCCTCTTTCAGAAGCTCCTCACTCTGAACTGCAGCTGTCTTCTGAGCTGCCGCCACGATCTCATTGGCTTTATTTCTTGCATCACGTATTCCCTGCTCATACTCAGACTTCATAGTCTCGGCCTCTTCTTTTGCTTTTACCGCCTCCTGAATCTGAGCATCTGCCAGTTCTTTACGTTTTGCCAGCATATTATTAATCGGCTTAAACAAAAATCTTTTGATCAGATACACCTGTAAAAAAAGATTGCAGATCTGTGCAATAAAGGTCCAGGGCACAATTCCGACTAATTCCTGTACCTGCATAAATTTAACCTCCTGTTCTTATACCCGACTGTTATCCCAGGAAATTCATGAACATGCCAGGCGCTACAAAGATCAGCAACAGACCTGTAACAAAACCATAAATACCGGTTGTCTCTGCAATGGCACAGCCAAGAAGCATGGTGGAAGTTACGTCTCCTTTACATTCCGGCTGACGTCCGATTGCCTCAAGTGCCTTTGCCACAGCGTTACCTTCACCGATACCAGGTCCGATACCTGCGATCAGCGCACATCCTGCTCCAATCGCACATCCTGCAAGTGCAATACCTTTTGCTAAAATCTGAAAATCCATAATACAAACCCTCCTGTTATTTTAATTTTTTATGATTCCTATGATTCTTCTGCTGCATTGGCAATGTACATAACCGTCAGCATACAGAATATAAACGCCTGCATAAAGCCTGAGAACCAGTCAAAGTAAACAGACAGAACTGCAGGAATACCCACATCAAGAATGGGGATTTTTGCCAGAACATCTCCTACAATACCTGGAAGAAGTCCCAGAAGTGCCGAGCTGGCAACTGCCAGTGCTCCGTAGATCAGTCCGTTGATAACCACACCGGAAAGAATGTTTCCAAAATGTCGGCATGCCATGCTGATAGGCGTAGCCAGCTCAGAAAGAACATTAAACGGCGTCATAATGGCAATAGGTGTTGTAAATCCCTTCAGATATCCGCCCACACCGCCTGTTTTGATCTTCTGAGCAGTGATCATGATAAATACCACAACTGCCCAGGCTGCCTCAGTGGACAAGTCTGCCGTAGGGCTTCGCAGCCCGATCAGACTGATCAGATTGGATACAATGCTTGTGGCAAACAGAGCCGCTACAAAAGGAATCAGATGGCGGAATTTTTCTCCCATGTTTCCAACCACAAATTTATTCGCCTGCTCCACGATCATTTCTGCCAGCGCCTGCCGCTTGGAAATATTCTCCACCTTCAGATCATGGGTCAGCCAGATACAAAGTCCTGTGATCAGGATCATAACGATCCAGCTTACGATCATTGTCTCGCTGATCTGAATATCTCCCAGAATGGGGATTTCCGTCGGAATGGTAAAATAGACCTTTGCTCCGGATATGTCCAGTTCCATGTACGCTTCCACCTCCCGTCTTTTTATTTTTAAATACTATGGAAAAACTGCTGCGAGTTATTTACAGTCAGTATTTCATCCTATTTTTTCTTAAAAATCGCATTCAGCTTGATCCCCATGGAAGGGAACAGAAGCGGTAAAAGTCCTGCAGCAAACTGAAAACAGGGAGCAATAATAGCGGCTATGCCCCAGCCCAGCTGAAGAAGCATTCTCTGAGAATAGCTGGCTTTCAGTCTCATGCGGGCAGATCCCTCGTCTTCACAGGCTGCAGCCTTCTGTACGGTTAGTCCCATAAGAAAAAAGTTCAGAACAGCCACTGCTCCGCCTCCCAGGCCTCCGAGGATCACTGTGTAATCAAACGGTACCTTCTCCGGCATCGTGCCATGAAGAACAGCAAATACGATCCACATAAGGACAATTCCTGTAAGTGTATAAATGATCACTTTTTTTGTTTCTTTTTTTACTGCCGGCTGAATTTCACCAAACATATTATATCTTCCCTTCTGTTATTAAATACATTATCAGCTCAGTTAATTACATATTTTCTCTCACGTCCGTACCTGTATGCGGAATTTCTGTATTTACACATGTCTGTTAAAAGACACTTTTTTATGCTTTTTTTTGTCTTCCTTTTTCTGTTCTTCCATGATCTTCAGATAAAGCTTATAGGCTACCATGAACGAACCTCCCAAGCCGAAAAAGAACCCCGGAATATAGACCCATGCCCCAACTCCCATATGAATGTTCAGCCACCAACACAGGGCAAGGCATAAAAATACAGGAGTCACAAAGGACAGACCAAACTGTGTGAGCATGGTAATATTTTTCAGCATATCAGCCCAATTTTTCACAACTGCATTCTCCTCTTACACTCATCACTCCATCTCCAACGGTAAGTGTTGTGGATATTTTATCATAATTGTATAAAAAATACAACTTTTTATTGTGTATATTAACGACTTTTTTGTTCTGTTCCATTAAAAAATATGTAAATATTTCAATCTTTTCGTTGTTTTTTGCAGTGTTTCCTATAAGAAATTCAAAAATCCCGGGGAATCTGCATAAACAGACTCTCCGGGATTCTTCCTGCATGATAAATTATGAACATCCAGACTCTTGCTTATTTTTCGTACTCTACAACAACGGTTTCTCCCGGTACTGCAGCTCCCGCATGAGGAGTTACCCCCTTGATATCATCCATGTTTGTGACGATCATAGGAGTTACACAGCTGTAGCCTTTTTCTTTAATGAAATCCATATCAAATTCCATCAGAAGATCTCCTTTTTTTACAGAAGCTCCGGCTTCTACCTTTGGAGTATATCCCTCTCCCTTCAGGGCAACAGTGTCCATTCCGATGTGGATCAGAAGCTCCAGACCGTCCTGTGTGTTGATGCCGATTGCATGTTTTGTATCTGCGATCATGGATACTGTTCCGTCTGCCGGGCTGTATACCTTTCCTTCAGATGGCTCGATAGCAATTCCGTCACCCAGGATCTTCTGAGCAAACATCGGATCCTCAATATTTTCCAGAAGCACTGCCTCGCCCTTTAACGGTGCATAAAGCTTATTGTTTTTTTCTTTTTTACCAAATAATCCTTTAAACATGATCGTATCCTCTCTTTCTTTTTTGCCACTGTCTACTTCATTTCCGGTGATCCTGCCAAATACCTTCCGGCTTATATCCGCTGACAGCATTCTGTTCCGTGTGTGCCGGAATTTTGGCAGAAAACACATCTGAACACCCGGAGAAATATTACCTGTAAACAGTTATTACTTTTCTTATCCTAACATATCTTTACAGCTTATTTCAATATAATCTGCAAGCCTAAATATATTTTATACTCAGACTTTGACCAGAAGCAGACCATTCTCTCTGCCCCTGACAGCAGAAAGGAGGATGCCGCAGCACCCTCCCTCTTGTTATGTATATTATTTACATAATTTTTTGAACTCATCCGCTACGAACTGAACCTGTGTACCTACAATAACCTGTACATTTGTTTTGCTCGGACGGATCACGCCTGCTACACCGGCTGATTTGATCTTTTTCTCATCAACCTGAGTATAGTCTTTGATCTCAAGACGAAGTCTTGTGATGCAGTTGTCGATTGTGGACACGTTCTGCGGTCCGCCAACACCCTCAAGGATGATCTTTGCAACTGCTGTAAAGTCGTTGTTTGCAAGAACTACTTTTGTCTCATCTTCATCGTCGTCTTCACGTCCCGGAGTTTTAAGATCAAACTTAACGATTGCGAAACGGAATACTACATAGAATACGATAAATGCTGCGATTCCAAGAGGAATGATCAGCCATGTTTTCTGTGCAGCCGGCAGAGATGCGGAGAACAGAAGGTCTGTGGCACCTGCGGAGAAGGAGAATCCTGCACGGAATCCAAGAGATACTGTAATAAATGTAAAGATACCATAAAGCAGAGCATAGATTACATACAGTACCGGAGCAAGGAACATAAATGCGAATTCAAACGGCTCTGTAACACCGCAGATGAAAGAACATACTGCTGCGGAAGCTACAAGACCGAAGCGATTTTTTCTGTTGTCTTTTGCTGTGTGGATCATAGCAAGGGCTGCGCCAGGGATACCAAACATCATACATGGGAAGAATCCGGACATGTACATACCAAGGCTCCAGGAAACATCTGCTGATGTTTTGCCAGCCCAGAAGTTTGTGATATCACCAAGACCGATAGTATCAAACCAGAATACGTTGTTCAGTGCATGATGCAGACCTGTCGGGATCAGAAGTCTGTTCAGGAATGCGTAGATACCGGCACCTACAGCGCCCATGTTTGCAATACCTTTACCTAATGCTACCAGTCCGCCGAAGATCAGAGGCCAGATAAACAGAAGGACAGCTGCAACGATAATGGAAACAACACCTGCAACCATGGCTACGCAGCGTTTTCCGCTGAAGAATGCAAGCCAGTTCGGAAGTTTTGTGTTCTTGAATCTGTTGTAGCATGTAGAACCGATCACACCGGCAATGATACCGATAAACGGGTTCTGAATCTTCTGGTAAGCCAGAAGCTGTGTTGCGTTTTCAGCAACGCCAGGTCTGAGAATTGTAACAACTGCTTCACTGAGAAGTGTTGTCATCATCAGCCAGGAAGCAAGAGCTGCAAGACCTGCTGTACCATCGTGATCGTCAGACATACCGACACCGACGCCGATCGCAAACAGAATTGCCATGTTATCAATGAGTGCTCCGCCTGCCTTAACAAGGAACAGACCGATTGTAGGGATGATACCTGTGATCTCCCCCCCCTGCATGGTGGCCGGACACAGAAGGTATCCAATACCCATAAGGATACCGCAGATCGGCAGACATGCAACTGGAAGCATTAAAGCTTTTCCCAATTTTTGAAGCCATTTCATAATGAAAATCCTCCTCTTTTTCGCTTGTGACCTATGACAAACTTTATCTTTTTCTGCTCTTTTTCGACATTTTTCCAATGTTGTCCAGAACATCCGCAATAAAATTTGTACATTTTTCACAATCACGTTAATTCGTGTCTACTCTTAACAGATAATATTCGCTAAGTCAATATGTTTTTTTATGATTAGTTTATAATTTTTTTAGATTTTTTATATATTCTTCAGTTAGTTAAAAGTAATCCATGTATCAGTTCCCGGACAGTACTTCCCGGTATATTTTCGTATGTTTTTGGTTCCTGTTCACGTAATACTGTCCCGTGGAGTTTTCGGCATAAAAATACCGGGACAGCCGGGACAAAGTCCCTTGATTTCCGGCATTTCACCAGATATAATAACATTATATTTTTAAGAATTTTCAGACTTTTATTACAAACCGGAAATGGAGATGATCTTTTGCAGAATATGACAAAATATGCCCTGAAAGAGTCCCTGAAAAGGCTTATGCTGAAAAAATCCCTGGACCGGATCACCATCAATGATCTTACCTCGGACTGCGGGATCAGCCGCATGACTTTTTATTACCATTTCAGAGATATTTATGATCTGGCAGAGTGGACCTGTCTGGAGGAATCCAGAAAAGCTCTTCAGGGTAAAAAAAAGCTTATGATACCTGGCAGGAAGGACTTGTACAGATTTTTGAGGCTGTTTACGAAAATAAGACTCTTGTGCAGAATGCCTGTCATGCCATTGGAAGAGAAAAAATTGAGAATTATCTTTTTAAGCTCACTCATGATCTGATCAT
>ENA-OQBV01001364-OQBV01001364.1-human-gut-metagenome-genome-assembly--contig:-NODE-1364-length-12117-cov-3.901835_pt1 | contig 12117 bp, 10 predicted proteins | sample MGYA00242750_ERZ504559 | MGnify/ENA primary metagenome ERZ504559 (study PRJEB26092, sample SAMD00036230) | human gut metagenome | host: Homo sapiens | study: EMG produced TPA metagenomics assembly of...
TTCCGGCAGACTCGCGGCATGTCGCCGAAAACGGTCGCTATAATCGCTTTGCTCCTTGCTCCGTCGCTGGGAGCGAACGCACAGATGCCGGCCGATTCGGTGTCGCTTGACGATGTTGTCAATCAGGCTCTTGAACACAACAATATGCTGCACGCGGGCAAACTCAGGATAACGGAGATGCAGGAAAAGACCGAAGAGCTGAAAATCAAGCGTTATCCGTCGCTGAGCCTCAATTCCATGTATATGTACCGTTTCAACCTCGGAGACCTCTCATTTCCCGCCGGCGCGTTCGGGACTTTTCAGTTGCCTACGGGAGCCGACCTCATGATGCCCCAGTCACCGGTCGAGATTGAGATAGGCAAGCACAACACGTTTATGGCGGGAGCTACGCTTTACCAGCCTCTTACCCAGCAATGGAAACTGTCTTCGGGCATCAAGGCCGCCGGAATCGACCGTGACATCGCCGCCATGGAATACAACAAGGCGGAACTTCAGGTGGTCAACGGCGTGGAGAAACTCTACTACGGCATTCTCGCCGTAAGGAAGCGCATCGAGGAAAACAACAAGCGCATAGAGGCGATCGAGCGCAGGAACTATGATGCCGAAAGCGCGGTTGCAGCCGGAAAATCGACCGATGCCGCGACGCTGGGCATGACTGCCAATCTCGCCGCCCGCCGACAGGATCTGCTGAAGCTACGGATCGAGGAAAGCGACTATATCAGTGATCTGAAAAAACTGACCGGTGCCGATTTTTCATCGGTGCGGTTCTCCGGGAATTTCACGGCAGGGAATCCTGTCCAGCCGCTGTCATACTACCTTGACAAGGCGGAAACGTCAAATGTGGACCTTCAGCTGGCCGACCTCAAGATACGCAAGGCAGAACAGGGCATAGCCGCCGCGAAACGGAGCTATCTGCCCGATGTGGGGCTGATGGCTGGCTACAGTTACCAGAACAGCATCAGGATACTGCCTGAAACCAGTCCTTTCGTCGGTGCAAGCTTTTCATGGAACATTCAGGATATTTTCAGCAACAGGCGTGTCGTCAGGCAACGCCGGCTGCAATTGGAGCAGGCGGTGGAGTATCGTGAATACACATCGAAAAGCACCACCGCCGAGGTGGAGAACGCCTACCGTCAGTTGCAGGAATCGGGCGAGCTTATCAATGTGGCCGCAGAATCCGTGCAGTTCCGTAAAAGAAACCTCGGCATAGAATATGACCGCCAGGCTGCCGGACTCAACACCATGTCCGATGTCCTCGACGCGGAAGCGGAATATGCCAAGGCGGAAGCCGACTATTATTCTGCGATGGTTAATTACCGTGTTATGATGGCAAACCTCGTCATGCTCACAGTCCGACGAAGGCTGTCAGATAATCCAACGTTCCATATTGAAACGATGCCATGGGGAAATGCCTTGTGGCATCCGTTTTATAAAATCACGCTTTGAAATTATCGATTATAAACAAAATGCGCTTGTATTTATGCAGATTTTTATCAATCCGAACATATTGCACTATATTGGCTACTTTATGCTCTCTGACTTTGCCCAAGAAGTGACTACCTTTGTAAAAACTTAAATAATCAATTGAATATGAGCAACGATACAAACGTAAAAATGTCAAATCCGTTCGGCAGCCATGACAGACGCAACTGATTATGGCTGGCACTGAGCATATGGATTTACAAAATGGAGCGGGAATAACCGTTCTAAGTCGAAGGGGGATTGTGTGCCTTTACATGATGCGCTTGCCGGCTCCGGTATGGATATGGAACAATTCTATAATGTCCTTGTCCATCTGGCAAAGAACGAAGTTGTGGCGATACTGCTTAACCGCCTGTCCGACAATTCGCATACTTATAAAAGGAATAGCGAATACATTTGTACGCGGTTCTTTGATGTGCTTACGAGATATTACAGCAGTGAGCGTTCGGTCTCATTTTATGCATCCGAACTGTGTATCAGCAACAAGTATCTTGCAACGGTTGTCAAGGCTGTCAGCGGCAAGACACCTGCCGCATGGATAAAAGAGCGGGTTGTCGGGGAGATAGAGCATCAGCTTCTATATTCACAGTCTACGGTAAAGGAAATCGCGTGCCGGTTCAACTTTCCCAGCGTATCAGCTTTGGGTAAAATGTTCAAGGCAAACAAAGGCATTTCGCCTGTAAATTATCGCAAACAGTATGCCGGTTCTATATCATCGGCATTACAATAAAACAACAAGAATATGAATATGGACAAGAAAATAATCGGAGAGAATGCGGGTATCATATGGAGAACCCTGCACAACAACAAGATGTCGTGGGAAGAACTGTTGAAAAACACAGGCCTCAAGCCGCTGGAACTGGCAAGCGGCATCGGCTGGCTTGCGAGAGAGGACAAGATATTCATATATCCCAATAATGGGATTGTCTATTTTGAAATCTATCAAGAACGTTACTTTTGATTGTGAGGCATGGCTTGAAAAGCACTGTACTCATGTCATGTAGATGGCAAATCAAATATGTTTACCGAAATGCTGTCTCCGTTTGTCACGTAAGTCTATGACAAGCTGAGATATAACACATACCCAGATGACCCTCAAGGAAGATATTATAAAGGCAAACAGTGACAAGGTATATGCTTTGATGGGTAACGGACGCTATACATTTACCTATTTGCAAGAAAAAAGTCAACTGGAAAGCTCCGACCTGTGCATTGCGCTCCTGATTCTCATACGTGACAACCGGATAAGACAGCAGAACGATGGGAAAGTTTATTATTCCAAGGTTGTTATGTGACGATGTCCTGAATATTCACTCGCAATGATTGTGACGGAATTCCTATAGCTTAAAAAGTTGTTTATGAAGACCAATCATCGTAAATGGATAGGACTTGGATATGTGACAATCATCATGCTGATTTCCATAATCGGATATAGATGGCATGAAGAATGGAATGACATTGAAAAGCTGGAAATACAAAACCGGCAAATAGACGAGTTTCGGAAAGAGATAAACAGCATCCATATCCGGTTTATTGAGTTTTCGCTGTCGGGTGAGACTGTGCTGGAGTGGGATGATGAAGATCTGGAAAATTACCATACCCAGCGCATGGCAATGGACAGTCTGTTCTGCCGCTTCAAAGCGATTTATCCGGCAGAGCGCATCGACAGCGTGCGCCATCTTCTCGAAGATAAGGAACTGCAGATGCGCCGGATTGTTCAGGTACTTGACGAACAGCAGGTTCTCAATGAGAAGATAGCCCGTCAGGTGCCTGTAATCGTGCAGAAAAGTGTGCAGGAGCAACCCAAGAAACCGAAACGGAAAGGATTTCTCGGCATATTCGGCAAGAAGGAAAAGCCAAAGCCAACCGTGACCACAACCATGCTCCGTTCGCTCAATCGGGACATGATAGCCGAGCAACGGGAGCAAAGACGCCGTCTGTCGGAACACGCCGACAGCCTCGCCGCCCGTAACGCGGAACTTAACCGGCAACTGCACGGATTTATCCGCCAAATGGATAAAAAGGTACAAGCCGACCTGCAAAAGCGGGAGGCCGAGATAACCGCCATGCGGGAACAGTCGTTTATGCAGATAGGTAGCCTGACAGGATTCGTCCTCCTTCTGTTGATAATCTCCTACATCATCATACACCGGAATGCCAACCGTATCAAACGATACAAACGGAAAACGACTGACTTAATCGGGCAACTGCAACAGTCGGTAGAGCAAAACGAGGCACTGATAGCCTCCCGCAAGAAAGCCGTGCATACCATTACCCACGAACTGCGCACACCGCTGACGGCGATAACCGGCTATGCCGGGCTGATGGAAAAAGAAAGTGACACGGATAAAGCCGGGATGTATATCCAGAACATACAGCAATCATCCAATCGTATGCGTGGAATGCTCAACACCCTGCTTGATTTCTTCCGTCTGGACAACGGCAAGGAACAACCGAACATTTCCACTTGCAGTATTCCGGCAATCACGCACATCCTTGAAACGGAGTTTATGCCCATTGCCATGAGTAAAGGGCTGACTTTGATTGTGGAGAACCACACAGATGCGGTTGTCCTGACCGATAGGGAGCGCATCCTGCAAATCGGTAATAATCTGCTTTCAAACGCCATGAAGTTCACGGATAACGGCAGCGTATCCATGACAACGGATTATGATAATGATATATTGAAACTTGTTGTCGAAGATACAGGGACAGGTATGACCGAAGAGGAACAGCGACGTGTGTTCGGAGCGTTTGAACGACTGTCAAACGCCATTACAAAAGACGGCTTCGGATTAGGATTGTCAATCGTACAACGTATTGTGGCGATGCTTGACGGCACAATCAAGCTGAGAGCGAAAAAGGTAAAGGCAGCCGTTTCACGGTGGAAATACCCGTACAGCTTGCCGAAGAACGACAGCCACAACGGACAGCCCGAAATTATACCCGCAACACGAGAAATACTCTGATGTTGTCGCTATTGACAATGACGAGGTACTTCTTCTGATGCTGAAAGAAATGTTCAGTCAGGAGGAAATCCATTGCGATACCTGCACCGACGTGTCAGAGTTGATGGAATTGATACGGAAAAAGGAATACGCCCTGCTGTTTACTGACCTGAATATGCCGGAGATAAACGGCTTTGAGTTGCTGGAGCTTCTGCGCACCTCCAATGTGGGCAATTCAAAGACTATCCCGGTAGTGGTGACAACCGCTTCGGGCAGTTGCAGCAAGGAGGAACTTATGGAACGGGGATTTGCCGGATGCCTATTTAAGCCTTTCTCCATATCGGAGCTGATGGAAATTTCGGACAAATGTGCCATGAAAGGCACACCGGACGAAAAGCCGGACTTCTCCACCTTGTTATCCTACGGCAATGAATCCGTCATGCTGGAGAAGCTGATAACGGAAACCGAAAAGGAAATGCAGGCGGTCAAAGATGCGGAACAAAAGAAAGACCTTCAGAAGCTGGATGCTTTTATACACCATCTGCGAAGTTCATGGGAGATACTCCGTTCTGACCGTCCGTTAAGAGAACTTTATAGACTGCTTCATGGAAATATCGCTCCTGATAATGAGGTCTTGCACAATGTCGTGACTGCTGTATTGGATAAAGGTTCGGAAATCATCCGGCTGGCAAAAGAAGAAAGGAGAAAATACGATAATGAACGATAAGACAAAAATCATCGTGGTGGAGGACAATATCGTGTATTGCGAGTTTGTCTGCAACCTGCTGGCACGGGAAGGATTCCGTACCGTGCAGGCTTTCCACCTCTCGACAGCGAAGAAGCTGCTGCAACAAGCGGCAGAAGAAGACATCATAGTTTCAGACCTGCGCCTGTCCGACGGCGACGGCATCGACCTGTTACGCTGGATGCGCAAGGAAGGGATGATGCAGCCGTTCATCATCATGACCGACTACGCCGAAGTGAACACTGCTGTGGAGAGCATGAAACTCGGCTCTTTTGACTACATACCCAAGCGACTTGTAGAGGACAAACTCGTCCCTCTGCTCCGCAGTATACAAAAAGAACGGAATGCCGGACGAAACCGTATTCCCGTGTTCCCCCGCAATGGTTCTGCGTTCCAATCCATCAGGAAACGCATAAAATTGGTAGCCCCCACCGACATGAGCGTGATGATATTCGGCGAGAACGGCACGGGCAAGGAACATATCGCCCGACAGCTTCACGACAAAAGCAAGCGTGCAGGAAAAACTTTTGTGGCTGTGGACTGCGGTTCACTTACCAAAGAGCTTGCGCCGTCGGCATTCTTCGGACACGTCAAGGGAGCGTTCACGGGAGCGGACAGCACCAAGAAAGGTTATTTCCACGAAGCTGAAGGTGGCACGCTGTTTCTGGACGAGGTGGGCAACCTCGCACTGGAGACCCAGCAGATGTTACTCCGAGCCATACAGGAACGGAGATACCGCCCGATAGGTGATAAAACGGACAAGAATTTCAATGTCCGCATCATCGCCGCCACCAACGAGAATCTGGAAGCGGCTGTGAACGAAAAGCGTTTCCGGCAAGACCTGTTATATCGTCTGCATGACTTTGAAATAACCGTCCCGCCGTTACGTGACTGTCAGGAGGACATCATGCCGTTGGCGGAGTTTTTCCGTGAGATTGCGAACCAAGAACTGGAATGCGACGTTATCGGATTTGATGGGGAAGCCAAAAAGACATTGCTGACCCATGCGTGGCCGGGCAATGTCCGGGAGTTGCAGCAGAAAGTCATGGGCGCGGTGTTGCAGGCACAGACTGGGCTTGTCACGAAAGAGCATCTGGAACTTGCCGTGACGAAACCGACCTCTCCCGTCAGTTTCGCCTTGCGTAACGACGCAGAAGATAAGGAGCGTATCTTACGTGCGTTGAAACAGGCGAACGGGAACCGCAAGGTCGCCGCAGAACTGCTCGGAATAGGACGTACAACGCTGTACAGCAAGCTGGAAGAGTATGGCTTGAAATACAAATTCAGGCAATCATAGCCGGTAATTCGCCGAATTTAGCTATCTTTGCATGAATATTTGAAGGTAAACGGCGATTGGGGAGCCTTTCGCCGCCGATATATAACATAAGACCGCAAGGCGTCCTAATGGAAATCTGGTAAATTGACACTACGGAGACGATTGCGTGATGCTTATGCTATGCCTATGCATAGCGTGCATTCACGTACTCTCCGTAAAGGCTTTACCAGAGCCTCCATTAGAAGTAGTGTGAATTGCACGCTACTTTTTTGCTCCTTGCCCAACAAAGGAAAAGACTATGGGTAAAGTTCAGATTCTTGCCGTCCTCACGATGGACGGATGTCATTCTTCAGAATTGTATGGCAAAGCGTATAATGATTTACGCCTTGACCGCTGCGGTATTGACAAAATAAGGGAGAACGCGCTTTACCATATCACGCCGGACTACTCCATCTCCATGCTGGACGAATGGCGGAAAGACAATACCAACATCTGCTATCTTGCCGAAGCCACTCCCGACAATTCGGACTATATCAACGGGCTGCTGCGTATGCGGGTGGTGGATGAGATCATCCTCTATATCATGCCTTTCATATCCGGGACAGGACGGCATTTCTTCAAGTCGGCACTGCCCGAAGCACGCTGGACACTCTCCTCACAAAAGAGTTATTCCAACGGAGTATGCCGGAGCATCTACACACGCATGGAAACCATGAAATAGCCGGGATGTTCCATAGAAGAACACTTTTATAATCCGTTTAATAAAGCAATGTTCTGAAAAAGAACATTTTAAGAAGATTATAATTCATGTCGGATAAAAAATATCAATTTTTATTGCACTGAAATCCAGTACGTTGTAAAAACCGTGCCGGATATTTTGCTTTTTGGTCGCGATTTTTGCCAATACTATTCATGTGCGCATACCGAAAACAGAGTGTAAAATTTCAAAATTGACAGGACATGAATTATTTTTTATTGGCGGAAACCGAGTTCTTCCGCCGGATAAACGAAGCCGGGGACTGCAATATGGAAAAAGCATACACGGCTTTCGCCACCCAAGTGATCGAACTGTGTATCGGCAGCCCGGACACGAACCGGACCATCATCGCATTGGCTTACATCGAAATCGAATTACAGCATCATCCCGTGCGTAACCTTCCCGAAGAAAAGAAGGAAATAGCCAACTATGTCAGCAAGGCTCTCTCTTTCGTAAGGAAGATGCAGAAGTTTCTTGCCGCTCCCCAAGTGCCACCATTAATCCCTATCCAAACATCCACCGACAACACTAACGATAATACCGCCTCACCCTTGCAATGGACGGGCAACGCCATCGACCTCGTGGAACTGATTTACGGCATCAACGAGATGGGCTGTATCAACAACGGCAATATGCCGCTCAAACAGCTTGCCCCGCTCCTGTACAAGATATTCGGTGTGGAAGCCAAAGACTGCTACCGCTTCTACACTGACATCAAACGACGGAAAACAATCAGCCATACGCATTTTCTCGAACAAATGCAGGAGAGGCTGAACGAGCGGATAAGAAGGGATGAGGAAGCGGAATTGAAAAGAAGATAGCTGTTCTTGAGAAATTCCCGTCCATTATCTGAATAAAAAGCAACTTATTTCTTGTACGTTACGCAAAAAAGGCTTACCTTTGCAAATGAATCAAGAAGATATGCGGCTCAGACCGTGTTCAACGATAACAGTACCCGTTTGGCATACCGTAAGATCTGCCGGCGGGTCATTCTTTTTTTATAACGGTATGGCAAACAAGAAATCACGTTCCATTGAAGAACAAATAGAACTGCTCAAACAAAGGGGGATGATTGTCGGGAATGAAATTTTTGCCGCCCGGCATCTGGCCCATATCAGCTACTATCGTCTGAAAGGCTATTGGTGGGATATGCAGTATGACAAGACCCGTCATCTGTTCCAGCCTGATTCCAATCTGGAAGATGTCGTCACACGCTATTATTTTGATAAAGAACTGCGCCTTATCTTATTCGATGCCATCGAAACAATAGAGATCACCCTGCGTACAAAGATGATTTATCATCTGTCACAATCTTACGGAGGACTTTGGTATCGTGACCCGGAACTGTTTGCGGATGCCGCTTTCCATGCCCAGCACCTCAAAGAACTGATGGAAGAGTTCCTGCGGAGCAACGAGATATTCGTGAAGGACTACAAGCGCAAGCATCTTGTTACGAATACAGACGGAGAAAGGATACTTGACGAATACCCGGATGCGTGGATTATATTTGAGGTGGCCACATTCGGCACACTTTCCAAGATATACAAGAACCTCAATCATCAGTTGCCCGAAAAATCGGCAATAGCCAATGATATGGGGTTAAATTTACACAGTGAACTGTCGGGATGGCTGGAAGCCATTTCATACATGCGCAACATCATCGCGCACCATTCCAGAGTATGGAGCCGGAATATGGTCAAACGCCCTTGTGAAATCCGCAATCCGCGAATGGCATGGCTTTCCCGTCCGTTGACCGAGGTACAACAGAAAAAACCGTTCTATGTGATTACAGCCATGCTATACCTCTGCAATGCCATAGACGAGGGACATACGTTCAAGGAGAAGTTACTGGCATTGTTTAAGGAATATGCGGATGTACCCATCTACAAAATAGGTTTCTTCAACCGTTGGGAAGAGGAACCGATCTGGAAAAAGATGTCAGAATAGAATCATATGGCGAAGAAGAAGAAAAAACAGCAGGGACACTATTGCCGTATCTGTGGCGACTACAAGGCGAACGAGAAATTCAGCGGAAAGGGACACGCCCGGCATATCTGCAAGAGTTGTATGTCAGCCATGCGTAGCGGCAAGAATCCGGAGGATATTTTTTCGGAGCCGTTACCCGTGAACCGTGAAACTATACGTTTCAAAAAACTGGGCAAAGAAGAAAAAGCCGTGTTGAAAGCGTTTATCACCGAAGCCACAACCGAATACTGGCAGGAAAACAGACAGATACCGTTTGCGGACAGTTTCTCCGAACTAAAAAAGTACATCATAGGAACTTATGATGAAGAATGCGGCATACTTCTGAAAGATGATGCCGAGCTGAAAAACCACTTTCAGACCCATACGATAACGACCATAAACAAATTGCTTAAGGAGGAAATTTCTGAAAATCAAGATTAAGACAAAGGGCGGAGCAAGGTATCAAACTTGCACCGCCCTTTATTTTGTCGCCAATCTGTTATTTCTGCTGCAACAGATGTTTCAGGTTCTCGTCACCAGCGATTCGTTCCAGCTCGTCTTTCACGATTTGTTTCACTTCCTCCTTGATGCGCCTGTAATTCGCCTGCACCGTTTCCTTCATGCAGTCGTTGCCGTCCTCATCCGTGAAGTCGGTAATGACGGGTATCTTCTTATAGGCTTTTTCCTCACACTTCACCTTTTCGGCATCCACGACAATCTCACAATGGAAAATCTTCTGCTCGATGCGCTCGTTGAAATTGTCAGACACCGAACCGACAAACATTCCCTGCGTCAAGCCGGAAATCTTGCTCGGTGGGATAAGCGCATCCATCTGCGTGTTGATGGAGGTGGAAACGTCCTGCCGGTTGATGGAGATGGACTGCCGTTTCTGCAACACCTTTCCAAAGCGTTCCGAAAGCGTCTTGGCCGTGTCACCCACCACCTGCCCGGAGAAGATGTTACCGACGGTATTCATCACCACGGCGGCCTCCTTGTCGCCGTAGTCACGCTTCAACTGCGAGAAGTCCTGAAAGCCCAGACACACCGCCACCTTGTTGCTTCGTGCGGTGGCGATAAGGTTGTCCAGCCCCTTGAAATATATCGTCGGAAGCTCGTCGATGATGACCGACGACTTCAACATCCCCTTCTTGTTGATGAGCTTCACGATACGGGAATTATACAGACCGAGAGCCGCCCCGTAAATGTTCTGACGGTCGGGATTGTTGCCGACACAGAGGATTTTCGGCTCTTCGGGATTGTTGATGTCCAGCGTAAACTCGCTGTCGGACATGACCCAATAGAGCTGCGGGGAAATCATCCTTGACAGCGGAATTTTCGCCGAAGCGATCTGCCCCATCAACTGCTCAGCCGCTCCACCGAGCCACGCATCCATAAACGGTGAGAGATAGTTTTCCAGCTCCGGGTAAGAGGTCAGTATCGGGAAAATATCCTCATAACGGCGGTTCAGGAACTCAATGGCATGAGGAAATGTACAATACTTGCCGTTCCGGTAGATTTTCAAATACCATATAATACTGGCAAACAAAATGATAGGTGATTCCACAAAGAAGTCGCCCTGCTTCTGCACCCAACTCTTATTGAGGTTGAGCATAATCGTGTACGCACTCTCATAAGCGTCCGTAATATCCTCCATGAAATCCGGATGGATGGGATTGCAGCGGTGGCTGCGTCGCGGGTCGTCGAAGTTTATCACATAGAACTTCGGCTTCACCTTGTATCCCTCCGGGTGATTGAGCAGATGGTTGTAGGCAATGGTCGATAAGTCACTGAATTTGAAATCATAGACATACATCGAGAAGCCCTTCTCAATCTGCTGCTTGATGAAAGAGTTTACCACCGCATAGGATTTTCCGCTGCCCGGCGTGCCCAACACGATGGAGGCACGGAACGGGTTCACCACGTTTATCCAGCCGTTCTTCCAACGCTTCCTGTAGTAGAAGCGTGTAGGCAGATTGACCGAATACTCGCTTTCGATAAGCCGTGTTTCCTGCATGAAGCTCTCGTTCTCGTTGTTGAACACGTCATCCATCAGGTTGTGTTTCAGCAGGCGGCTCATCCACAGACCGCCCATCATCAGGCAGACATAGCCCGTGCCGACAGTCAGGACATAAAACCCCGTCACCGCTTCAGCGGGCAACGGCAGTGCCAGAATCCACCAGTTCAGGAAAAAGAGCACGAACCCGGCGGCAAGCACCGCCCATATCTTTTGCCAAGTGATTTTCTCCCCCTTTACTCCCTTCGTGCCCATGCAGGACAGGGCAAGCAGAAGAAGGGCGAACAGCTTCGTGTAAAGGACGGACCGGAACAATCCCGCCGTGCGGTTGAAGTTCATCAGAATTTTGTCCACCACACCGATGTCCAATCCCCACAGACTTATGGCTTCATAGCAGAACCAGTACACGTTCATAACCACTAAAATAATACTCACGGCACGCAGGAAATCCATGATTTTCGCCAGTGCCCTCAAATCGTCTTCTTGTTGTGACATATGTTGAAAATTTTTAATTGTTGATACTTCTGTTACATTCCCAAGCCCTTGCGCTTCTTCTTCTTTTTCTTCTTGCGCCGCATCGCCCGGATGAAGGCTTCCTCCTCGGCATCCACTGCCAGACCTTCGGGAGAGAGCAAGCCCATGCCGCCATCCGTGTCATCATGCCCGGAAACGGCCGGCCCGCACATATCTTCCCCGTTTTCCACCGGAATGGAAGCGTGAGCGGCGGCTGTCCAGCATAAGGCAGCGTGAAGTGTTCCTGCAAGGCATTGGCGGAAAGTTCCTTGCCCATACGTGAGCCGTTCAGCACGCATCCCGTGCGGTGGTCGATGAAAGTGGCTCCATATATGCGCCCTTCCTCCGTATGGCGCAACACCGTATCAATCCCTTTCTCCTTGAGCCGGGAAACGAATGTTTCCTTGTCATACGTAC
>ENA-OQBV01001375-OQBV01001375.1-human-gut-metagenome-genome-assembly--contig:-NODE-1375-length-12053-cov-2.355023_pt1 | contig 12053 bp, 14 predicted proteins | sample MGYA00242750_ERZ504559 | MGnify/ENA primary metagenome ERZ504559 (study PRJEB26092, sample SAMD00036230) | human gut metagenome | host: Homo sapiens | study: EMG produced TPA metagenomics assembly of...
AATTTTTGGCATTTATAGATATGTAGTTTATTCTTCGATTTTAATGCTTCTTCATTGCTGAGCTCTTTGCCATCTTTTGTTGTTGCAACATAGTAGATATCGCCTTCTTCTGGCTGATAATAGATATCTAAATTTACGATCGTGTTCATTTTAACACCAGCTGCTTTTAAATTTTCTTTAACAAGTTTCTCTGTGTCTTTTACATCTATGTTGCGTTCCTGAAACTGTACTTCGATTTTTGTTTTCATACTACTCTCCTTCTTCTTGATCATCTACTCTTTATGTCAACTCTTGATGTGATTATTATTAGATTCTTGTATGCGTACATTGTATTCTACATACGATTTATAATTCATATTATAGCCTTTTTTTTCCAATTTATTCAACTTGAATCTGATTTTAGTACAAAATCTATCTACTTTTCCTTGATCTTTTTTCCATAACTTTTTGGATGATCATATCTGCAATCCATCCACATAAGAGCCCAATGATCAAACCTCCTAAAACGTCCGTTGGATAATGAACGTATAAATACATTCTTGAAAACGCGATTAAAACAGATACTATCAAAGCTCCTGCTGCCATTCTCTTTCTTCCCGCAAAATACAGCGCACTGACCGATGCAAATGATGCAGCTGTATGTCCCGATGGAAAAGAATAATCCTTCAATGGTGTGACCAACAGCTGGACCGTCTGATTAATGCTATATGGTCTTATTCTTGCCACGATCGGTTTTAAGATCACATTACAAATGATCAAATCTGCAATTAATGCAACTGCCATGTATACTCCTGATTTTCTTGTTTTTGGTATTAGTAATAAAATGACTGTTAAAATGATCCATACGATCCCTGCATCTCCCAGTTTCGTAATAGCTACCATAAATCTGTCTAATAATGGAGTATGGATCGTTTGAAGTTTGTCTAAAATCTGAAATTCAAATCCCATAATGATCTTACTCTGCCTTTCTTTTTCTATTATAACATTGATTCTTTGATTTTATAAAACATTGATACATAGGTTGTATCCTTAGATTCTAAAATATGCCGTACTCCTATTTCTCGAAGCTGCTTCGTTGTCTTTTCTCCAATACTGATACACAGAATATTCTCTATCCATTGTTGCTTTTCTTCTCCTATCTGATCAAAAAATCTTCGAGCTGATGATGCACAGGTAAAAGAAACACTTCGGATATCTTTCATTTCTGGAATTTCACTTAAAATCTTTCTATTATTTTCATACATGATCTTTTCTGTTACCTGACAGATCGGTGTAAGGGCTTTTTTTAATTTTTCTCCACCAGATATGCCTTTACAGTACCAGACCACATCCTTTGCATCTACTTTCTGTTTCATAAGTTCGGAAAGATTGATCTCTCCTGCTTCTTCTGGCATAAGATCTGCTATAATCCCATATTGCATCAAGACATCTTTTGTCTTTTTACCTACAACGACAATTTTTTTATCGAAGAGATCTCGAAGATCCAGATTCGAAGATTTCATCTGTCTCATAAAACCATGAACTCCATATCTGCTTGTAAAAATCAGATAGGTCACTTTCGCTAATTCCTCTTTGGAAATCCGGTCATATCTATAAGAAATCTCTCCTGTCTGAAGTTCCTTGACCTTATATCCATGATCTTTTAATATCTGCGCTAACTTTGATGGCTGATCTCCTATTTTGGTAACTAAATGACAGGTCGTATCTTCTGGTTTTTGAATCTGTTTTTGAAGTTTCACAACCTCTCCTACAACAATGACTGCTGGTGATGAAAGTTTTTCTTGCTTTACTTTTTCATGAATCGTATTTAATGTTGCTTCACACGTTTGCTGCTTTGTAGATGCTGCACTAGAAACAACTGCAACAGGTGTATTGGCATCCATTCCATTTTTTAATAGATTCGTTGTGATCTCTTCTAGTTTCGAAAGTCCCATTAAGAACACTAAGGTTTCTTCAGACGTTGCCATAGATGCAAAATTAAGATCAGATAACTGATTTCTTCGATCATGTGCTGTCACAACACGGAATCCTTTGGAGATTCCTCGATGAGTTACAGGAATCCCCGCAAGTTCCGCAGCTGCGATACAGGAGCTGATTCCTGGAACAACTTCACAATAAATTCCATGATCGGCTAAATATATGGCTTCTTCTCCACCTCTTCCAAAGACAAATGGATCCCCACCTTTTAAACGCACTACGATATCATATTGTAATGCTTTTTGTGCTAATAATTCATTGATCTGTTCTTGTTTCATCGTATGATGATGATTTTCTTTTCCAACATAGATATGTTCGCATCCTTCTTTTGTTTCATCTAATAATTCTTGTGGAATCAATCTGTCATAAATGACACAATCCGCTTTTTTTAAGATTTCTTTTCCTTTAACCGTGATAAGTCCTGGATCTCCCAGTCCTGCACCAATTAAATATATCGATTCCTGCCAGCTGTTTTTTTGATATTTTTTTACTGCCGTTTGTGCTAAGATCTCAGGGCATGTTCCATAAACTTTCGTATATGCCTGTTTGCTTCCATCTTCATTTCCAAACATAGCATATAGTTCATACCCTTGATCTGTCTTTTGACATCTGGCACCTGCCGGAGTATGACAACTGCCTCCCATTTGTTCTAAGAAATTTCGTTCTGCACATACTTCGTTCATTGTTTCTTCATCACAAAATACATCTAACATCTTTTGCAATTCTTTCTGATCTTCTCTTACTTCCAAAGCCAGAGCACCCTGTGCTGGTGCTGAGATCATGTCTTCTGGCGCCAGATATTGCGTGATCACATCTTCCATTCCTAGTCTTTTAAGACCTGCTGCCGCAAGAACGATTCCATCTAATTGTTGTTCCTCCATTTTTCGAAGTCTCGTATCAACATTCCCTCGAATATTTATAATCTGAAGGTCTGGTTTTAACTTTAATAACTGAAATGCTCTTCTTTTGCTTCCTGTTGCTATCACAGCACCTTCTCGTAATTCAGACAGATGTTTCGCTGTTCGAAGGATCAACACATCTCTTGGATCTTCCCTTTTCCATACTTTTGTAAAAACAAGGCCTTTTGCCGGGGCTGACGGCATGTCTTTCATGCTGTGAACTCCCATATGGATTTCCCCAGAAATGATCTTCTCTTCAATCTCTTTGACAAACAGACCTTTTCCACCAATTTTATCTAATGGTTTATTCTGAATCTTATCACCTTTTGTTTTAATGATCTGGATTTCAAAAGTGTGTTCTGGATAAGCTTTCGCTAATTTTTCCTGAACATATTTTGTCTGGATCAGTGCAAGGCGTGATCCTCTTGATCCGATGATATATTTCATAGGTCATTTTCCTTTCTTTGTCTCTATCCCAAAAAGCTGTTCTACCATCTTCTTATAATCTGCTTGTTCCTGTCTTGTTTCTAAATGTTTTAATTCCTGAATCGGTTCTTTGATCATGCGCTGCAAGGATGCATTTAACACCTTCTTTAGAAGTTTCTGCTCTCTTGTTCCAAAATCTATTTTTCTTGATAAATATGAATAACTATCTTCCACGATCTCTGTACATTTTTCCTGCAAGGAGCGAATTGTTTCTTCCATTGGTGCCTGAAACAGCCACTGCATCGTTTCTTCTTTTGCTTTGCTGATCATCGTATTGCTTTGTCTGCAAAGTTCTTCACGTTCTGACTGATTTGCTTTAGAAATCTCTTTGATCGTATCTAAATTGATCAGATTTACCTTTGAGTCATCTGAAAGTTTTGGATCAATATCTCTTGGTGTTGCAAGATCTAAAAATGTAACTTGTTTTTCTGGCGTATAATATTCTTGTTTTACAACCACATGTGGTGCTGATGTTGCAGATACTACAATATCACATTGTTTCATGATCTCATATCTTTGTTCGTAAGAAATGATCTCAATCTCTTGAAACTCTTTCTGAACATTTCCTGCATGTGCCAGTGTTCTGCTGCATAAATAAATCTTGCCTGCTTCATATTCCTGCAGATAACGAAGTGCAAGAACTGCAGTATCTCCGCTTCCGATCACCAAGACCATTTTGTCTTGATATCACATATTTCTGTAATTCACAGATTCCGATATATCCAACAGATACTGGTTTCTCACTTATTCTAAACGTTGTTTTTACCTTTTTTGCACAAGTAATAGCATCTCTTACGACTTTATTTAGTTCTTTCTTGCTAAATCCCATGGTTCTTGAAAAATCCAAGGCATCTTTTACCTGTCCAAGAATCTGATCTTCTCCCAGTACCATAGATTCTAATCCTGCGGTTACTCGAAACAGATAAGAAACTGCTTTATCTTCTTCGCAATGTCTGATATATTGCTCGATCTCTGCTTTATCAAACATATCACAGTATATATTTTGTATTTTTTTGATCTGTTGTTCATCATCAAAAAAATAATAAATCTCACTGCGGTTACAAGTCGATAAGATCATCACCTGTTCAACCCCGATTTCCTCTGCTTTATGAAAAAATTCAAGCTTCTTCTGATCCGTAAATGAAATTTCATCACGAATAGTAAGATCTGCATTTTTATAATCAATTCCTAGAAATCCAAACTGCATAGAGCCTCTCCTGCAAGTTTACATGTTTTCTCAATATCTTCTTCTGTATGTGCGTTAGAAATAAACATTGTCTCAAACTGAGATGGTGCAATATAAATTCCGCGATCTAGTAAATATCCAAAATAATCTGCATACTGTTCTGTATTGGATGTCACAGCACTTTCAAAATCTCTGACTTTCTGGTCTGTAAAGAATACACTCATTAAAGATCCAATCTGATTAACACAAATATGTCCTTTTCCTGCTTCTCTTGCTGCATCAGCAAGTTTTCTTGTTTTTTGCTCTAGTCTTTCGTAAATCTGCGGATCATTTTTTAAGATATTTAATGTCTCAATTCCTGCCGTTGTTGCAACTGGGTTTCCTGACAATGTTCCTGCTTGATAAACTGGCCCATCTGGAGAGATCATCTGCATGATTTCTCTTCTTCCGCCATACGCACCGATCGGCATTCCTCCACCAACAATTTTTCCAAGTGTTGTGATATCCGGCCTGATATTATAATACTGCTGTGCTCCTCCTAGAGATAGCCTAAAACCTGTAATAACCTCATCAAAGATCAATAATGATCCGTGATCTTTTGTAATCTCTCTTAAAAATTCGAGAAATCCTTCTTCTGGAAGTACTAATCCCATATTAGCTGCCACCGGTTCTACGATCACTGCTGCGATCTGATCTTTATTTTCATCAAATAGTTTTTGTACAGAATCTTTGTCATTGTATTCTGCAACTAATGTATTCTTCGTATCATCTTTTGGAACCCCAGCACTATCTGGAACGGATGTTGTAAGTGCTCCCGATCCTGCTTTTACTAACAAACTGTCGGAATGTCCATGATAGCACCCGCGGAATTTAACGATCTTATCTCTCCCTGTAAATCCTCTGGCTGCACGGATCGCACTCATAACAGCTTCTGTTCCAGAACTTACCAGACGGCTTACTTCCATAGACGGGATCAATTCACTGATCAATTCTGCAAGGATCACTTCCTTCTCTGTTGGTGCTCCAAAAGTCAAACCGTTTTCACAAGAGTCCATGACCTTTTTTGATGACTTGAGGATGAGCATGTCCTAAGATTCCAGGTCCCCATGAACATACATAATCGATATATTCATTTCCATCGGCGTCAATAATACGGTCTCCTTTTGCAGATTCCATGAATCTTGGAGTACGATTTACCGCACGGAATGCACGAACTGGACTGTTTACCCCTCCTGGAATATGTACTTTTGCTCGTTCATATAATTCTTTTGATCTTGTATCTTTCATTTTATCTTTCCTCTTCTTTCAGCCATTTTGCAACATCAAGTGCATGATATGTAATGATCATCTTTGCACCAGCACGTTTTAATCCGACCATATTTTCCATAACGATCTTTTTCTCATCGATCCATCCATTGGCCGCAGCTGCTTTTACCATGGCATATTCTCCGCTTACATTGTATGCAACGATCGGAATATTGTATTTCATAGATGCTTCTTTCATAATATCCATATAAGCAAGTGCTGGTTTGGCAATGATCAAGTCTGTTCCTTCTTCGATGTCTTCCCCGATCTCTCTTAGAGCTTCCTGTCCATTTGCCGGATCCATCTGGTATGTTTTTCTATCTCCAAATCCTGGTGCAGAATGTGCTGCATCACGAAATGGTCCATAGTATCCTGACGCAAACTTGGCACTATAAGACATGATCGGTGTGTATACAAATCCTGCTTCATCTAAAGCTTCACGAATAGCTTTCACTCGAAGATCCATCATATCACTTGGCGCAATGATATCTGCCCCTGCTTTTGCATAACTTACAGATGCCTTTGCAAGAAGCGGAAGTGTTTCATCATTTAAGATCACTCCGTCTTTCACAAGGCCACAGTGTCCATGAGATGTGTATTCACAAAGACATACATCCGCAATGATCAAAAGTTCTTCATACTCTTTTTTGATCTGGCGGATCGCCTTTGGCACAATTCCATCTTCAGCATATGCACCGCTTCCAACTTCATCTTTATGATCTGGGATTCCAAAGATTAAAATTGCTTTGATCCCCGCTTCTTTGATCCTGTTAATTTCCTCTGATAAACGATCCAGCGAATACTGATAAATCCCTGGCATAGATTCTACAGGATGTTTGATATTTTCTCCTTCTGTAACAAAGATTGGATAGATCAATTCATCAATTCTCACATGATTTTCTCTTACCATATCTCTCATATAGTTGCTTGTTCTTAATCTTCTTGTACGTTCCATTTTTACTGTTCCTCGATTTCACTCTGATATATATTTTTGAATGATTTCATTGATTCGTTGTTCTTCCAATGAATCAATATCCTCTAATCCGATTTGTAATAATTCTTTATAAAATGCCTTTCGTCCCTGTTCTGTGGCAATGCATGATTTTGCAAGCTTTCTCAGACTTCCCAAGATCTGTGCGAGTTGTCCTAATTCTTTATTCAAATCTGGTTTGATCTTTTCTTTTAAATACTGTGTGATCAACGGACTCTGCCCGCCACTTGAAAATGCAGCGACAACTTCTCCTTCTTTTACATAGGATGGAAAAATAAAGCTACAATCTTCTTTCTGATCGACCGCATTGACAGGAATCTTCTTTCGTCTGCAGATCTGGCTGATCTCATGATTTGTTTTTTGATCATCGGTTGCTGCGATCACAAAATCTGCCTCATTAAAATCTTTCTCCATAAACGTTCGAAAGATTCGGCAAATCTGATCGATCTGCCGAATCTGTGTTATCATCTCTGGTGCGATCACGGTAATATCTGCTTCAAAATCTTTTAAGACTTCAATCTTACGAAGTGCGATCTTACCACCGCCGATCACTAGACATTTTTTCTTCTTTAGTTGTACAAACATTGGAAAATATGCCATTATCTCTGTATCCTATTTTATATATTCTTTTGCGATTTCCTTGATTCCTTCTGGATGTTTTAAATTCCACTGTGAAAAGTCAAGTTCTTCACTCTCAACTGCCTGTCCTAATTTTACCAAGAACTGTGGAATATCTTCTTCTAAAATGATCCCAACTTCTTCTCCCATCTTCTCTTTTCCCTGAAGATCAGATCCATTGATATGAAGTACAAATGCAGAATGAGCAACTTTATTAATTACTTTCATACTTCCGTGGAATCCGATCTCTCCGATCTGATGTGTTCCGCAAGAAGACATACATCCAGAAATATGAATCTTAGGCAGTGAACCATCCTTTAATCCAGCTTCTCTTTCTGCTTCGATCACTTTGTGTAATAATCCTTGAGAATCTCTTAATCCAACCTGACAGATCGTTGCTCCGATACAAGATACAGATGTCTCAAACAACGTTTCTGCACCATCATCTGTCGCATCTAAAACTTTCTTTGCTTCATCTCCTGTCAGATTGATGATGTACATTGTCTCATCTGGTGAAATTCTTGCTTCCACTTCATCCATATCTTTGATCACATCATAGATCTCTCCTAATTTCTCAGGTTTTGGACAGCCACCGAATGGGTGATAAGAAACTGCATATAATCCTTCCTGTTTCTGATCGATCACTCGTTTACCAGATACTTTACTTCCATCTCCCTGTTTCTTCACTTCAGAAATTTCTACATGAAGATCAAGATCCTGTCCGGATGCGAAAACTTCATCTAATTTCTCATGGAAAGCTTTGATATATCCTTCTTCACCTAAAGTCTCCTGCATATAACGCGTTCTTGCTCTTCCACGTTGTTTATAATTTCCATGTGCGATGAATGTTTCTCTCATTGCACAAATATAATAAAGAATCTTCTCTGGTTGTACATTCTCAGCAACTTTCAGTCCAAATCTCGCATTGTTACCAAGTCCTCCAGCACTGTAAACATCAAAGTTTCCATCTTCCCTTGCCACAAATCCAAGATCACGGAATGTTGCATGTGTCTCATTAGCTGGCCCGTTTGAAAATCCAACTTTTAATTTTCTTGGCATAACTTCTTTTTTGATAAATGTCATCAAATATTCTCCAGCTGCTTCGGCATATGGAAGAACGTTAAAATATTCTCCTTTTTCAACACCTGACAATGGAGATACGGTTACATTACGTGGAAAATCTCCACCTCCACCCATTGTGACAATACCATGATCTAATCCACCTTCCATGATTCCATAAATTGCTTCTGGCTGTAAGTTATGTAACTGAATCGTCTGACATGTCGTCAGGTGAACTTTATCTACATTATATGTTTTAATACTGTCTGCGATAAATTTTAATTTATCTTTTGTTAAATGGCCACCTGACATACGAAGACGGATCATACTTGCTTTTCCATCTTTCTGTGCATAACTTCCGTAACCACCGGAAAATCCTTTGTAATCTGCTTTACTTAGTTCTCCTGCATAAAACTGGTCTGTCTTTTCTTTAAATGCTGGCAGGTCTTGTTTCCATTCCTGTGGATTGATCGTTTCCATATGTAAAATTCCTTTCTGAACATTTTGTTTCTTTTATTATGTGAATCCTTATAAAATACCACATTTGTCTTATCATACCACATTTACATAATTGTTTGAATGATTTCTTTCCTTTTCTACAAGAAATGATTCGATTGCTTTTGCAAGGTTTTTATGTCCTTTTTCATTCATATGTTCCATATCTGCCTTACTTGGCTTGGCTACATCACTTGCTGCAAGGAAATCACATCCGTACTTCCATGCAATCTTTAAATAAGTCTGTTTTAATTCCTTGGATACTTTCACAGAATGCTGGTCAAATTCGGGATCAAACCCTGGTTTCCATACATCTTCTCCTAATTCGATCGGAGATACTAATAAAATATCGATCGCTGGATCAGCTTTTCTGATCTGCTGGATCAGTTTTTCGATTCCTTTTCCGATGCGATCTGCACTTGCATGGTTATATGTTTTGCAGTCATTGGTTCCAAGCATTAAAACAACCTGGTCAAGTGGTGCGTGTGTCTCTTAAGAGCATTGGAAGTACTTTCGCTCCATTTCTTCATCTCTTGTCGCATCGTCAAATACACTGGTTCTTCCACATAATCCTTCTTCTATAATTCGATATCCTTTATCGTAAAGCTTCTCTGCTAAAATTCCTGTCCATCTTGTTTCTCTGTCATATCTTCTTGTTGTACCTGGGATCAGTCCATATGTATTGGAATCTCCAAAGCATAATATCTCTTTCATGTCTGTCACCTTCTTCGTTATATTTCATATAATTCTAATAGGAATAATATGATTATAAGAAATATGAGTTTGATTGTCAATAGATTTTAAATAGAAAAATACCCTATAGGATATAGATTTTTCCTATAAGGTATTATACATTATTATTATATGAGATTAATTTATAAAGGTCTTAATCATTCTTCTTCCCAAACAATAAACTTACGATCACACTTAAAATGATCGTAATCACCATATCAGGAAGTGTATTTCCAAGGATCGTATCAACCCCCATTAACCAGCGATATGCAATAAATCCAACAACCCATACAAGCATGTTCTGGATACATACAGATTTTCTTGAGAAATCCTGATGAAGGATAAGAAATCTGCGATCTGTACAGCGATCATTGGTGCAAAGACTGATCCGATCAGATATAAGAAATCTGTGATATCGTCCATCGGATAAACAATTTGCCCCAATCATTCCGATCACTGTTGCCGCGACTGCGATCCATTTTCCATTGATATTCTTAGATAGGGATTCACTGGAAATTCCGGCAGACCAAGCATCTAAGAATGTTGTTGTTACAGTTGAGAATACGATAATTAATAATCCTGCAATTCCAAGTCCTGCTTTTACCATGATCTGTGCGATATCGGATTCTCCTGTAAAGATAGAGATTCCCATTACCGATCACATACATCCAGCAGCTGACCAATCCATAAACGATCACACTTGCCCATGTTGCTTTCGTTGGTTCTTTAGCTTCTCTTGTGTAGTCACTGATCAGTGGCAGCCATGATAATGGCATGGCCACTGCAAGTTCTACAGCTGCTCCAAAAGTTAATCCATCATTTGCAACCGGCTTTAATGAACCATGTCCGAAAATAATAAAACTTAAAACTAATGTCAAAATAAATAATGCTGCCATTGCAACCGTATTGATCTTTCCTAAATTTTCAATTCCTACCAGAATCCAGATAATGATCAATCCTCCGATAATGACTGGCCATACCCAGTTCGCAATATTGAAGATTCCTGCTGCTGCTAATGATCCGTCATAGATCATGATCGCTGTCCATCCAACTAACTGCAGGATATTTAACACTGCAAATAACAAAGCTCCCGTTGATCCAAAACTCATTTTTACCGTTTCCATTGCACTTTTTCTTGTCTTTCCACCGATAAATCCGGCAAAAAAACATCATACCACATCCAATGATATGTCCAATGATGATTGCTAATAATCCTGTAGAAAATCCTAAAGATGCGAAATATGTACCTGTTAAAATTTCTGCCAAGGACACTCCGGCTCCAAACCAGATCAGTCCGTTTTCAAAAATTGATGTTCTTCTGCTACCCATTGTCTATGCCTCCTCTTTCCATTCATCTTTTAAATCAAATGCATGATTCATTGGTCCGCTTCCAGCTCCAAGATCTAACATATCTGCCAATGCTCTTGAAATATAGTCTTTTGCACGCTGTACAGAAATCTTAAGGTCAAAACCTTTGGCAAGATTTGCTGCGATAGCACTTGAAAGAGTGCATCCTGTTCCATGTGTATTTGGGTTATTGATTCTTTTTCCTTTAAACCAGGAAACTTCTTCTTTTGTATATAAAAGGTCATTTGCATCGTTAATATTATGACCACCTTTTAATAACACTGCGCATCCAAGATCTTCATAGATTGCTTTTGCAGCCGCTACCATGTCTTCTTCTGTGTGAATCTCCATTCCACAAAGAATCTCAGCTTCTGGAATATTCGGTGTAATTACCGTAGCGATCGGTAATAATTCTTTCTTTAATGTATCTACGGCATCTTCTTCTAATAATCGTGATCCGCTTGTTGCTACCATCACTGGGTCAACAACGATATTTTCCGCTTTATAATGTTGTAATCTTTCTGCGATCGTTTTGATCAGTCCGCTTGAGGAAACCATCCCGATCTTGACTGCATCGGGTCTGATGTCTTCAAAAACTGCGTCGATCTGTTTCTTTAAGAATTCTGGATCTGCTTCTAATATTCCTGTTACGCCGGTTGTATTCTGGGCCGTCAGTGCTGTAATCGCACTCATTGCAAATACACCATTCATTGTCATGGTCTTTAAGTCAGCCTGAACTCCAGCGCCTCCACTGGAATCACTTCCAGCGATTGATAATGCTGTTCTCATAAGTATCTCTCCTTTTCTCTCTTATGCATTATTTTTCTATTGCGATCAAAAGTGGTGCTCCCAGTTGACCGCATTGTTTCGTATCATTGTAAATTCTTCCATAATAGGAATCCTTTATCATACGAAAAAAACGGAAAGCTACTGATTTTGTAACTTTCCGTATGTTCGC
>ENA-OQBV01001378-OQBV01001378.1-human-gut-metagenome-genome-assembly--contig:-NODE-1378-length-12050-cov-3.371802_pt1 | contig 12050 bp, 10 predicted proteins | sample MGYA00242750_ERZ504559 | MGnify/ENA primary metagenome ERZ504559 (study PRJEB26092, sample SAMD00036230) | human gut metagenome | host: Homo sapiens | study: EMG produced TPA metagenomics assembly of...
TTTTCCTGTCAGTGCCAGGTCACCAATGATATCCAGCAGTTTGTGACGTGCAGGTTCATTGGGCCATACCAAAGGAATATGGTTGATATATCCTAGGTTGGCAGCATCCATGTGAGGAACTCCCCATTACGTCAGCCGTTTGTCAAAGTTATCTTGTGTCATTTGCTTTTTCGTAGATAACAATGGCATTGTCCAGGTCACCTCCTTTGATCAGGCCTGCATTCAGCAAAGGCTCGATTTCACGCACAAACACAAAGGTACGTGCAGATGCTATTTCCGTTGGGAAGTCCTCCATATTTTCCAGTGTTGCATACTGATTGGTCAGAATCTTGGAGTCATAGGAAATCAGTGTGTTTACACTAAATTTATCGTCTGGAAGAACGATGATGGATGAACCGGTTGTTTCGTCTCTGAATTCTATTTTAGACTTAATGATATAATAGTCTTTGGGAGCTGCTTGTTCCTCAATTCCTACACGTTTGATGCATTCCACATATGCTTTTGCACTACCGTCAAGAATCGGGAATTCAGGTCCGTTTACTTGTATCAGGCAGTTGTCAATGCCCGCAGCATAGAGGGCTGCCAAAGCATGTTCAACGGTACTTACTTTTACCCCGTTTTTAGCCAGTACAGTTCCACGGGTTGTGTCAACTACATTTTCAGCTACGGCATCGATAACAGGCTGGTCATCCAGATCAATGCGCTGAATCTTATACCCGTGATGTTCTGGGGCAGGATTGAATGTGACAGTCAGTTTAACTCCGGTATGGAGCCCTTTACCATTCAGTGTAAAACTGCCTTTAAGAGTCTGTTGTTTCAACATGGGCTTAGTTATTTAGTTGTTTCTTTAATTCTTCTATTTCTTTTTGCAGGCGTCCCAATTCAGTATACATGTCGGGCAATTTCTTATAAATGGCTGCAGAGCGTGCAAACTGTTTAGGATCAATGGCCGGATATCCCATCAGCGTACTTCCTGACTTCGTATTTCCCGGTATTCCGGACTGTGCTCCGACGGTTACATGGTCACCGACTTTGATGTGTCCGGCCACACCGACCTGTCCTCCGAACATACACCATTCTCCTATCTTGGCAGAACCTGCAACTCCTGCCTGTGATGCCATTACGGTATGACTTCCTACTTCTACGTTGTGAGCAATCTGTACCAGGTTGTCTAACTTGGTTCCTTTGTGGATGATTGTTGCTCCCATTGTAGCCCGGTCAATACAGGTATTGGCACCGATTTCCACATCATCTTCCAGTATGGCAATACCGATTTGAGGTATTTTCTCATAACCTTCGGGAGATGGTGCAAAGCCAAAGCCGTCAGCTCCAACGACTGATCCTGCGTGAAGGATACAGTTGTTTCCGATACGGCAGTCATGATAGATCGTTACGTGAGGATAGAGTATCGTATTGTTGCCAACCTTTGCATTACATCCGACAGTTACATGAGGATGGATATAGGTATTGTCTCCGATGATGGCTCCTTCTTCAATGCAGGCAAATGGACCGATATAGACATCCTTTCCGATTTTTGCATTGGATGCGATGGATGCCAAAGGATCGATACCCTGTTTTTTCGGTTGGCTCATTTCATAGAGAGTCATGAGTTTTGCCAGGCTTTCATAAGCATTATCCACTTTGATAAGGGTAGCTTTGATTTCGTGTTCAGGTTCGAAGTCCTTATTTACCAGAACAATGGACGATTGTGTGTCGTAAATGTAATGTGTATATTTCGGATTCGAGAGAAAAGATAATGCGCCCGGAATACCTTCTTCTATTTTGGCGAAAGTGTGTACGGTTGCATTCTCGTCTCCTACAATGACTCCTTGGATATATTCCGCAATCTGCTTAGCTGAAAACTCCATAACTGTCTATCTTTTGTTCTTTTTATATTTTAAAATAACCTTTCGAGCCTTCTATAATATGGCATAGTGACTCATTAATTATGCAAATTACGTATTTTTTTTTATATATCCGTGTAAAATGGCAATTATTTCCTGTTGAGAGTCCTGAAAAGTTGGTGAATAAATGTTTTTATTTTGTTTTTCCTGTTTTTCAGCAGAAAAGCCATTCCCCGATTCCTTTTAGGGAAACCGGGAAATGGCTTTTAAATGGAATTTAAATTCTTGTATTATAAGATAGCTTTCAGCTGTTCTGCCATTTGCTGCTGAACCTTATGTGCTTCTTCACCGGCAACTTCAGCAAAACGTTCGGTTTTATCTGCATAGATAATGGCACGGCTGGAATTGACAATCAGTCCGCATTCTTTGTTCATACCATATTTGCAGACTTCTTCCAGTGATCCGCCCTGTGCTCCGATACCCGGAACCAGCAGGAAGTGGTTCGGAACAATCTTGCGGATGTCTTCAAACATGCGTCCTTGAGTTGCACCTACCACATACATCATGTTCTGGTCGTTGCCCCATTCCTGGCTCTTGCGCAATACTTTTTCGAACAGACGTTCGCCTTCTGTATCAGTAGTCAGCTGGAAATCGTGAGAACCTTTGTTGGATGTCAGCGCCAGCAGGATAACCCATTTTCCTTCGTAAGTCAGGAACGGAGTAACACTGTCTTCACCCATGTAAGGTGCTACCGTAACTGCATCCAGGTTAATTTCTTCGAAGAATGTACGTGCATACATAGCTGAAGTATTACCGATATCACCGCGCTTGGCGTCAGCAATGATAAACTGATCAGGATAGTTTTCGTTCAGATACTGGATGGTCTTTTCAAAAGAAATCCAACCTTTGACACCCATGCTTTCGTAGAAAGCCAGATTCGGCTTGTAAGCGATACAGTAAGGAGCTGTGGCATCGATGATGGCTTTATTGAAAGCAAAGATAGGATCTTCTTCTTTCAGCAGATGTTCCGGTATTTTCTTTATATCCGTGTCCAGTCCTACACACAGGAAAGACTGTTTTTTCTTGATGTTTTCAAATAATTGTTGTTTGTTCATATTCCTGAATCTTTAAATTATAAGTCTTTTGCTACCAGTTGTTACAATTCACTTTCTTTCAGTCGTTCTGCATTTTCGGCTACAATCAGGTGGTCAATACAGTCCTGAATATCTCCGTCCATGAACGCTGCCAGATTATAGATCGTATAGTTGATACGGTGATCAGTAATACGTCCCTGAGGATAATTGTATGTACGGATCTTGGCCGAACGGTCGCCGGTGCTGACCATGGTTTTACGTTTGGAAGCGATGTCGTCGATGTATTTCTGATGTTCCTTATCGTAAATGAAGGTACGCAGACGGCTGAGTGCACGTTCCTTGTTTTTGGGCTGGTCGCGTGTTTCCGTACATTCGATAAGGATTTCTTCTACGACGCCGGTATTCGGATTCTTCCAGTTATAGCGCAGACGAACTCCGGATTCTACCTTGTTGACATTCTGACCTCCGGCACCACCGCTTCGGAAAGTATCCCATTTGATTTCACCTTCGTTGATTTCTACGTCAAACGGTTCTGCTTCGGGAAGTACAGCAACCGAAGCTGCTGATGTATGAACACGTCCCTGAGTTTCAGTCGCAGGAACGCGCTGTACACGGTGAACGCCTGATTCATATTTCAAAGTGCCGTATACCTTGTCCCCGGTAACGGAGCAGATAATTTCCTTGAAACCGCCGGCAGCTCCTTCGTTGGCACTCGATACCTCCAGCTTCCATCCTTTCGATTCGCAATATTTGGAATACATGCGGAACAAATCTCCTGCAAAGATGGCTGCTTCGTCGCCTCCCGTACCTCCACGGATTTCCAGGATAGCGTTGCGGTCATCCTGCGGGTCGGCTGGTACCAGCAGAAGTTTTATTTCCTCTTCCAGCTGGGGAATACGGGCTTCACAGGCTGCAGCTTCCTCACGGGCCATTTCCTTCATTTCCGGATCGTTTTCAGCCATCATCATTTTGGCTTCTTCCAGTCCGTTGAGGCATTGCAGATATTCCTTGCGGGCAGCCATGATGTCACCCAGCTCCTTATATTCCTTCGTCAGTTTGACATAGCGTTTCTGATCGCCAATTACGTTCGGGTCTGTAATCAGGGTTGATACTTCCTCGAAACGGGCTACCAGGCCTTCCAGTTTCTCCAGTATGGTGTTATTTTCTGCCATTTAAATATTTTGTTTGTTTTTACCACAATCTGCCGCTCAATAAATACGTAATAATAATAAGTATCAATAAAATTATCAGTATATAATTTACATGTTTCTTCCAAGTCCATTTCTTGCCTGACACGAACTCTGTGTACATGGCACCGGCGTAGATCCTTTCATAGTCATTTATTTTTATGATTGATACCTTTGTTATATTGTCTCCAGGCTAATAAACAGACTATTATGAGGATAATGCAAAGGAATCCCATAGGCATTGTGACTTTATTGTATTAATATTTGAACTCTCCGAACTCGCTGCGGATAATCAGTTCCTTGTGGTCACTTTCTTCGATGCGTCCGATAACCTGTGCGTCGATATTGAATGACTTGCTGATTTCGATTACTTCCTTGGCATGTTCCGGTGACAGGTAGACTTCCAGACGGTGTCCCATGTTGAATACCTTGTACATTTCGTCCCATTCGGTGCCGCTTTGTTCTTTAATTGTACGGAACAAAGGAGGAACAGGGAAGAGATTGTCTTTGATGACACGGCAGTTGTCGCCAACAAAGTGCAGCACTTTTGTCTGTGCACCGCCAGAGCAGTGAACCATACCATGGATTTCCGGACGCAGGGCATCCAGCAGTTTCTTCACAACCGGAGCGTACGTACGGGTCGGAGAAAGAACCAGCTTACCGGCATCCAGCGGAGAGCCTTCTACGGTGTCAGTCAGTTTCAGTTGACCGCTGTATACCAGTTCTTCAGGTACAGCCTTGTCATAGCTTTCCGGATATTTTTCAGCCAGGTATTTGGCAAACACATCGTGACGGGCACTGGTCAGACCGTTGCTTCCCATACCTCCGTTGTATTCCTTTTCGTAAGTAGCCTGTCCGTAAGAAGCCAGACCGACAATCACGTCTCCCGGACGGATATTGGCATTGTTGATAACATCTGCACGTTTCATACGGCAGGTCACCGTGCTGTCCACGATGATTGTACGGACAAGGTCGCCCACATCAGCTGTTTCACCGCCGGTTGCATAGACACCGACACCCATTTCGCGAAGCTCAGCCAGCAGTTCGTCTGTACCGTTGATGATGGCCGAGATCACTTCTCCCGGTACAAGCAGCTTGTTACGGCCGATGGTAGAAGACACCAGAATGTTATCTACGGCTCCTACACAAAGAAGGTCGTCGATGTTCATGATCAGTGCATCCTGTGCAATGCCTTTCCATACAGACAAGTCGCCGGTTTCTTTCCAGTATAGATAAGCCAGAGATGACTTTGTGCCGGCTCCGTCAGCATGCATGATGTTGCAGTATTCAGGATCACCTCCCAGAATATCCGGAATGATCTTACAGAATGCCTTCGGGAAAATACCTTTGTCAATGTTCTTGATGGCGTTGTGTACATCTTCTTTGGATGCTGATACGCCGCGCTGCATGTATCGTTGATTACTCATGAGTATAGTATAAGTTTATTTGTTTCAATTATCTTTGCAAAAGTACGATTTTTTTTCATAACTACTGGGCGCAAAGTGGATTTTTATTCCACAAGCGGTTGGTTCAGAGCTCCCATGCCGACCAGTCTGGTTTGTCCGTCGGGAGTCTGGATGCTGAAGCGGAAAAGTCCGTTTCCCAGCCGTTGCAGCATTTCCCGTGTAGGATGAGCTGTCCGGAGCACTTCCTGTCCGGTTGCGTCCGAAATAATCAGCATGCAGTTTTCCGGGATACGGGGCAGATTCTGTAAAGTAATTGTCTGGATGCCTGCGCTGTCCGGAATATTCAAAGCCAGAGGCTGACTTTCGTTGCCGAATCTGTCCACGGCAGTCACGGCCCAATAAGTCCGCTGGTGCCAGGGGAGCAGAGGGGTGAAGAGGTACGATGTGCTGTCGGTCCGCGTACAGATCAGGTTCTCTGCCCGTTCTGTGTTGACCGGATACTGGTCGGATGCATAAATACGGTAATAAATGCCTCCGGGGTTGTTGTCTGTCGAAGCATGCCAGCTCATGCGCACCTGCCGTTCTCCCGGAATCAGGCTGGGAAGGGTAGGGACACTGGGAGCAATGCTGTCAGCCCATGTCATGGGAGGAACTACGGCCGGATACAGATAGAAGTTTTTTTCCAGTTCATCCATCAGCCCCTTGGTATTGTCCATCAGGAAACGGTTCCTGAAGTAGGCCTTGGTCCGTCCGTGTGGATATCCCGCAGGAAATATAGCTGTCGGACAATCTCATCCAGTTTCCAGTTCTGTTCTCTGGGATGCATGAAATAGATTCCCAATCCGGGGATTACCCAGCGTTCGTTTTTGTTCTCCTGCCAGTCAAGGGCAAACGGATAAAACTGGTTGCCAAGGAAGTACATCATGGGGAAGATGGCATCATGGATTCCTTCTTTCAGCCATTTCTGTGCATCCTGATAAACGGCATGATAAGCGTTCCATCCTTTGGAAGGATAGCGGTAAGTGTCTCTGTATTTCCCTACGGGAGAGCTGCTGACCTTCACCCACGGCTTCAGTTTCTTGACTTCCGTATAGACTTGTCTGACGATACGGGTAATGTTGTCCCGTCTCCACTGGGATTTCTCCTGCTTATGTCCATATTTCCGGTACGTGTCTTTGTCGGGAAAGTCTTCTCCCTGTTCCGGATAACGGATGTAATCCAGGTGGATACCGTCTATGTCATAATTCGCCACGATTTCCCGGACCATCAGGCTCAGGTAGCCGGCCGTTCCCGGATTGCCCGGATCCAGATACCAGCTTCCCCGGAACTGCTTGCAGAGTTCGGGATGCTTCCTGACCACTGATTGCTTGCCTTGCAGTCCTACCTGCCGCTTGTTTCCGATGGGGATTGCCACCATCCAGGCATGAATTTCCATACCTCTGCGGTGACATTCTTCAATGGCAAACTTCAGGGGATCATAGCCGGGATTCTGTCCGGTGTGTCCGGTCAGGGATTCGGCAAAGCATTCCAGGGCAGAAGGATAGATGACGTCTCCGCGCAGACGGGTCTGGAACAGCACCGTATTGAAATTGGCTTCCTGCAGTTTGTCCAATATATTGCATAATTCTTTTTTCTGGCGTTCAATGCCTGCGGGGGATGTTGCTTTCTGGGAAGGCCAGTCCAGTCCTCCCAAAGTAGTGATCCATGAGGCCCGGATTTCCTGTTTGGGGGCAGCCTGTGCAGGCAGTAATGTTCCCAGGCAGATGAATAAAATGAACAATATGCGCATAAAGTCGGTCTTTTTAATCGCGCAAAGGTATGAAAATATTCTTGGAAATTAGTACTTTTGCGGACTTAAAACTTAAAGATGAAAGAGTTATGTTATTGACTACAACAAACACAGTGGAAGGAAAGCGCGTCGTACATTATTACGGTGTCGTTTCCGGTGAGACGATTATTGGTGCCAATATTTTCCGTGATTTCTTTGCCAGCATACGGGATATTGTTGGCGGACGTTCTTCTTCATATGAGCAAGTGTTGCGTGAAGCAAAGGCAACAGCATTGAAAGAGTTGCAGGATGAGGCTGCCGCGTTGGGGGCTAATGCAGTGATCGGTATAGATCTGGATTATGAAACGGTAGGAGGAAACGGCAGTATGCTGATGGTGACAGCCAGCGGTACGGCCGTATATCTGGAATAAGGAAGATTATAATAAACAGACATGAAAAAGAAGTATCTTTTATTGGCTGCATTGGTCGGAATGTCAGCCGGTGCGATGGCACAAAAGAAGGGGTTCAGTTACAAGTTCTATGGGCAAGTACGTGCAGACCTGTTTTACAATACACGTACAAACTCGGAAACCGTAGACGGGTTGTTCTATATGTATCCGCTGGATAAGTTGCCCGATGCGGATGGCAATGACCTGAATGATCAGGGAAACGGAAATCTGTATGCGCTTTACAGCCGTGTCGGTGTGGATGTGGCTGGGCCGATGTTGGGCAAGGCCAGGACTTCTGCGAAGGTTGAAGTGGACTTCCGGGGTTCGGGAACATCTTATTCTCTGTTCCGTCTGCGGCATGCTTATTTCAATCTTGACTGGGGAACTTCCGCATTGCTGGTGGGACAGACCTGGCATCCGCTGTATGGAGATGTTGCTCCTGAAATCCTGAATTTGAATATGGGGGCACCTTTCCAGCCGTTCAGCCGTGCTCCTCAGGTACGTTATCGTTTCACCCGGAAGCATTTTCAGCTGACAGCCTCTGCCATCTGGCAGTCTCAGTATCTCTCTGTCGGTCCGGCATCGGATAAAGCAGGAGAAGCTTCAACGTCCAAGAGTCAGAACTTTATTAAGAACAGCTGCGTACCGGAATTTTATGTCGGTATGGACTATCGCCGGCCGGAACTGATTGCCGGTGCCGGAGTACATGTTTCTTCCATCCGGCCGCGTACAAAATCTGTAGTAGGGAGTGATACATACAAGGTAGATGAACGGGTAACCGGCGTGTCAGCTGAGGCTCATCTGAAATATACGCATGAACGTTTCCTTCTCTCGGCCAAGAGTGTACTGGGTACGAATCTGACGCAGACCAGTACGGTGGGAGGATATGGCATTACTTCGGTAGATCCTTGTACGGGTGAACAGACTTACACTCCGTTGCGTACTTCTGCCACCTGGCTGAATGTAGCTTATGGAAAGACCTGGCGTCCGGCTCTGTTCTTCGGTTATCTGAAAAGCCTCGGTGCTTCTACGGAAGTGTCTGATGTGCTGGGCACCGGAACCAATCTGGATCAGTTGTTGAATGCCACGGCTGAATTGACTTATAATCGTGGCAACTGGAAACTGGGTGCTGAATATTCACTGTGCAATGCCTGGTATGGTGATGAATTCAGTGCAAAAGCAAAGGCTTTGTCATCTCATACAGTGATGAACCATCGTGTGGTGATGACTGCCATTTATCAATTCTGATCATTGTTTGTCAGGATAAAAAAGCGGGAGGTTGTAAAGAAAGATGCTACAACCTCCCGCTTATATGTTCAGTACTGACTCAGTCTGATGCAATCTTTTTCATGACCTTAAGTTTTTAAGGTTGTTATTGTATTTGAAAAACGCCAAATAGGAACTTTACCATGACCTGTACCAGTTTCTGACCTTTACGTCAACCTGTTTTTCCAGTAAATAATCTTCATTTACCGGAGGATATTCGGGAAGTGGTGCATGCTCTAGGTCGGCATGGAAAGCACCATACATCAGTAACTTGTATTTGTCATATTCTCCCAACAGCAGATACGGGGTGGTAAGATTCGGTAATATCTTCACCGCTTCTCGCAGGCTGGCATTTGCCGTGATCGTATCTCCCGCCCAATGAGCCACGTAACCGTAGCGTGCATAGTCTAAAGCCGAAGCACCGTTGACGGGTTTATCCTTCAATGCCTTCCGCACTACACTCGCATGGAAAATACTGTCGGTTTGCTTCCAGTAACGCATCCGCTCATCGTCCAGCAAGCGGGGAGTATAGCGAATAGCTTCTGCCATCATCCGGCAGGCAGTTCCCTTATCGTCACGGATATAGCACCTCTCGGCATAAGCACGCAGATACAAGCTGTTACGAGGAAAGTCCGTTGCCAATTTCCGCAATATACTGTCTGCCTCCGCCGGATTTTCTTTCACAAGCGTTCGGGAAGCATACAAGTAGCGGAGCTGCACATCTTCGGGATGCCGCATCCAAGCTTTCCGGTACTCTTTCCGTTCCAGATAAGTCCCTGTAGGGTCGGTAGCTCTCAGTATACTCGGAATATTCCACACCAGCACAGTCGCCAGCGCAAGTCCGGCTATCGCATAGCCGCTTGCCGAAAACGGAATCCGTTCCGGTTCTTCCTCCTCTTCCCTTTGCAGATAAGCAAGGAGCAGATATACCATCAGCATGAGGAAAGGCACTTCCTCCCATGCCGACTGGCTCATGTCCTTAGCAAGCAAGGCAAGCAGTGTGCAACCGATGATACGGCTTTCCCGTTGCTTGCGCCGTTGCCACAAGGCACGGGCTACGGCAAGGAAAAGCAAGGCGTAAAGCGACGTCCCGGCTATTCCCTTTTCCACCAGCAGCCGTGCCAACGTGTTCGGCGCCATCGAAGTGAACGGTTTCGTGCTGTCCTGCCCTGTCACGGTATCGAGCGCATACATATAATTGCCGTTGCCGTACCCCTCCAACGGGCGTTCTTTGAACACCGTCCAAGCAGCTTCCGTACCTTGTATCCGGCTTTCTGTGCTTTGTTGCTGCGAAACGGTACTGTTCATCGCCAAGGTAGTCCGAAACTCTTTCGGACAACACACCGTAACCAGTGCCAATGCAGCCAACGCAGAAAAGAGAACACGGAATTTGTCCGCCTTATGCATTACCGCCATACTGCCAATAAGAAAAATGCCCGAAGCGATGTAAGCTCCACGGGAAAGGACAGAAAGATAGCTGTAAAGTCAGGATTACTAAAACCATCGCATAACGCCGGCGCGAAAGGCACGTCCACCCCCAAAATAAGCAAGAGTATCTCCGACCACACATTGGTGATATATCCCAGCGGACGAAACAGAAAGCGGAAATGATACGTGTCCTCGAAACCGACTCCCAGTACAGAACTCCGAACACAAGAAGGACAGAATGGCAAGTACCACAGCAATACCCATCAGTACGTCACTGCCCGAACGGACGATACGTTCCGCAGGTTGCCATGCCGACAGCCGACGAAACGTGAAATATGCCACCAGCGCATACAGGGAGTACAGGGAAACACGTATGGCAGGTAAAGGACAATCGGCATAAAGACAGGACACCAGGTCGTACAGCGTAATCATGCCGATACAAGTGTCCAAAACAGTCCATCGCCCGAATGGTAACACATGGATTGCCGTCAGCCCTCCCGCAAGAAGCAGGAAGGAAACCAAATGGGAGTCGTCCACACGATACAAAAAAATTCCCATCGCTACCAGCAGCAGACAAGCTGTGGCGTACCACACCGCCTTGTTCGGATGGATACCTGTATTATTGTTTTTTGGCATAGCGTTTTGTGAATGAGGTTATCGTCCTGTACACAAGGTAACCTATCAGAGCAAGAAATATCAGTTGCATGCTGATGTTTCGCAGCAAGGCGAAAGGTGGAACCATGCGGTTGGACAAGTAAAGAATCAGTTCGTTCACTGCATCGGGAAAGGTCTGCACAAAGCGGTACAGAAACATGGGGATAACGTAACAGAAGTAAAATCCCATAAAGGCGTTCACCACCACCGAGTACGCCAGCAGCCCGTATTTCTCCAGCGGGCGTATCTGGAGCAGGTAAGGCTTCTTGTCTATCGGCTTCCGGCGGACAAGCCGGTACAGGTAACTGAGCAACTCCAGCGAACGCTGCCGGAGGTTAGGCACTCCCAACAAGTCCGAAGCAATCCAGTAACCGTCGAACTTGAAGAAAGGATTCAGCGTCATCACGAACCCCAGATTCATAATAAGTATCAGGTACCGCAGGATGTCGTTTCCCGTTATGAGAAAAGCCACCAGCAGGGCTATCAGCCAATACGACTGGAAGTAAACCCCGGCAAGGTTCACCACGCACCGTTGCGCCCGGTTCAGTTTCCACACTTCCGTAACGTCCGTATAGAGCACGGGAAAGTTCAGGTACAACCCGAATCCTATCCCCCCATGGCGCATGCCAAAGTATTTGCAAGCGGAAGCGTGCCCCAGTTCGTGGAAAAAGGAAGAGGCAAGCATAAACACCAGTAATCCCGCTACCATATAGATGTTCACTTTGTTGTTGAACAGAAGCAGGTCGGAGGTAGTAAAGAAAAACCAAGCGTCCAATGCCAACATTCCCACCAGCACCACCATCATATATGCCTTATGGAACAAAAAACGGAACGTATCCGAGAATCGGTCTATCGCGCCGGCGCTGAACAGTCCTTTTCGTAAAGGAAGCTCCGCTTTTCGGCTACATGCACGAAAGATGGGATCGATAATTTTTTCTATCACTTCCCGCACTG
>ENA-OQBV01001379-OQBV01001379.1-human-gut-metagenome-genome-assembly--contig:-NODE-1379-length-12035-cov-16.784934_pt1 | contig 12035 bp, 10 predicted proteins | sample MGYA00242750_ERZ504559 | MGnify/ENA primary metagenome ERZ504559 (study PRJEB26092, sample SAMD00036230) | human gut metagenome | host: Homo sapiens | study: EMG produced TPA metagenomics assembly of...
GAATCTCAAATTAGGAACATTTGAGTTTTTATTTTTCTTATCCATAGCATTAATCCTCCAAAAGTCCAAGTTCTTTTAAATATACATCAATTTCTTTATCTAGCTCATCACGCTTAGCTTCAAGCTCTTTGATTTCTTTCATAACAGCATGAATATCGATTTCTTCTTCCTCTTCAAATGTATCTACATAACGAGGGATATTTAAGTTATAATCATTCTCAGCAATTTCTTCTAAAGATGCACAATGAGCATATTTATCAACATCTTTGCGTGCTAAATATGTATCCATGATTTTTTGAATATTTGCATCAGTTAATCTATTTTGATTTTTACCTGATTCAAATTCTTTTGAAGCATCAATAAAGAAGATATCATCATGTGTTTTACATTTTTTAAATACAAGTACACATGTAGGAATTGATGTACCAAAGAATAAGTTTGCTGGTAACCCAATAACTGCATCTAACCAGTTCTTTTCTTTGATCAAATATTGTCTGATAACTCCTTCTGCAGCGCCTCTAAATAAAACACCATGTGGTAATACAACAGCCATTGTTCCTGCATCATCTAATAAATACAGCATATGTTGTACGAATGCATAGTCTGCTTTTGACTTTGGTGCTAACTTTCCATATGCACTGAATCTTTCATCATCTAAAAATTTAGGATCTGCAGACCATTTAGCACTGTAAGGCGGATTAGCTACTACTGCATCAAATCTCATTTTCATATGTTCTTCATTTGGATGTTCAAGTGTATCATTGTTTTCAATATCAAAGTGATTAAATGGAACGCCGTGTAATAACATGTTCATACGCGCTAAGTTGTATGTTGTTGATACTTTTTCTTGCCCATAGAAAGATACAACATCTGTTTCTTTGGCAACACGTAACAATAATGATCCTGATCCACAAGTAGGGTCATATACATTTTTTAATTTTGACTTCCCAACAGTTACTAATTTTGCTAATAATTTTGATACTTGCTGTGGAGTATAGAACTCTCCTGCTTTTTTTCCGGCAGATGCAGCAAATTGACCAATTAAATATTCATATGCATCACCTAAAACATCAATTTCAGCATCTTCATAATGGAAATTAATGTCATCAATTTTTAACATTACTTTCGCAATAAGCGCACTTCTGTCTGCTTCACTTTTCCCTAATTTTGAGGCATTTAAATCCATGTCATCGAATAAGTTTTCAAAATCTCTTTGAGAACCTAATCCTATTGTTGATTCAGTTAAATCATTGACTGCCTTTGCTAACATAGAAATATCAAATTGTTTTACATTGATTTTATCAATTAATGTTGACCAGAGATTAGCTGGTTCAATTACATATCCTAATCCACCTTCATCATCTACCAATGCATCAATAATATCCTGTTTAAAATCTTCATCTTTCCATGCATCAGCATAAGAAATATCGTCGTCTTCTAATTCTTCATCTACAAAATTTGAAAGTTTATCTGATAGATAACGATAGAAGATTAATCCTAAAATGTAATTTTTAAATTCTGAAGCATCCATGTTTCCTCGTAAATCATTTGCCATTGCCCATAATTGAGTGTGTAATTCTGCTTGCTGTTTAGCTTGAATTTCTTGTGTTTCCATAATGTCCTCCTAAAGTATATTTTCAAGTTTTTTATTTAATAATAGTTGTTTCAATTCAATTAATCTTCGTTCATAACGATTTTTTCGAATTGATTGATAATAGATTTTACCAATAAGGATTTGTTTGTTTATTGGTGGTAAATCCAATTCTAAATCTCTTATAACATCAAGGGTTATCATTTTTACGTATGATTGTCCTTGCGTACTACTTGTAAGTTGATGCTTCATTATTGAATTTTCATTAAATAGCCAAGCAAAGTAATAAGGATCCAAGAGATTTGTATCATTGACTCGAACTAGACAAAAATTAGAAAGTAATAAACTATTTGCGCGCTCTTTTGTTATTACCATAGCCATCTGCGAAGATAAACCAATTACAATATCATTTTCTTTTGTTAGTAAACATTTATCAACTTTTTCTATGTCAATTTTGGAAATGATTTCATCAAATGAAGAATCATCCTTTCCACAAATATAACTTAATTCCTGCATACTAATTGTTGATATTTGTTTAAATGATTGAAGTTCAGATTTTGGCTTTACTCTTGTAAGAATGGTACCTAAACTAATTTCTGACAAATCGGAAAGTTTTGTACTCATCGTTTTACCTCCTTTGCAACTTACATAAATAGCATAATTCAAGAGAGATAAAAAGTCAATAGAAAAAGTGCAATATAAATAAATTGCACTTTACATATATTTGATGACAACATCTTTTATAAATTGAGTGATTGTATTTGTTATAGAATTTTTAGCTCTCATACTAGAAGAAAAGTTATTTTCTTCTTTTTCTCGTTTGATTACGTCTTTTGTAAGATCAGTTTTAATGTCATTTTTATCTACAAATCCACCAAACTCGTAATCACCAATTAATCTATTAATTTTAGGTTCTGGTATTTGATATTTTGCAGCAACTTCTCTTATTTCATTGGTACGTTGCTCTTCCATATATTGATTATATTCATATTCAAAATCAGCATCAGGATCCATCTCACTTGCGATACTATCAATAAATCCATGAATCAAATCTGATTTCATGTATAGCTCTGGATCAGTTGCAGATTCAATCATCTTTTCAATTTCATCTAAAGTTTTACGACGTTTTTCTCTAGATGGTTCACTTACAGCATTTTTAATTAGCTCTAAGATATAATGAACGTTGATTTTATCATTTCTAAGAAGTTCAATGTCGAAACTTACATCAGAAAGAATAGATGCTTTTTGCTGATCTGGTCGGATATCTCGATAGATTTTTTTATATTTACTTACAAAATCTTCATATAATTGATTTGACATTCCAAGTTCATCTTCAGTAAATTCGAACTCGTCAAATGTTTTTAATTTAACCATTAAGCGAACTAATTCACGGAATAATAACACAAATTTATATTCTTCCTGTTCGTCTCCACCATGTTCTGCTTCTTCTGGAGAAGGAGTATGTTTTAATAGTTCTTCAACAGCTTTTCTAAATTCATCTCTATAATATTCATATGGTTTCATTAATACTTCATCAGCATTATCTGTCAATGAGAACAACTTAACCGCATCGTCAACTGCCTTTTTGTTTGTTTGAAAACATACAATGTTTCCATATGGCTTATTAGCTGTTTCGATACGATTTGTTCTTGAAAATGCCTGGATTAGATCATGATGTTTTAATCTTTTATCAACATATAAAGTATTCAATCTTTTTGCATCAAATCCGGTTAAGAACATATTAACAACTAATAAAATATCTAACTCTGTATTTTTTACTTTTTTTGATACATCTGTAAAATATGCAGGGAAAGTATTGGTACTATAATTTTTATCAAACATTTGATTATAATCTCTAATCATTCTTTCAAGTGAATCACGAGAATGTTCTGTTTCAAGTTCTCCATCTTCATTTGCATCAAAAGTAAAGATTCCGGCTATTTTTAAATCAGTATTACGCTTTTTAAATTCATCATAATACTTAATAAGCATTGGAATACTACGAACAGTAAATATAGCATTGTATCTTCTATTGTTAGTTTTAGAATTATGTATTTTTAAAACATAATCAACAATGTTAGAAATACGCTGATCATCCATTAAAACTTCTTCAGTATCAATAGCTTCAACTTCTTCATCATCCTCAATATCTACAGTTGAACTAATTGTTCTAACATAATCAACATTAAAGCCCAAAACGTTTCCATCGGCAATTGCATTTTTAATCAAATAATGATGGACTAATTTTTCAAAAATGTCTGCTGTAGTTCTACCATCCTGACTGGCATTTTCTGCAAAACGCGGTGTTCCAGTAAAGCCAAAATACTGTGCTCTTGGAAACTTTTTCTTTATCATTTTATGCATTTCACCAAATTGGGATCTATGGCATTCATCTATGATAAAGACAACCTTTTTTCCTTCAAAGCGATCAATAACATCCTGATACTTATCATTTTTACATGCGTTAGACATCTTTTGGATTGTTGTAAGAATAATCTTCTTTGAAGAATCTTTCATTTGAGCAATTAATGTGTCAGTGCTATCAGTCATATCAACCGTATCTTTCTGGAAGCGATTGAATTCTTCAATGGTTTGACTATCCAAATCTTTTCTATCTACTAAAAAGAACACTTGAGCAACTTCTCGGTTTGTGCTTAATAACTGACTTAATTTAAAAGATGTTAATGTTTTTCCAGAACCGGTTGTATGCCATACATAGGCATTGTTATTTGTTTCATAGGCTCGTTTCATTAATTCTTCTACTGCATAGTATTGATAAGGTCGCATAACCATTAGATTTTTTTGTGTATCATCTACAACCATATATCTAGAAATCATTTTAGATATATGACATTTAGGTAGGAAATCTAATGCAAAATCATATAAATTATCTATACGATTATTATTCTTGTCTGTCCAATAGAAAGTGTATTGGAAGTCCATTTCTTTATCACTGTTTGCAAAATATTTAGTATCAATCCCATTGCTGATAATAAATATCTGAACATATCTAAAAAGATCATTTAATGAATGTTTTTTATAACGAATCACTTGATTAAAGGCTTCTTTAAAATCAATACCTCTTCGTTTAAGTTCTATTTGAACAAGTGGCAGCCCGTTGATAAGTAAAGTAACATCATATCTATTTTCATACTTCCCAACCATAGTTACCTGATGAGTGACCTGAAATTCGTTTTTGCACCATTCATTATTTTTAGTGTTAAAAAGTTCTATGTATTGTGTACTTCCATCGTCCATTGTTATGTCTTGAAGACTTCTTAAGGTTTTAGAACTTCCGTATACACCTTTCCCTTGAATTTTCACTAATAATCGCTCAAATTCTTTATCAGACAATTCATGACCATTTAATCTTGAGGCATTATGTTTATTGACTTGCTTTCTAAAATTCAAGTGCAAATCATCAATATCGTTAATTTCAACAAACTCATAGCCATCAGCACATAACTGTTTTATTAAATTATCTTCTAAAGTTTTTTCACTTTCATATCCTAAATTACTGCTCATTTAATATCCTCTCCAATCTCAAAGCTTTAACATTAAGGATTCTACAAACTAAAATAATAATCTCTTATCTTTTGCGACATTAGATATCTTCTTCTAGCTAAAAATTCATAATAAGTGTTAACATCGTAATTTACAAATTCTTCTGGAATGCAGTTTTGTTTGAATGATTCATTCAATTGTTCTTTAGTTAGTATTCCACCAATAACCGATTTTTTAGATTCTATTTGTTCAAGAATTTTTGCCATATAAATATTTGGTGCATCATCTTTTATTTGAATATTAATTTCAGATTGGGTAATCGCATAATTTGCAATTTGATTGTATTCAGACCTAGAGTTGTGACCATTTCTTTGTAAATATTTTTTAGGGAAAAGATGATGAATGTCTCCTCGGTTAGAAATTAATGCGCCTACAGTAATTTGGCTAGATAAAAAGCCTTTATCACCTGAATGCACCTGAGCCATTAAATATAGTTTAAAATATGGACTACTTGCAACGGAAGTGTTTAATCTTTCAGGTAGTATATGTTCCCAATAGGCATCTGATAATTGCCCAAGTTCAACACTCTTCAAATATTCCTCTGGGTCATTTGCATTAAAACGCTTAATATCATAATCAAACATGGATTCAGGAGAGCCAGAATATCTTCCTGTAAGAATTGATAATACAAGCCATTTTCTAACTACCGTTTCTATAGTGTTAGGATGTACACCTTTATCTCTAAGCAAGATGAATAGTGCATATGCAAAATTTAAAGCATTATCAGATCTAATTAAAGAAGCATCAATAATACCAGCTGATTTTAAAATCATCATATAACGATCGTAATTTGTTTTATTAATAAATTTCAGTACGCCATCATGCAATCTATCGTAAGATTTTTCTGCAATTTCTTCTTCATAATCACGTGTTTCAAAATTTCTTCCAGATAACAAATTCACTAAATCTGATAATTTTCCTCTATGAAATTGTGAAGTAAATGCAACACGTAAAATGTCTGTATAAGTCGGAGAATATATATCATCTGTATTATCGGTAATCCATTGAATTTTATTAAATTCATCCAATTTTGCAAATTCTTGATCATTAGACTTTATTGTTTCTAAATCCATAGGCCTCTGATTTAAATGACAAAAGTAATCAATTGTTTTTCGAATAATATCTCCACCATATTTTTCATTTGAAGATATTTTGCTCATTGCAAAATCAGCTTGAGATAGAACTGTTCCTTTTGAATTAATGCGTATAAAAATATCTGTTACTGTTTCAATATCTAATTCTTGATTTAATTCAATAACACCTATACTGTTTCCTAAAATCCCTTTCAACTTAACAAGTGTATTGTTAATATCAGAAGGATTTGAATCATTTTGGTTGCCATACTGTATAGCAAAATTAAAACAATTGAAATCAGGTTTAAAAACTTCAGATATATCATTGATATATTTACTGTCCTTTTCGAGTGCTGGATTACAAACTTCAAATTTTTCATCAAGTGGATTAAATGAAATTTTAATCGGAATTTTTTTATATTCCTGATTAACTACTTCTTGCCCAGTGATTGCTGCAGTTAGAGCTGTAATTCGTTGCTGTCCATCAATAACAATTTTTTTACCATTACTAAAAGTACCGTCTTTTAATTTAACGTCTGGATTTTTCCATATTATTATGTAACCTACTGGATAACCTTTATATAAAGAATCCATCAAATCTCTTACTTTACTGGCTTCCCAAACAAATGGTCTTTGCATTTCTGGAATTGCAATTTCGCCACTATTGATCCAAGAAATAATATTTTCAACAGAATGATTATTAACACTATACTTTGCCATTTTATTCTTCCCCAACTATCTCTACAATATCATCAAATGTACAATTTAATGTTTTACACATTTTTATTAAAGAATCCATTGAAACTGTTTGATTCTTTGAAAGTTTTGCTAATGTTCCAGGAGTAAGTCCTGCAATTTTTGCAAATTCAGTTTTCTTCATACCTTTATCAATTAATAATTTAAACAATCGATTATAACTAATTTCCATATGATTAGACCTCTTTCTTTATTTTCAATTATAAAGGAATTATGTATAAATAGAAACACAAATATCACTATTTAGTGATATTTTTTTAATTTTATACTTATTTTGTTTTAGTTATTGATGAACTAACTTTCCCATGTTCTAATAATATTAACGGTAAGAATTCGATCTCCTCCAAACTCTTTTCAAATATGAAAATGAGAATTGGATCAAAAAATTACAACTTATTGGTACAGATCTCTGTTTCAGACAGTTGATCTGTTTTTTTTATCCCTTTCAAGGCTAAAAAAAGGCCTTTTTTGTGGACTTTCAAGTGAAGGGGAAAATTAATTTCTCCTTCACAATAGGAGGAATAATTAAATGTAATAACTATGGATTACAGAAAAGAAAAAGTATTTAGAAGAAAAGAAAAGAAGAAACTACTACGATTATTAGGATTCCTGAATGGAAGATTCAGTACCTTCGAGAAACTAGATGATTTGATTTCAACAAAAATCGCAGTTTCACCGTAATGAATCGCCAACTGAAGTAAAATTTTTTCTAAATAAACCTTCTGAAGATTGTATAAGTGAATATACATGGGAAGATGTACTAAATGGAGTAAACGATGCCGTTGTTTATAAGCATTTGAAAAAGTGTGATCCTGTCATGCAGAAAATCATTGTAATGTTGAAAAACAAGTATTGTGTACGGGAAATTGCTGAAGATTTACATATGACAACCAACGCAGTTTATAAAAGAATCGAAAAATTCTCAAAAAAATGTAAAAAGAGAGGCTAATAATTGACGATTTCAAGGACTATCTAGTGAAGGGGGATATATATCTTCCTAGTAGCTCTTTGAAAACAGCATAACAACTATTAGATACAACACTTATATATTCGAGCTATTTCACTACTGCGCGATGATGTTTTTTAACGAGCGATGATACTTTAGATTGATAAACAATTTTGCTGATTGTGCCATGACGATATATAAGATAATGATACTTCTAGCGACAGGCTCAAGCGTGATATGGGTTGGTGCGATGCCAATGAAAGATAATTAGCAACTATCTTGTCTAATAGGATTCCTTAGTTTTCGGGTAATCAGGTGATAAATAGAAAACACGATAGATATTTGATTTTTAAACATCAACCGGGACTTGCTCCCGGTTTTACATAAGGAGTGAATCGAAATGAAAATCAAAAGAGGAGAAGTTTATTTAGCAGATTTAAGTGATGCATCAGGATCTGAACAAGGAAAAGTTCGTCCTGTTGTGATTATTCAAAACAATCGTGGTAATAAATATAGTCCAACAACCATTGTGGCTTGTTTATCATCCAAGATTTATACCAAGCATCATTTACCAACACATCATCTTTTACCAGATGGTATTGGATTAAAATACAAATCAATGGTCATGTGTGAACAGATTCGTGTCATTGATAAAAGTCGTTTGCAAAAGAAAATTGCTACAGTGAGTAGACTCGATATGTTGGCAATTGATCGTAAAATCAAAATCAGTTTGGATCTACGTTTACATAACCAAAGAAAATAGCTTTGGTTATGTTCCCTTTCCTTATGGAAGCAGTCCTTTCCCAGCTGCTTCCTTTTATTTTGTAGGTGAGAATTTAAATTTCAAAAATTTTATAGTGAGGAGGAACAAAGCGATGAAACCTGTTATATGCGAAAAGAAAACATATACCGTTGCTGAAATCATGGAAATACTTGGTATTGGAAGAACAGCAGCCTATGACTTAACAAGAAAAGGCTTGTTTAAAGTAATTCGTGTTGGAAAATTACTTCGTATTAACAAGGAATCCTTTGATCAATGGTTTGACAGTCAACAATAAAGGAGGAATGAGGGATGGCTGTAATTTTAAAATTGGGAAAGAAATATCAAATTACTTACGAAGTAGTCACACCTACAAAGGAAATAAAGTCAATCAAAGAAATATTCGATAATTATGAAGATGCAGCTAAACGAAAAGAATTATTGGATGGTGAAGTTTGTATGTTTTCACCAGAAAGTTTGTTTGTAGATGTAATGAAAGATTGGCTAAATGATCCATACTTTGTTGAACATATTCATAAGCATAGAGAAGCAACTAAAAATTTTGAAACGTATTTACTAATTCATCTTGGAACAACCCATGTTTCAGAAATCAATGTAGATTACGCGCAAAGTTTAATTGAAAAAATAGGTGCAACTCAAAGTGTGAGATTCAAAAAAGGGTTATCTACCAAAACAATACGGTCATGTAAATTACTATTATCGGAAACATGTGATCATGCGATTCAATTAGGTATTATGGATTCCAATCCTTTTATTAGTATTCATATCACAAATCCATCTACACACAAAAAGAAAAGAAATCAGTGGATTGGACATATGAAACCATGCTTCAGATTTTTGAAGGATGTAAAGAAGATAAACTATATGTCATCATGCAAATTATATTTGCGACAGGCTTAAATGTTTTTGATGTAGTAGGACTTTCCTGGTCAGATTTTTATAAAGGTAAAGGTGGTGCCTATATTCGTTCAAACAAAAGTCTACGAAGATTGGCAAGATCTTCTGTTGATTTGATTCCAAAACAACAAATCATTCAAGAATATTCAAATGAACCATCAACTCGAACAGTGAATGTACATTATTATAAAGAGAAACAAGAACTTATTCACATTCCAGATGCTTTATATGAATTATTATCTCAATGGAAAAAGCGCTGCAATTCAATTTATCATTTTGATACAAATCCTGAATCACTTATGTTTACTACACATGGCATTGCCCCCTATGATGATCGACTTATGTTAAAACATATGCGCCTAACAACGGATAAATTAAAACTACCTCGACATACTTTAATGGGTTTAAAAGCTTTTTCCAACAAAGTTTACGTAGATGGAAGAAGTTATCGTGATGTTTATTATTATGAGCATAGTAATATTTCTTTTGATTACAGTGGATTAACCGCAAAAGAAAAAGCTGTAAAGATAAACAAAGAATTCACAAAATCTATGAAAAAAGAATTGCCTGATAAAGACAAAAAAGATGCTGTGGATTTAGTAAAACAACTTAGTGAAGATAAAAATATTCGTAAGAAATTGTTGATGAAACTATTAGAAATTGAGAGTGGTGAATAGTATGGCATCCATACAAAAACGAAAGGATAAATACAATGTAGTTTATTATTATACGGATAAATATGGAAAGCAAAAACAAAAATGGGAGTCCTTTAGAACATTACGGGAAGCTAGAAAACGTAAGGCAGAAGTTGAATTACAACAAGCCAATCGAACTTTTATTGCACCAAGTACTACGACTTTAAATGAATTCTGGCCAACATACGTGGATCTATATGGATGCAATAAATGGTCAATATCTACTATGGAAAAGAATACGGCCTTATTTACAACATATATTTCGCCATATTTAGGGCATTACAAACTGGATGAAATTCGTCCGATAACCATTGAGCAATATTATGCAAATCTAAAAGAAAGTGAAAATACAAAGAAGACAGGAAAAGTATCCACTCGTGTTGTTGCTGAAGTCCATAGAATCTTACGATGTACATTTAATGTTGCGGTAAAATGGGAATATATTTCCAATAATCCATTTTTAAAAGTGGATACGCCCAAGCATGATTATGAAAAGCGAGAAATATGGACAGCCAATCAAATTGCCAAAGCACTTGAAGTTTGTGAAGATCCAAAACTATCCATTGCCATTCAACTCGCATTTGCCTGTTCTTTAAGAATGGGCGAAGTGTTAGGTTTGACTTGGGACAATGTGCATATTAGCGAAGACGATTTTGCGTGTGGAGATACACACATTTATATAAAACAACAATTAGAACGTGCCCGTACGGATGCCATTGAAAAATTGAACAATAAAGATGTACTATTCATCTTTCCTCAATTTGAAAAGAAAAAAAATGCAACAAGACTGATATTAAAAACTCCTAAAACGGATAGTAGTGTACGAAAAATATGGTTACCAAATACATTAGCTTGTTTCTTGAAACAATGGAAAGAAGATCAAAGTAAATATAAGGAAGCCTATGGAGATGCTTATCATGATTATAATCTTGTAATATGTCAGCCAAATGGGATTCCGTGTGATGGAAGTATTATTCGTAAAGGCCTATCCAAATTAGAAAAAGAAGCTGGACTTCCCCACGTTGTCTTTCATTCTTTGCGCCATACTAGTACAACCTATAAATTGAAATTAAACAATGGCGATATAAAAGCAACCCAAGGAGATACTGGGCATTCTCAAGCAGATATGGTCATGGATCTATATAGTCACATCTTAGATGAAGACCGAAGAGTAAACGCACAAAAATTTGAGGACAGTTTTTACAAACAACATATAGAAAACTATGTTGATGTTCCACAGGCAAATAAGAAAGTCGACATAGATAAAGTACTTGAAAAAATCAAGCAAGATCCTGATTTATTACAGCTTCTAATAGCCACTTTGAGCGGTGATTAAATGATGTTTATTAGCACGTGACGTATCGTTTGATACGTCCTGTGCCACAGGGTCCTATTAAATGGCTATTAGAAACTCATTAGATGACCCCAAAAATGGCACTAAAAAGTTCGGATTCAATAAGAGCATCCGAACCTTGCTATTTATTTGATTTTGTGTAGAAAAAGAAGTTGAATTTTCATATCAAAGATATACATTTCCAATCTAAAAATGGTAAACAAAAAAGCGGAAAAATCCGCTTAAATAAAGGCAAAATGGTGCGAATATGGCGATTCGAACGCCAGGCCTACGCTTTAGGAGAGCGTCGCTCTATCCAGCTGAGCTATATCCGCATTTATCAATATTTTACTACAAAAGGCCGCCTCTTGTTTAGGAAAATGGCCTCCTGCTTAGGAG
>ENA-OQBV01001380-OQBV01001380.1-human-gut-metagenome-genome-assembly--contig:-NODE-1380-length-12017-cov-2.541716_pt1 | contig 12017 bp, 18 predicted proteins | sample MGYA00242750_ERZ504559 | MGnify/ENA primary metagenome ERZ504559 (study PRJEB26092, sample SAMD00036230) | human gut metagenome | host: Homo sapiens | study: EMG produced TPA metagenomics assembly of...
CAATATGAATAGAAACGACAGTAGTCAATACTAGGGCTACTGTTCCGTTCCACAGTATCATTTAAAAATCATTTTCACACCCTTTCGTCTATTAGTATAGAAGAAAGCTCTCAGCACATGTTGAGGCGGTATCACTGCTTGTACGAGCTGAGGCATCAGCGTAGTAGAAGGAGATGTTCCGCCCATGCGATAGCTGTCGTAGAGTAAGGAGTTTACGACGAAACGATACGGCAACAGCGAACCGCCGAGTGTGTTGCTCTGCTCGTAAAAGCCTAGAAAGCTTGGTATGAATTAATAATGAAAAGCCTTGATTGTAAGGCTTTTTTTTGGTTTTTGTGATAGAATATAGGTAGTTATAATCGACAGCAACTAAGAAGCAGTAAAAAAATATTATTCATAGAATAATCAGGATTAGGAAGATAAAATGACAGAAATTGATAAAAAGAATTTAAAAAATTATCTTTATTGTACATTTGGAATTACTTATATAGCTTGGGGGATTCTTGCCATCTTTACGCAATCTCATATCTTTGGATTAGAAACAATTATAGGAAGAACATTACATATAGTAGGTGCACTTGGACCAGCTATTGCTAGTGGCTTTTATTTGAAAAGGAATAATATAAAATTTAAACATTTTGTATTTAATAAAAGAAAAAATAGTAGTATTTATTTCATTATTCATTTGTTAGCAATTTTGATACTATTTTCTGTATCTTCCTTAGAATTAAATGGAGTATCCATTTATCTAATGCCACTATTCTTTATTCAATTAATTTTTTTTGGTGGTGGACATGAAGAATTAGGATGGAGAGGAATATTACAACCATTACTTGATAAAAAATATACATATTGGCAATCTAATTTGATTGTAGGTTCAATCTGGGGAATTTGGCATCTGCCTTTATGGTTTATAGTTGGAGAAAGTCATCAAGGATTTCCTTTCATTTTATTTTTTATATATACATTATTTTTAAGTTTTGTTTTAGGACTTCTTTACCGTCAAATCCAATCAGTGGGTTACTGTATATTATTTCATGCGTTCGCAAATTTGTTAAATCTCTATTTTGTGTTAAAAATTAATAGTATTTTTATTATCATTTTTATTGCTTATTTAATTTATACGATATTGGCGAGTAATAGAATTAGTAAGGAAAAGTATTTTAAATTTAGGTCAACATATCCATTATTGAAAGTAACGATTGGCTAATTAGATAATCAATGTTATGAGAATTTTCTATTCTAATTTCAAATAGAAGGATGGATGTCGTTTACTTTTGGAAGATGTGAAAATCTTTTCTGTTCCACAGCATCATTTGAAAATCATTGTCAGTACCTTTCGTCTATTGGTATAAAGAAAAATATCACTACACGTTGAAGCAGATGTTCGACCCGTGCGACAAAGATCGAGAAGGTGCCCTGGGTTATAGGACTCGTGGAATGAGGAAGGACACCGACGAGATGATACGGAAAGTCCGAACCGCTGAGTGTGTGGGATTGCTTATAAAAGAGTAAAAAACTTGTAACGAAGCAACAATGAAAAGCCTTGATTGCAAGGCTTTTCATTTTGTGCTAGGGAAGTATCAGAGTTAGTATTTTTTGGAGTGAGTAGAAGTGATATCTAGAAATTATCTAATTCTATTTATCTTGTGGAGATATGTTTGTTTCCATTGACAAGGTGTTTGTGGGTAAAGAAACGTACTCCACCTCCAATATCGCTTAATTGATCTTTGGAAGTATCAGTATTAAAATTGATACAATTTTTATTATCCTTTTAGTTTTTCTTAGCTTTATTTTTGTGTTTGTTATCGAGAAATCATTTCATTCATAAAAATTTTAGTGATATAATAAATTCAGATAATTGTTGAAAAATAGAGAGTATAATATGGGTAAAAATAAAAAAACACTGGTCTTAGACTTAGATATTACCGATTCTGGATATCAATTTGCATCAAATATAAATGATGCATTATCTGAAGCTGAGCTTGAATTAAATACTATCAATGAAAGACTTAGTGAAGACTATTATGCAATAGAGCATGTAACACCTAATTGTGATAAATCAGATTATATTCTAGCCTCTAGCTGTGGCGCTCTTTGTAGCATAATAGATATATTTTTTGTAGGGAGGCCTGGAGAGTCTCCATTGGGTAACATAACAGATGAGTGGTTTAAAAATCGTACTAAAGATTTTGCCAAACTTTGTGGTTGGGAAGATAATGGATCGAATAATATCTCTTCTGCGGTGAGGTACTTAGAAAGAAGATTTAAAGTTCCTTACGATCAACGTGGAGCTGGTGATGCGGCAAGCTTTATTTTCGATTTGAATCCAAAGAATCATCACTTTAAATCTCTTGCACATAATCCTACTTTGCTCGGACTATTTTTTTCAATTTTAGATCAGTTCAATAATACATCGCACTTTGTATCTGGTGGTGAACTTATTTCACTTCAAAACGCTAATCCAGGCTTTGAGTTACAAGGAAATAACTTTTCAAGCAAATTTTACTGTGCTTTTATTAATTGGATTGGACATTTGTTTTCAGATGTTTCTGGTTCGTCTGGTAGTAAGAGTCGAGGGATGGGGATCCCATCACCACTATGGAGCTGGATTAATGACATTATAGCTCTCAAAAGGAAGTTGAACATACCTGTTACTGAATTTGATAACAGCTTTAATGAATTAGCTCTCAATATATACAAAGAGGGATATGATGTTAGATTCCAGACTGCTCAAGCACTTTCAGTTTTATTAATGAACTTTTAGTACGCACAGTATACTCAGTTAGGAGATTAATAAGATATTTCAGCGATTTTGATAAAAGTAAAAGGGTATTCTCTCTATTATGGAAAACGTGTGAACCTTTTTCTAATGCATCTGTAAAGAGGATGCTGACAATATCTCATGGGACATTCTGCCTGATTGATTTATCTGATGCTATAATCAGAGGTGTTATCTCTGGTAAAGGAAATTTCGACGTTTCAGAATTTGTAATGAGGCTTAATATTGTTGGTTTAGGTAGACTGGGAATATCATTGTATGGCGAAGGGAATAACGCTTTTATTCGGCATAAGCTAAGTAACAAGATATATGATAACAGACGAGAAATGAAGATTCTAAACTACTATGTTGAGGGCTTAAGAGAATTATCAAATATATACGATGATGTTGATTTGTTAACCTTCGTTACTGACTTGGAGAATAGTGAAATGTATAGGTCTGCGTTCGACAAGTCAGTCTTACTTGCTGAAAAGAGGAATGTTGATTCCAATAAAATTTTAAGAAATAAGTCCGATATTGACTCTTACTTTCGTGGAGAATGATGATGAGAATAAGAAAGAAAATAAAACTAAGTTACAGATTGCTAAGGATAATACTCAGAATGCAATTCATGAGGTTAAATACTCAGATAAATACATTAGGTGGTTATACTAAAGGATTACACGAAGCTTTGACAGAGATTCAATACACCTTTGATAAAATACGCAATGTTCCTAGTGAACAAAAAATTCAGTATGAAGAATTAAAAAAGATAAGATTAAATTGGAAGCAACAAGTAGTTAAGATTGAAAAGGACTATAAAAACGCAACAGTAAAAAATGCAGGTGTAGGAACAGCAGGAGCTGGACTGGGGGTTGCAGTAGTAACAATGGGAACCGACAGTAGCAATGGGTGTTGCTACAACTTTTGGAGTTGCATCAACTGGTACTGCCATCTCTACTTTAAGCGGAGCTGTGGCCACTAATGCTGCATTAGCATGGCTTGGTGGTGGAGCACTTGCTGCAGGTGGTGGTGGAATGGCAGCAGGAGAAGCTTTTCTTGGTTTGGCAGGTCCAGTTGGATGGGCTATGGCCTGTGTTTCTTATTAGCTAGTGGATTAATCTTTTGGAAAAGTAAGATTGATAAGAACCATTTAGAAAATTATTTATTGCTATAAGTGAAAGAGATATACAATCATATAAGCTTGCTATTGTTGAATTACAAGAGCGGATAACGAGAATTAAAAATGAGCAATCACTGTTGAATAGAGCAATAAATAAAATTCAGACATTTGGTCTTGACTATGATAAAATGTCCGACCAACAGCAGTATGAACTAGGTACATATGTCAATTTGATGAATTCTTCTACTCAATTACTGGTTAACCCCATTTTAGGTTTAGTTCCCAAATATACAGTTCAAGATTTTGATGAATATAAAGCGTCAATTATTGATGAAAAGGAGACTAAGTTTTTAAATGTATTTAAACCTTTAATTATTTCACTAGCAAATCTACTTTACAGCATTGAACTTGATACAAAAGCTAAAAAGCTATTATGGAAGTCTCTAAGAAACAATAAAGATTTTCTTAAAAGTTTGAACTTTAAAAAGAGAAAACTAAAATCTAAAGTCATTGATTTAGCGGTGGATGCCTTAGAGTTCAAGTATAAAGACTAGTTAGACACCTAATAATTCTTCTATAGACCAGAGTTAAACGATAACTCTGGTCTATTTTTGTCTCTCGAAAACCACTAGCTATGCTAGTGGTTCCGAAAAGCTTTTAGCGATGTATCAAAAAGGTCCCCCCTAAAGTGTTATATTAGATAAGGTTTCCCGACCACTAACTAATATACAAAAGGAGGACCCTTGATGATACAGGATAACAATAGTTTAGCACATATTACATGGAATTGTAAGTATCATAATGAAGTATATGCCATTTGTTGGGGAAATTACTGGACGGCCGTCTGTACTTGAAGGTTCCATTGATAATATGATTGCTCAAGCAAAAGAATGCTTGGCGAAAGGGGTATATGGATTCGATTTATTAGGTTATCAATATACTGGTAATCCAGTGGAATTAAACAATGCTTTTGTAGAAGCAATCCAAGCGCCTGTTTGTCTAGCTGGTAGTATTGATTCTTATCAACGTTTGGATGAGGTACTTGAAACAAACCCTTGGGCCTTCACTATCGGAAGTGCATTTTTTGAAGAAAAATTTGGTTCTACTTTTAGTGAACAAATTAATAACGTTTGTGACTATATAGATAAATGAAAAGCCTTGGTATCAGGGGTTTTTATTGTAAGTCATTTCTATTTTTAGTTGAATACTTTTTCTTTTATATGTTAGAATGTATATACAAAATGTATTTACAAAAGGAGTTTTTAGTATGGCAAAGACACAAGCGGTAAATTTTCGAGCAGATTCGGTATTTTACCAAAAAACGAAAGACATCTTAGCAGACGAAAAAATTACGGTATCAGATGTCCTGAATGCAGCACTTAGAAAAATTGCCAATAGGACAGTTGATGCAAGAGAATTTGTTTCTAGTGATTTGCAGGATACGCAGTATCAAGTGGCTTTTGAGGATTTAAAGAAGGAAATTTTAATTGGGCATCAGGAAATTGCTCAAGGTAAAGTCACTTCTGTAGCGGATGTGAGAAAGGAATTTGGTCTTGACTAAGTTGAAACGCTATCAGGTTTTTCTTGCGGATCGAGCTAAGCAGGACATACGAGAAATACACGACTATATCGTTATGAATTTTTATAGCCAACAATCTGCGGATGGGAAAGTCGATTTGATATTAACTGCTCTTGAAACCTTAGAAATATTTCCAGAAGCATGTCCACTTGTGTCTAGTAGAGGTTACGGTGAAATGACTGAAGATGGGAAAACCTATCGTTATATGCCAATAGAGAACTATCTCGCATTTTATTATATTGAGAATCATACAGTATTTGTTGCTCGTATTCTAAGTGCAAAACAAGATTGGGTGAAGATTTTCTATAAGTAAATTTAAGAGTCGTATGGACATAGACTTTCAAGACAAGTATGGTACTGTCTGTATGAGACATTTTGGAGGTTATCAAAATGAAATTTCATAAATTTGGTGATAAAAATTTGCCTATCATTTTATTGATACATGGTGGGGGTAGCTCTTGGTGGAATTATCTTAGACAAGCTCGTCTCCTGTCTCATAATTACCATGTCATTTTACCTACACTTAATGGACACGGAGAAGAGTATCAAGAGGATTATATATCAACGGAAGATTCGGCACAGGAAATTCTAGATTATGTTCGACAAAACTGTGATGGAAAACTGTTTGCTTTAGGTGGAGTTTCACTTGGAGGTCAAATTGCTATGGAACTTTTGTCCTTAGACAGCGATATAGCTGAGAAAGCCATCATAGACGGAAGTATCTGTATTCCTCAACCAAGGTTGGCGAGATTTAGCATCTTGTTGGTATCTTTATTTGGTAAACTGATGTTTAGTAAATCCTCTTGTAAACTTCAGTTAAGCTTAATGAATAAATTCTATCCCCAATTAGCTTACCCAGACGAGATAAAAAATTATTATATGGAGGATATGCCAAGGACACCTATCAAGACATTAGTGACCATCTATAAAACTTATATGGGGCATTATAAGTTGAAGAGTAGGATTTCAAAAAGTAAAGCACAGGTTCTTTATATTTATGGTGAAAAGGAATTGAACTGTGTGAAAGCATCGGCGAAATTATTTGAGCAGCTGCATCCCAACACTATCTTGTTTGAGGCAAAAGGCTATAATCACGGCTATTTGTCAGCTTACTTACCTCAAGAGTGGATTAAGTTGGTTGTTCCATTTTGGAGAATAATGATTGATTATACTTTATTAATTAGAAAGCAGAGTCTCATGGAAGTCAAAAAATATAGTCCCCTCAATTCCTTAAAAAAGATAGCAGATAACCTATGGATTGTAGATGGGGAAGAAGTACAGATGGATTTCAAATTATTCAAAGTGCCTTTTTCAACTAGAATGACGGTTATCCGTTTGAAGAATGGTGGTATTTGGGTGCATTCACCGATTAAGCCTAGTGACAATTTGCTTTTTTGAAATCAAGCAATTAGGTGAGGTAAAACACCTTATTGCCCCCAATGTCTTACATTATAGTTATATAAATGAGTGGCATGAACTATTTCCGGAAGCAGAAGTATGGCTAGCTCGTGGTGTTCAAAAGCGTGCCAGAAAATCGGGAATGAATTTAGATTATGGTCATGAACTAGAGAAAGCCAATTGGAACGAAGAAATTCTTTTTACAACATTTGAGGGAAGTTTTTATGTGAAAGAGGTTGTTTTTTTCCATACTGAAAGTTCAACTTTGATTTTAACGGATCTTATTGAAAATATAGAAGCTGAGAATTTATCGCTTTTTGAAAAGCTACTTTTTAAAATAGGTGATAATTACTATCCAAATGGTAAAACACCAAGAGATTTAAGAATAAGTTTCTTATTTGGTAAAAAACAAGCTTTGAGGAGCTATCACAAAATAAAGAAATGGGAACCTAAGAATATTATTATTTCTCATGGACCGTGTATTATTGGTCAAGCAAAAGAGATGTTAAAGCAAGCGTTCTTCTGGCTAGAAAAATAGGGTTATGTGGTTAAGAAAACTTCTCGAAAGACAAATACGAATACTTCGACCTCTGTATTTAAAAGTTTTATTCATTTGCCACACACAAATAACACCCCACAAGTTATAACTTGTGGGGCATTTTCTTATATTAGTTCTTCACTTACAAAATAACGTCTGTTTTTTCAACTTTATAGAGGGCAATTCCCATGATTAGGGTCAAGACAAGAAGAATTAAAACAGCAGGGGTCCAAGAGTTAAAGAGTTGTTTGCTTGAACCGAACAAAACTGGACCAAGGGCAGCAAAGATATAGCCTCCGGTTTGGGCTAAACCTGATAGTTGGGCTGTTTTTTCAGGGGTGCTAGCCTTCATTGAAAAGGCAACCATCATGTAAGGGAATAGGACACTAGCAGAACTTCCGATTAAGAGGTTAAGGACCAACCAATAAACAAAGCTGTTGGTATTAACCAAAAGCATGGCAACTCCGATGAGTCCTGCTAGGACGGTAGCCACTAGCATCACATGGCGGTTACGATCAGAAAGTTTAGTGATTAGGCTAGGAACGATCATAGAGAATGGAATACTCGTCAGTGTGAAAACGGAAGCTAGAATTCCGGCATTGGCATCACCAACACCGGCTTGTGTAGCCATGGTTGGGAGCCAAGTGATAGTGGTATAGAAGAAGAGTGACTGTAATCCACCGAAAATCATGATAGCCCAGACCTTGCCACTCTTATACCAACTGCCTGAATTTTCGCTGGTAGAAGTTTCTTGTTCTAAGTAATGATTGTGACGGACATTAGGAAGCCAAACCACAAGAGCCAAGGCACAGACTGCTGTCAATACCCAGACCAAGCCTTGCCATGAGGTTGCTTTAGTGATTGGAACGGCTACCGATGAAGCCACGGCTGTGGACAAGCCCATGGCTGTAATATAGAGTGTAGTTAAGAATCCTAACTGATTTGGTTCATTAGCCTGAATTAGGCTTGGGAGAAGGACGTTGATAAAGGCAATCCCAGCTCCGACTAAAGCGTTCCCACATAAAGAAGAGGGAGATTGACGGTACGCAGAGCCGAACCAATAGTCATCACAATTAAAACACCGAGGAAGAGTCTTTCGATACCAAAGCGTTTGGCCCAGCTGGCCGCAAAAGGCGAGAATATTGCAAAGGTCAAGAGAGGCAGACTTGTCAAGAGACCGAGGGAACTGACCTCAATACCTAGACCAGAAGCAATGTCTGATAAGACAGTGGATAAGGTTGTGAACGGAGCCCGCAAAACGATTCCTAGAAGAAGGATTCCAGGGATTAGAAAATGTGAATGTTTCTGTTTCATAAAGCATCTCCATGTTTAATAAGGGTATTTAAATTGATAAGAATATGACACTAATGCGTCACTTTCATCTTACCATAAATGATGGGGGTAATGAAAGCGATTACACTACATTGTCGCAAAGAAAAAGAGAGAATCTTTAGTTATAAAATTTTATTCTACTGATTATCTAATAACATCATTTTATTTTAAAAAGGCTGAACATCTAGTCCAACCTCTTTTCGATATTTTTTTAAATTTCATACCCCATGAGGAGTCCACCTTCTTCGGCATAAAAACTACAAAGTCCAGAAGTAGGAAGGACTTCGATGCTTGCTTGGGCAAATTTTTCACGAACCAATGCAGAGAATTGCTCGATAAATTTGTCATTGTTGCGGTGGGCAATCGTAATATGTCCACCTGTATAACCGGCCTTGATCAGTTCATCAAACGCAGCTTTGATAGCTTTCTTTTGACCACGAGCTTTTTGCAGCAACTCTAGGGTACCAGTTTTGCTAGCTTCACCGACCATACGTATATTGAGGAGTCCAACAACGGTGCCAACCAGTTTGCTTAGACGACCATTCTTCACCAAATTATCAACTTTGGCTAAAACAAAGAGCAACTTAGTCTTGGCTTGGTAAGCTGTGATGGCATCAAGGACTTGGTCAAAATCAAGGCCTTCAGCGACTAAGTGATTGAGCTTACGAACGAGAAGGTCGACCTCGCCACCAGCTGACAGGCTATCAATTACGTGAATCTTGGCATTAGGATGTTCTTCCAGATAAATTTTCTTAGCGATTTCAGCACTATTATAGCTCCCAGAAAGGGTTCCAGTAATTGTCACGACGACGATATTGTCCGCCCCTTCAAAGGACTTCATATAGTCATCAGGACTTGGACAAGCAGATTTGGAAGCAGTTGTAGTCGCATACATCTCCTCCATCATTTGATCAATATTGAGTTGGGCATCATCCCTGTAAATGGTTTCGCCCACTTGGATAGTCAAAGGAACACTGACAAACTCCGTATCTGGTGCCAGATTGTCCAAAGAACGGTAGTCACAGCCTGAATCCGCAATAATTTTCCATTTCATAGGTTTATACCTCATATCTGCATAATGTACATTGACAAGTGTTTTGTCTTCTTTTACAATTTTATCATGAAGTGCATTGCTATCATAGTAGATCTCATCAGGTGTGACAGATAGAAAGTGAATGTTATGGCAGAAAGAAAAATCTCAGAGAAATCCTTGGAAAATCTGAAACGATTTAACCAAGAAAACAAGGCAATTACACGAGAATCCATCGAAATTTCTCTCCTGCAATTGTTGGAGAAAAAAGACTTGAAAAAGATTACCATATCGGAACTGGTTGAGCGTGCAGGTGTATCCCGTGCTGCCTTTTATCGCAATTATGGTTCCAAGGAAGAGATTTTGAAGTCTATTTTTGAGTCTAGCATTGCAAAGATAACCAAATCTTTAGATGGCTATAATCTCAAGACAGATCTTTACCAAGTCTGGGTTTATCTCCTTAAGGAAGTCAAAAAAGAAGCCAAAATCATCAGTCTTGCCATTGATTATAATTTTGAGCAGGTATTGACCAAGGCTGTTTATGATTTTTTGGAAAAACGAAATGGTAGCTCATCAAATGGTGCCGGTAGCTACCTTAATTCCTTCTGGAGCTCGGCTATTGTTTCAGTAATTTCCAAATGGGTCAAGGATGGCATGAAGACCCCAGCAGAAAAGATTGCTAAGCTCGGCCTTCCCCTTTTTCCACATAAGAAGAAGTAGTAATCCCCTCGCTACTACAACTAATTGGAGGTTCAGTATGCCAATTTATGAATTTTGTGCAGAGAATGTCACTAACTTAGAAAAAGCTTTTAAAGCCGGTGCTCAACGCGTGGAGTTGTGTGATAATCTGGCTGTTGGAGGCACGACGCCTTCTTATGGTGTCATAAAGGCAGCCGTTGAGATGGCCAAGGATTATCAGGCTAAAGTGATTGTAATGATACGTCCACGAGGGGGCGACTTTGTCTATAGCCAGCAGGAATTAGCTATCATGCTAGAAGATATCAAGTGTGCGCGTGACTTGGGTGTTGACGGCTTTGCACTAGGGGCTTTGACTTCGGGAAAACCAACTCAATACAGAAGCTCTAAAGACCTTGCTGGAATGCCAGTCGAGGCTTAGAAGTTACCATGCATATGGCCTTTGATCAGATTCCTAAGGCAGACCAGTCTAGTGCTATCCAGTGGCTTAAGGAACACGGTGTGACGCGTCTGCTCACCCGTGCTGGAACTCCCGAGACTGATTTAGAATCACGCTTGAAATGTTAGCAGAACTGGTTGGGCTAGCAGAAGGTCAGTTGGAGATTTTAGCCGGTGGTGGTATCTCCCTGGCTAATCGTGACCAATTTCTTGCCATACCTGGTCTTGAGCAAGTTCATGGAACACGTGTCGTCTTTTAGATTTCAATGGAATCAGCTTCTTGGCTTGGTTCCTTTTAATTTTTGTACCATGAAAAGTCACTTTGCCTTTCTAGCCATTCTTTGATAAGCTATTACTATAGCATTAAAAAATTGGGGGATGTATGTTAGATAATTTGTTAAAAAAGAACCCTATCTTGGGTGTCATTATTTATCCGTTATTAGGGCTAGGAGCTATTTGGCTTGGTCACTATTACTCACAGAGCCTTTCGCTATTGGAAAAAAACGGGTGGTCAGCTTAAGGTTAATACTTTTGTTTACATTGCCTATCAATTAGGTGGGACCAAACTTGTCATGGGGTTCTTTATTCTTTTAGCACTTTTCTTTTTCTATCTGGGTTATACTTATCTTAAAAAACTTGGAAATAGTCAGAAATAAGGATCAAGTTTATACACTAACTGCGGCTACTTGCTTGCAGTTTTTTCTTTTCTACAAGTCAACTAGAATCCCTAATTTATGCTAAAATGGAATTATTACGCTTCAAAAAGGAGATGAGATGAAAGCAGAAGAATGGTTAACCTATTTTATAAAGATTTATGGACGTCGCCCAAAGATGACAGAGGTCGACGAGGCGATACAAAATGGTAGTCTCTTGGCAAATCGAGCAGAAGTAGAGAGCTTATTGATAGCATCTAAGAAGAGTTTTTGGCAACCTTAAGTCAGTATGTTGTGACTCATAAGGGCGCAGCGTCAGTTCTTGCAGTTTCTTGTATGACGCTTCTTGGTGGTGGTGCCATTTTTGCTTGGCATTCCTTCATTCACAAGCGCAACAGACGTCATCCCTTGCGGTAGCTTCGTCAATGCAGTCAGACTGGTCAAACGTCTTCCTCAGACAAGTCTAAAC
>ENA-OQBV01001384-OQBV01001384.1-human-gut-metagenome-genome-assembly--contig:-NODE-1384-length-11998-cov-1.967400_pt1 | contig 11998 bp, 16 predicted proteins | sample MGYA00242750_ERZ504559 | MGnify/ENA primary metagenome ERZ504559 (study PRJEB26092, sample SAMD00036230) | human gut metagenome | host: Homo sapiens | study: EMG produced TPA metagenomics assembly of...
TTTATCCATAGAGATGGCAGACGCCATCACGCCGCTGCCGGTGTACGGCATGCCGATCAACTCCAGAAGCCCCTGCAGGGTTCCGTCTTCTCCGCCACGGCCATGTAATGCGATAAAGACTTTATCGAAGCCCATTGCTTTTAACTGCGTCACGTCGACCTCTTTTGGATCGACCAGGTGCGCATTGACGCCCCCTTCACGCAGACCCGCCAGTACGGCAGCGCCGGAATTCAGAGAAACCTCGCGCTCGGCGGACGTGCCGCCAGACAGGACAGCAATCTTATCAGCCATGATGCTCATCCTCCTGAGTTTGCGGCTTCAGTTTGATTTCAGCTAAGGTACGGGCGATTTTGCCGATATTTCCCGCACCCTGAATCAGAATCAGATCGTTACCGGTCAGCACCGGTGCCAGAATTTCCGCCACCTGTACCGGGTCAGAAACCAAAATAGGGTCAACTTTACCGCGTCCGCGAATCGTGCGACACAAAGAACGACTGTCAGCCCCCGGAATCGGAGTTTCGCCCGCTGCATAAACATCCAGCATCAGCAGCGTATCCACCTGCGACAGTACGCTGGCGAAATCGTCATACAGATCGCGGGTGCGCGTATAGCGGTGCGGCTGGAAGATCATGACAAGATTTTTTTCAGGCCAGCCAGCGCGTGCAGCTTTGATGGTCGCGTCCACTTCGGTTGGATGGTGGCCGTAGTCATCCACCAGCATAGCGGTGCCGGCTTTACCGTTTACTGCCTCCAGCGGGAATTCGCCGAGGAAATCGAAACGACGTCCAGTGCCCTGGAAGCTTTCCAGCGCGCGCAGGATCGCTTCATCATCGATGCCTTCTTCTGTCGCCACCGCCACCGCCGCTGCGGCGTTGAGAGCGTTATGACGCCCTGGCGCATTCAGCGTAACGTGCAGCAGCTCTTTGTCCTGACGCGCCAGCGTGAAGTGCCCCTGCGCACCAACCTGTTTGTACTCTTCCACGCGAACGTCAGCATCCTCACTGAAGCCGTAAGTGGTGATTTGACGCCCCACTCGCGGCAGCAGTTCGCGGATGACCGGGTCATCCACACACATCACCGCGCGGCCATAAAAACGGCAGGTTGTGCAGGAAGTTGATAAAGGTCTGCTTTAAAATTCTCAAAAGTCGCCCTGGTAGGTATCCATATGGTCGGCTTCGATATTGGTGACAATCGCCACCATCGGCTGCAGATGCAGGAACGACGCATCGCTCTCATCTGCTTCCGCAATCAGGTAACGGCTGTGACCCAGACGCGCGTGCACGCCTGCGGCTTTGACCAGACCGCCATTGACGAACGTCGGGTCGAGACCCGCTTCGGCATAAATACTGGACACCATCGCAGTCGTCGTGGTTTTACCGTGGGTCCCGGCAATCGCGATGCCGTGACGAAAACGCATCAGTTCCGCCAACATTTCAGCACGGCGGATCACCGGAATGCGCGCTTCATGCGCGGCAACGATTTCCGGGTTGTCAGAGGAGATAGCGCTCGATACCACCACCACGCTTGCATCGCGCACGTTTTCAGGGCGATGGTTGAAATAGATAGTCGCCCCAAGCGACGCCAGTTGCTGCGTAACAGGGTTTGGCGCCAGGTCAGACCCGCTGATCTGATAACCTTCGTTAGCTAACACTTCGGCAATACCGCCCATGCCAGCACCACCGATGCCAACAAAGTGAATGTGCCGGACGCGACGCATCTCGGGCACGATTGAACGCAGTTTTGCCAGTTGTTGTGTATTCATTCTCTAAACGCCATCGACTACTTAAAATTCGTGCAGCGCAACACGCGCTGCGAGGGTTAAGCCTGGGCTGCCAGGCTCACTTCTTTTGCCACCCGTTCAGTCGCATCCGGGATTGCCACCGCGCGCGCGCGTTGTGCCATCTCCAGCAATGCATCTCTGTTCCAGCCCGCCAGGGTAGTGGCGACCGCGTCGGCGGTAAATTGTGGCTGTTCAAATATCTTCGCCGCACCGGCTTTCTCAAGCGGCAGCGCGTTCCAGTACTGCTGTCGGTCTTTGTGCTGGAACGGGACAAACACCGCGGGCAAACCGGCGGCAGCGATTTCGCTTACCGTCAGTGCGCCAGAGCGGCAAACCACGACATCGGCCCAGGCATAGGCTGCAGCCATATCGTCAATAAATTCGGTCACTTTGTGCTGCGGCTGGCCTTCAGCGGCGTAAGCCTGCTCAACGGTCTGTTGCGCGCCTTTCCCGCTTTGATGCCAAATGGTCACGGCATCACCCAGCTTTGCAGCCACCTGCGGCATCGTCTGGTTTAAAATGCGTGCCCCTTGAGAGCCGCCCACAACCAGAACGCGTACCGGTCCTTCACGCCCCGTCAGGCGGGTGTCCGGCAGCGGCAGCGCCAGCACATCCACACGCACCGGGTTACCCACCACGTCCGCTTTCGGGAACGCACCGGGAAACGCCTGCATAACTTTGGTGGCGATTTTCGCCAGCCACTTGTTGGTCAGACCGGCAATACCGTTCTGCTCATGCAGTACGACGGGAATACCTAGTGACCACGCAGCCAACCCGCCTGGGCCAGAGACGTAGCCACCCATGCCCAGTACCACATCAGGCTTAAAACGCTTCATGATGGTGCGTGCCTGACGCCAGGCGTTAAAAATACGCACCGGAGACAGCAGCAGCGCCTTAAGACCTTTGCCACGAAGGCCGGAAATACGAATAAAGTCGATCTCAATACCGTGCTTCGGTACCAGATCGGCTTCCATGCGGTCTGCGGTTCCCAGCCAGCGTACCTGCCAGCCCTGCTCCATTAAATGGTGCGCAACCGCCAGCCCCGGGAACACATGTCCGCCGGTACCGCCTGCCATCACCATTAACCGCTTCGGTTGATTCATCGTGAACCTCGTGTAAACGCCTGGGCTTTCTCCAGACGCGTCTCATAATCTATGCGTAACAAAAACATAATGGCCGTCGACATGATCAACAGGCTCGAACCACCATAACTGATCAACGGCAACGTCAGACCTTTGGTCGGAAGCATACCCGCTGCGGCGCCGACGTTAACCAGTGCCTGGAAGCTAAACCAGATCCCAATTGAACAGGCTAAGAAACCTGAGAAGCGGTGATCGATCTCCAGCGCTTTTCGGCCAATCGACATGGCGCGGAAAGCGACGAAGAATACCATTAATAACGCCAATACCACACCGATATAACCCAGTTCTTCCCCAATAATGGAGAAGATGAAGTCAGTGTGCGCTTCCGGTAAATACTCCAGTTTCTGTACCGAGTTACCCAGCCCTTGCCCCCAGACCTCACCGCGGCCAAACGCCATCAGCGACTGCGTCAGCTGATAACCACTGCCGAACGGATCTTCCCATGGGTTCCAGAACGAGGTCACACGGCGGATACGGTAAGGCTCGGCGAGGATCAGCAGCACTACCGCTGAAATCCCCATTCCGATGATGGCGATGAACTGCCAAAGCTTGGCCCCTGCCAGGAAAAGCATCGCCAGCGTCGTGACAAACAGCACCACCACGGTACCGAGGTCAGGCTGCGCCAGCAGCAGGATCGCGAGCACCAGAATTACGCCCATCGGTTTTAAGAAGCCGCGAAGGTTATTACGCACTTCGTCGACCTTACGCACCAGGTAGTTCGCCAGGTAGCAGAACAGCGAAAGCTTGGTGAATTCCGCCGGCTGAATACGCAGCGGGTCCAAACGCAATCCAGCGCGATGCCCGTTAACGGAGCTCCGACAACCAGTACGATCAGCAGCATGATATTGACGCAATCAGCATCGCCGTACTGTGCCGCTGCCAGAACGCCATCGGCAGCGAGAAATTGTAGTGCACGCCAGAGATGGTCTGCATCAATGCGCCGTAGCGATTTTTCAGACCTTCACGATAGAGCGTTTTCAGCCGACCGATATTTGACGTGCCGTACTGCGCCAGCTCAATCTCCTGGCCCTGTTCGATATAGCACGGCATGCTGAGCGGCCACATACGCTCGTCACCAAGATTGCGCGCCGTATAGCGATGAATATCGCGCAGGATTGTCAGCATGTGATCAATATCGCCGTCCACCGGCGTGATGAACTCCAGCAGCGCTTCAGCGAAATCGGTTGTGATCCATTTATGTGTCAGCGCCGAGCCTAACGCCTTCGGGTGACCCGTCGTCGCTAAGCTACCGTCCGCGTTAACGCGCAGCGTTTCACGCTCAAGACCACGCTGAATACCCTTCAGAGCCTGAGGGTGGTTTTCCAGCCAGGCCAGCGCCTGAGATACGTCCGGGATCAAATTGACCTCCCGCCTGTCAAAGTAATGTTACTCAGCATAATTGTAATGGTTGACGATTGAAGGTCGCGTATTCATTCCACCAATTAGTGCCACCACGTCATACCCTGTAGTGTTGCCCACGCCACGAGAACATAGCGCAACGCCTTGCCAAGGCACAAAAAAGAGGCACCGGTCCCCAGGAGATGCGCATCCATCCCGCCAGCAGACACAGTAAATCGCCTATTACAGGCATCCAGCTTAATAACAGCGTGGCAGCGCCATAGCGTTTTAGCCAGCCAACTGCCTTTTCCTGCCAGCGCGACGTTTTGCGCAGCGGAAAGAAACGCCCAAGAATAACGTTAGTCAGTCCTCCAAGGCTATTACCCATTGTTGCTATTAATACAAGTAGCCAGGGCTGACTGACGCCGGACAACAACATCGCCACCAGCACCACTTCCGAATTTCCCGGTAACAGCGTGGCGCTTAAAAAACTGCTGGCGAATAATGAGGCAAGTGACAATGCGTCACTCACAGTAAGCGCACATCCACCGCATCCATTCCGGCATCACGTGCGGCCTGGATACCAAAATCGGCATCCTCAAACACGACGCATTTTGCCGCCGGTACGCCCATTAATTCTGCGCAGAGCAGGAAGGTGTCCGGTGCTGGCTTGTGACGCTTAACATGATCGGCAGCGACGACAGCTGAAAAATAGTGGCGCAGGCCAAGATGGTTGAGCAAGGCTTCTGCAATCGCGCTCTCGCTGCCCGTGCCGACAGACATAGGGCGACGTCCGTGCCACGCTTTAACCACGTCGATAAGGGGTAAAGGTTGTACGGTGTCTAACAGTATGGCTTTAACCGCATCGGTTTTTTCGCGCGCGAGCAGGTAGGGGTCGAGATCGGCCTGATTCAGTTCAATCACGGCCTGCGCAATACGCCAGGTTGGGGATCCGTTGAGGGCTATCATCGCCTGCAGGTCGAAACGCATACCGTAGCGGCCCAGGACCTCGGTCCAGGCTTGACGATGCGTGGGTTCGGTATCCAGCAGGGTGCCATCCATATCGAAGATCAAACCGTCATACTGTGCGTACATCGTGCTCTCGCTAAACGATTAACAAAGCATTACTTTATCGTAAATGGTGGTTTTTGTCGCTGATTGCGAAGTGATAACAATGAGAGTGATTAAGAACTAAACATCGAAGGGGACGATAAGAAGAGATGGTGCATCCGGGAGGATTCGAACCTCCGACCGCTCGGTTCGTAGCCGAGTACTCTATCCAGCTGAGCTACGGATGCAAATGGCGGTGAGGCGGGGATTCGAACCCCGGATGCAGCTTTTGACCGCATACTCCCTTAGCAGGGGAGCGCCTTCAGCCTTACTCGGCCATCTCACCACATTCGGTGTGTGGGCGGTATAATACGATTTTTTGAAAATATGTCAAATCATTTTTTGAAAAAGCGATGTTGGTTGCTTGATTTATCTACATTTTGCATAAATAAAGTGCGGTTGAAAAAAACAAATATATTTCTCACCGCACTTTAATTTTTATCATCTCTAGCCTTTTAAAATTGCCCGCAGACGATCAAGCTGACTAGACGTTTGTTGTTGCTTCTGCTCTGCCGTTAATTTTGGCTTATCTTTTTCCCATTGCACATCATCTTGTGGCAACTCAGCCAAGAAACGACTAGGTTCTGGGCGAATTAACTCGCCAAACTGACGCCGTTCACGACAAAGAGAAAAAGTCAGCGTTTGTTGTGCTCGCGTAATGCCCACATAAGCTAGACGGCGTTCTTCTTCCACATTGTCTTCATCAATACTGGTTTGATGCGGCAAAATCCCCTCTTCCATACCAATTAAATACACATGGGGAAACTCTAAACCTTTAGAGGCATGCAGCGTCATCAATTGCACTTGATCGCTCTCGTCATCGTCTTCGCCACGTTCCATCATGTCGCGCAAGGTTAAACGAGTGACCACTTGATTTAAATTCATTGGTTCATTCACTTCATCGCCTTTGAGCATATCCTCTACCCAGCTAAATAAGGTTGCCACGTTTTTACTTTGCATTTCGGCAGCTTTCGGGCTGGTGGCATACTCATACAAATATTCTTCGTAATGCAATGAAGAAAGTAAAGAACGCACAGCCGTTTCAGGATCGGAACGTAAACTTTGATCGTTTAACTCCACAATCCAACGACCAAATTTTTGCAAAGCATCATAGGCTTTCGGTGTAACACGTTGCATGAGTTCAAACTCAAAAATCGCCTCAAATAAGCTGATATGTTTTTCCTGTGCCAACTCGCCTAGTTTTTGCAATGTTGCGGTACCAATTTCCCTTCTCGGTGTATTCACAATACGCAAGAAAGCCGCATCATCGTCTTGATTTACCACTAAACGCAGGTAAGCCATCATGTCCTTAATTTCAGCACGAGAGAAAAAAGACGTGCCACCAGAAATTTTGTACGGAATGCGGTTTTGCATCAGCACTTTTTCCAATAGACGAGATTGATGATTACCGCGATACAAAATCGCATAATCCTTGAATTTGGTTTTACGGCTAAAACGATGAGCAATTAATTCTGCCACAATCCGTTCGGCTTCATGCTCTTCATTTTTCGCTTCAATGACTTGTAATTTTTCACCTTCGCTCAAGTTGGAAAACAGTTTTTTATCGAACACGTGCTCGTTGTTATCAATCAAAATGTTGGCACAATGCAAAATACGATGAGTGGAGCGGTAATTTTGTTCTAATTTAATGACTTGCAAACGCGGAAAATCATCACGCAAGCGCACCATATTTTGGGGACGAGCACCTCGCCAAGAATAAATGGATTGGTCGTCATCTCCTACCACCGTAAAGCAAGCTCGCTCGCCTACCAGTAATTTAATCAGTTCATATTGGCTGGTATTGGTATCTTGATATTCATCCACCAACAAATAGCGGATTTTCTCCTGCCATTTTGACCGCACTTCTTCGTTCTGTTTGAAGAGTAAGGTCGGCAACATAATCAAATCATCAAAATCCAACGCATTATAAGCACGGATTTGCGCCGCATAACGCTCATAACATTTTGCAAAGGTTTGATATTTTGCATCTTTCGCTAAGGCATACGCCTGCTTTGGCGAAACCAAATCATTCTTCCAATTGGAAATAACGGAAATTAATTCACGCAGTAAGTCTTTATCTTCCTGCAGCATATCTGCCGTCAGCTCTTTGAGTAAGGCAAGTTGATCGTGCTCATCAAACAAGGTCATATTGGATTTAAAGCCTAACGCTTTATATTCCCGTTTGATAATGTCGAAACCTAAGGTATGGAAAGTGGAAACAATCAATCCTTTGGATTTTTCTTTACCAATCGAATGGGCTACACGCTCTTTCATTTCACGAGCGGCTTTGTTGGTAAAAGTTACGGCGGCGATCTGTTTAGGTAAATAACCGCAATGTTCAATCAAATGCGCAATCTTATTGATGATCACGCGAGTTTTGCCTGAGCCTGCGCCAGCTAGCACCAAACAAGGTCCGCTGACATATTCGACAGCCTGTTGTTGTTGAGGATTGAGTTTCATATCTTAATGCAAATTAATTTGACCACGCATAAGGCAATAATGCGGTATCTAATAAAAATGACAGTGGCAAATCTAAAATAGGTAAGCCCCATTTTTGTGCCATCTCTAAATCATAAGCCGCACCCGCGTAAGGCGTGTATTTCTCCGATGGGTCAATTAATTTCACCACCGTACCACAACCCGTTAACACTAAAAATGCGGTTAAAATTAGAAGTGTTTTTTTCATTCACGACGTGCTTGTAAAGCTAAATAGACGGCTTCCGGCACCAGTTCTTTTACATTGCCATGATGCAAATAAATTTCTCGTACAATCGTGGAAGACACAAACGCCCATTTTTCTGTTGGGGGGAAGAACAAACTATCCACACCATCAGTTAATAAACGGTTTAACGCGGCCAGTTGTAATTCATATTCGAAGTCAGTCGTTGTACGCACGCCACGAATAATGGCGGTAATCTTTTTCGTTTTGATTTCATTCGCGAGTAAATCAGAGAAGCCAAATACTTCCACATTGGACAAATGAGCGACCGATTGACGCACGAGCTCAACGCGTTCTTCCAATGAGAACAATGGCTTTTTGCTCGGACTATTCGCCACCGCGACAAAAACTTTCGGAAAAATGACCGCACTTCGCGCAATGATATCTAAATGCCCGTTGGTAATCGGGTCGAACGTGCCGGGGTAAATTACGCTTGTCATTTATGGTTCTCCGAAATATTAGTTAAATAAGGATGAAGCAAATCTAAAAGTCGCTGTAATGCGCCACGATTTTCAATTAACACCTCATAGCCTGCATGGCCTAAACGCTGACGTGCTTCTTTTGAATTCAATAACTTATCAATAATCTCTGCCAACGCTTTCTCTGTGGAGTTGATTTGCAACACACCTTGTACCTCTAAAAGCGAAGTAAAGACTTCAGGAAAATTGAAAGTATACTTTCCGCTCACAACGGGTAATTTAAACGCTAAAGGCTCAAGAGGATTATGCCCGCCATGTTTAACTAAACTTCCGCCTACAAACGCAATATCTGAAATGCCATACATCAACATCAACTCGCCCATAGTATCACCCAGAATAACTTGGGTATTTTCTGAAGGAATCTCCCCCGTTGAACGACGAATAAAGTTAAGTTGGCTTTTTCAATTAAATCTGCCACAGGCTTAAAACGTTCAGGATGACGAGGTACCAGCAATAACAGCAAATTTGGATGTTTTTTTAATAACAAATGATGCGCTTGTAAAATAAGTTCTTCTTCCCCTTCATGGGTGCTCGCAGCAATCCAAATTTGACGATCTTTCGCCCAGCTCTCATGAAGTGTTGCAATGTCTTTGAGTAATTCATCACTGACCACAAGATCATATTTAATGTTGCCGGTTAATTGCAGGCGATCTTTCTCATAACCTAACTCTAAATAACGCTTTCCGCTAATACTATCTTGCGGTGCAATCAAGCTGATTTGAGAAAACATTCGTTGTAGATGTTGTTTGACTTTGCCATAACGTCTCGCTGAACGCGCAGAAAGACGAGCATTCGCTACAATAAAAGGAATATTTCGATGAGCCAAACAATCAATCAAATTGGGCCAAAGTTCCGTTTCAATGACGATGAATACTTTAGGTTGAATAAAATCAATAAAACGATTGATGACACAAGGTAAATCGTAAGGCAAATAACAATGCGTCACGCTATCTCCGAACGCGGCTTTTACGCGTTCAGAGCCTGTTGGAGTAACCGTTGTGAACGTGATCGGTAAATGTGGATATTCCTTCTGAATACGTTTTACTAGTGGTGTAGCGGCAATTACTTCACCGACTGATGCAGCATGAATGACGATCCCATCTTGCACAGGCTTAGCAAGAGTCGCATAAAAAACCATATCGCTCGCCTAAACGCTTACGATAATTCGGAGCTTTGAGACTTCGTAGTAACATGAATAACAGCACAAAAGGCTGAATCAGATACATCAGGCAGGTATAAAAAAAACGCCACATAAAATAAATTCGGTTATACTTACAAAAACTTCGGCTAGTATAGCAAAAAAAGGATCAAAATATGCCAACAATTAGCGTTGCCATGATTGTCAAAAATGAAGCGGCAGATCTTGCTCAATGTCTTGATACGGTAAAAGATTGGGTAGATGAAATCATTATTGTTGATTCGGGCAGTACTGATAACACCCAGAAATCGCGGAACAATATGGTGCAAAATTTTATTCGCATCCTGATTGGCCAGGTTTTGGCAAACAACGCCAACGTGCACAACAATATGTCACCAGTGATTATGTTTTGTGGTTAGATGCCGATGAACGCGTCACTCCGAAACTTCGTGAATCCATTCAACAAGCGGTTCAACAAGATACGCCAAATACGGTTTATGATATTCCTCGTGTGAGTGAAGTGTTTGGGCGTGAGATTCGTCATTCAGGTTGGTATCCGGATTATGTGGTGCGTTTGTATCGCACAAATTATGCGGGATATAATGATTCACTGGTACATGAAAAGTGGTTTATCCTGAAAATACGAAAGTACAGAAATTAACTGGAGATCTAGAGCATTTCACCTATAAAAGCATTCATCACTATTTGGTGAAATCTGCAGCTACGCCAAAGCTTGGGCAGACCAACGCCAAACCAAAGGGAAAAAAGCGACGTTATGGCAAGTATTAAGTCATGCGATTGGCTGCTTTGTCAAAATGACATTTTAAAAGCGGGTTTCTTAGATGGAAAACAAGGTTTCTGCTTGCGGTACTTTCGGCCCACTCCACCTTTGTGAAGTATGCTGATTTGTGGGAACGCAATCAACATTAATCAAAAACTAAAAAGTGCGGTTAAAATTAACCGCACTTTTTTTATCTCTTTTAGAACAAGAAAATTAGTTTTTTCGCTGCTGCCGCTGCTTTCACGATTACTGCAAACGCAGGCGCTTTAAGTGAAGCACCGCCCACTAATGCACCATCGATATCTGGTTGAGTGAATAATTCTGCTGCGTTAGCATCATTTACTGAACCACCGTATTGAATGATCACTTGATCTGCTACAGCTTGTGATTTTGCTGCGATGTGGCCACGGATAAATGCGTGAACAGCTTGCGCTTGTGCTGGAGTCGCTGATTTGCCCGTGCCGATTGCCCAAATTGGTTCGTAAGCAATCACTGCACCATTAAATGCTTCTACACCTAATGCATTGATGACTGCATCAATTTGACGCGCACATACTTCTTCAGTTTTGCCTGCTTCGTTTTCAGCTTCAGTTTCACCGATACATAATACTGGTACTAAACCTGCTTCTTTTAATGCACCAAATTTTTTCGCTACAAATTCGTCGCTTTCTTTGTGGTAAGTACGACGCTCAGAGTGACCGATAATGATGTATTTTGCACCAAAATCTTTTAACATTTCACTAGAAATATCACCAGTAAATGCACCTTTCACATTGATATCTACGTTTTGTGCACCTAACTGAATCACACTTTTACCACCACAGCTGCAACCGCAACCAGAAAGTGCCGCTTCAGCCGTACCTAAATACATAACAGGTGGGGCAATTGCCACATCACAACCTGTTACATCATGTAATTCTGCTTTTAATCCTTCGATTAATTCTTTGGTGAACGCTTTGGAACCGTTTAATTTCCAGTTACCCATCACTAAAGGACGACGTGCCATTTTTGTTTCTCCATATTGAATAAATAAAAAGTGTGTTTACTATACCAAACTTTGGGCAGATTTCTTTGTGCAAAATCACATTTTGAAAATTTTTTGGGTAAATGATGATTATTTGTGCTAAAAAGCTACAATCTACTGTACGGAACCGATAAAAAAATAAATAATTTTATAAATAAACGGAAAATAGGTCTGGTAACAATGAAAATTTTCAAAGCCGAACAATGGAATATAGAAGTGCTTGCTCCACTCTTTGAAGCCTATCGACTTGCCAACGGAATGAGTGAAAATCCTGACCGCACTTTAACCTTTTTAACGAATCGTATACGTTTTAATGAAAAGCATGTTTTTTGTTGCTGTAAACGAAAACTCACAGGCGATTGGTTTTGTTCAACTTTATTCCTCGCTTATCCTCTTTAAAACTACAACGCTATTGGCAATTAACCGATATTTTGTAAAAGAAGATAAACATCAAGCCGAGATTTATGCTGCCCTTATTTCTAAAACG
>ENA-OQBV01001386-OQBV01001386.1-human-gut-metagenome-genome-assembly--contig:-NODE-1386-length-11988-cov-1.782565_pt1 | contig 11988 bp, 16 predicted proteins | sample MGYA00242750_ERZ504559 | MGnify/ENA primary metagenome ERZ504559 (study PRJEB26092, sample SAMD00036230) | human gut metagenome | host: Homo sapiens | study: EMG produced TPA metagenomics assembly of...
AGGATGATCTTGCCCGTCTGGGCAAGGCTCGTTTCCGCGATTTCCTTGCGCGGCAGGGCTTCAAGCTGCTCATCCACTTCCCTTGCTACGGCCCTAGCAAGGGGCTCATCGCAAGTGATGAGGATGGCACAGGCCAAGGGATCATGCTCGGCCTGGCTCAACAGATCGGCCGCCAGATACTTCGGATTGCCGGTTTGATCCGCGACAATCAGGATTTCACTGGGGCCTGCCAGCATATCGATATCGACGTGACCATAAACAGCCTTTTTGGCAAGGGTTACAAAGATATTTCCCGGGCCCGTTATTTTTTCGACCTTGGGAATGGTCTCTGTCCCAAAAGCAAGGGCAGCCACGGCCTGTGCGCCGCCCATCTTATAGATTTCCGTGATTCCGATTTTCCGGGCCGTAGCAAGGACATAGGGATTCATCCGGCCGTCACGGCTGGCAGGCGCTGCCATCACGATGCGGGGCACACCGGCCACCATGGCAGGCAACGGCATTCATAATGACGCTGGACGGGTACGCCGCCGTACCGCCCGGCACATAGATGCCTACCGAATCAACAGGAGTCATCTTTTGGCCCAGGAAGGATCCATAGGCGCGGGGCGTCAGCCACGTCTTGGGAAGCTGTTCCTCATGAAACTTTCGTACATTGCTGATAGCCCGGCTGATTGCTTCCATGGTCTTTGTATCGACAGCCTTTTCTGCTTCTTCAAACTCTTTTTCCGTCACAGCGATGGTGTCTTTAGTAAAGTCGCCGCCGTCAAGGAGCTTTGTATAGTAAAAGAGGCGCTCGTCCCCACCCTTGCGAATCTCACCGACAATGCGGTCCACGACCTGGGCGGCCGTCAGCTTTTGACCAAACATCTTTTCCGTCCCAGCCGCCACGCGGGGGGACAGTTCCACTTCATCAAAAGCTTCTTTTTCAGGAGCCTACTGATTTCTTCTGCACTGCTCTTTCTTTCATCAAATATCTTCATGCTTCTTCCTCCTTCAGCACGGCCTTCAAATCTTCAACGAGTTTCTTGATGCGTTCGTGCTGAAGTTTGAAACTGACCTTATTGGCAATGAGACGCGCCGAACTTTCATAAACCGTGGCGACTTCCTTGAGGTGATTTTCCCGGATGGTTGTCCCCGTTTCCACAATATCGACAATGAGTTCACTAAGACCCACAATCGGGGCCAGTTCAATGGAACCATTGAGCTTGATAATCTCCATCTGCATCCCCTGCCGGTCAAAGAACTCGACAGCACTGTGAGGGTATTTTGTCGCGACTCGCATATGGGGTATAATCCATCATACGGGGCAGAACCTTTTCTTCCGGCACGGCCATCATGAGATGGCATTTGCCGTAGCCCATATCAAGCAGTTCATAGACGTCCCGTTCTTCTTCCTTGAGGACATCCTTTCCGATGATGCCGATGTCAGCTGCACCATATTCGACATAGACCGGAAGGTCCATGGTCTTGACAATGATGAAGCGGACTTTTGTTTTTTCATTGGTAATGACAAGTTTCCGTGAATCCTCGACGACGTTGTCAGCATCGCAACCGACTTTGGCAAGGACCTTGACGGACCGATCAAAGAGTTTTCCCTTAGGAAGGGCAATGGTTAGGTATTCCATAAAAAGGTCCTTCTTTCTTATTTGACGTAGACGAGATTCAAGGCTTTCTGCTGCTTACAGCATGCCGCCGCTTCGCCTTTATCCATAGGACGGGTTGCCACCTTGACTTTCCGTCCCTTGCAGCGCAGGGTCATGGCCTTATAATGGCCTTGGTTTCTCCCTTGGCACTAAAAGCGACATAATCGTCCCAAGCTTCCTTCCCCTGCAGGGCGCCTTCGCGGCGCAGGGCGAGGATGATGCGGTCTACACCAAGGGCAAAACCGGTTGCCGGCATGGCTTTGCCAAATCTTTCCATCATCGAATCGTAGCGTCCGCCGCCGCAGATATTGAAGCCGATCTGGGGACCGTACGCTTCAAAGACCATGCCTGTATAATAGTCAAAGTTGCGGATAAGACTTAGATCAAAGACAATCTTATCTGTAACACCGTAGGCTTCACACAGATGATAAATGGCAAGCAGATTATCCAGAGCTTCAAGGCTTCTGGGATGAGTGACCTTTGTTTTCAAGGCTTGAAGCAGGTCCGGACCGCCCTGTTGGTAAAGGAGTCCTTTGACCAGCTCCCGGACAGGTTCGTAGGAAATGACGGAAGCGGCCTTTTCAAGGGCCACTGCATTATGGGTCAGGATCATCTTTTTGAGGCGTTCCACTTGGGCATCAGAAAGTTCCGCGTCTTCAATCAAGCCTGCCAAAAAACCGCTGTGCCCTATACTGATGGTAAAATGCGCAAGTCCCGCTGCCTTAAGGCTTTCCACGGCAAGGGCCAAGACCTCCGCGTCCGCTTCGGGTCCTTTTTCGCCAAAAAATTCAACCCCAGCCTGACGGAACTCGCATTGCCGCCCGGCTTGTGTCTCTTCGTGACGGAAAACATTGGCAATATAAAAAAGACGCTTGATGCCTTCGTCCTGCCGCATCCTTGTAACGACCATCCGCGCCAGCGGCGTCGTCATTTCACTGCGGAGCATAAAAGTCCGATTGTCCCGCCCCAGAAATTTCATGCTTTCATCGGGAAGATCGGCCCCACTCAGGGCAAAGGTATCAGCGTATTCAAAAAGTCGGCGTCATCGCCTCATCATACCCCCCAGGAAAAGAAAAATTCCGGGCGAGGCGGTCTTCCATTTCACGCTTCACTCGGGCCTCGCCAGGCAGGATATCTTTCGTTCCATAGGGAATCTGCAAAAAGCCAGTGGTCATGCTAATCTATTCTCCTTCTTCAAGGAGCATGGGAATCACTTTTCGATATCCCCCGGCTCCATAATTTAAAACAGCGGTTGACACGGGAAACCGTCGTACTGCTGGCGCCCGTATCGTTGACGATTTTGGCATAGTTTCGCCGCGATGAAGACGCACCGCCACTTCCAGGCGCTGACTCAAGGCCTTCAATTCATTAGGCGTGCAGATATCCTCCAAAAAAATCGAGACACATCCGGTCATTCTTCAAAAGTATAAAAGCGTGTGCCAGTCGATGAAGTTCCCTTTTGTTGAGACCTGCCTGCATAATCGAGACTCCTTTCAAAACTACGAAAAATATAAAAGAAAAAGACTGCGTAAATTTAGTACGCTAATACATTAACACGTTAATGAAGTCATGGCAAGTCATTTTTTTGTTTTTACCCTTCTGCCTCCAGACGCCCGCTATCAGTGTAAAATGTGATACAGGGTTCTCGTGTCCTTTCTGACAGTTCGAGGAGAAAAAAAGCTGCAAAGCCATGTTTTCCATGACTTCACAGCCAGATTGTTGCAGCGTACATTACTGCATCTTTGTTTTGTTCAGTTTGGCGCTGATATAGTTCCCGACGGACTGGACGAGCTGAACCAGGGCAATGAGGATGACGACCGTTGCCGCCATGGTATCTGCCTGGAAACGCTGATATCCGTAACGGATAGCAAGGTCACCTAGTCCACCGCCGCCCAAGGCACCGGCCATGGCAGAACTGCCGATGAGACTGATGATGGCAAGGGTCACGCCAAGGACGATGGCATGCATGGATTCTGGAAGGAGCACCTTCCAAATGATCTGGATGGGACTGGCTCCCATGGATTCGGCGGCCTCAATGACACCTGGATCGACTTCAAGGAGGGACGATTCAATGATGCGCGCAATAAAAGGCGTTGCCGAAATGGTGAGCGGCACAATGGCAGCCGTCGTCCCGATGGAAGATCCCACAATGATCCGCGTAAGGGGAATGATGGCCACCATGAGGATGATGAAGGGCACGGAACGGATGATGTTGACGATGGTGCCCAAAATCCGGTTGATGAAGAGGTTTTGCAGGATGTGGCCCTTGCTGGTCGTAACCAGAGTGACGCCCAGGGGAATGCCGATGATGCCGGCAATGACCGTGGCCACGGCGACCATATAGAACGTTTCTTCAATGCCTTGGAGCATTAACTTAATGATTTCTTGGGACATAACCTAAAACCTCACTTCCAATCGGTAATGTTTTGATGTACGAGAATGCCTTGGCCTGTGTTTCCATATCGCCCATGATGACGACGATGAGGTAGCCGAACGGTTCATCCTGGATGTAGTCGATGTTGCCGTAGAGGACGCTGACTTCGACGTTGAATTTGCGGACGATGTCGGCGACGACGGGGTCGCTGGTCGCAGCGCCTTTGAAGCGCAGGCGGACGAGCATGTAGCGGTCCGGCGACAGCTGGTCGGTGACGCCCAGGTTCTTGATGCCTGCCGGCAGTTCCATGTTGATGATGGACGTGACGAAATCTTTCATGGTCTGGGACTGAGGATTGGTGAAGATGTCGACGACGCGGCCCATTTCCTTGATGACGCCGCTTTCGATGACGGCGACGCGATGGCAGATTTCCTTGACGACGGCCATTTCATGGGTGATGACGACGATGGTGATGCCCAGGCGTTTATTGATGTCCTGGAGCAGTTCCAGGATGGACTTCGTCGTCTGCGGGTCCAGGGCCGACGTGGCTTCGTCGCAGAGCAGGATCTTCGGGTCGCTGGCCAGGGCACGGGCGATGCCGACGCGCTGTTTCTGGCCGCCCGAGAGCTGGGACGGATAGTTGCCGGCCCGGTCGCTGAGACCGACCAGGTCGAGGAGGGAAGCGACTTTCTTTTCGATGACGTCTTTGGAAGCGCCGATGAGTTCCAGTGGGAAGGCAATGTTTTCGGCAACCGTACGGGATGATAAAAGATTGAACGTGCTGGAAAATCATGCCGATGTTCTTGCGTTCTGCCCGCAGCTGGGATTCATTCATCTTGGTCAAATCCTTGTCGTCGATGATGACCTGGCCGCTCGTCGGTTTTTCTAACATATTGATGCAGCGGACCAGCGTCGATTTGCCGGCACCGCTCTTGCCGATGATACCGAAGATCTCGCCGTCGTCGATGGTCAGGTTGATGCCTTTCAGGGCCTGGATCTGTGCGGCGCCGCCGTAGGTCTTGGTAATATTTTTCAGTGTAATCACAGTATCAACTCCTCAAAATAGGCGTAACTAGAGAAAGCAACCACAAAAAAAGGCCGTCATGCAGATGACGGCCGTATATACGGTTTCATTTCATCTGTCGGAATGTTCCGTTGGAATTGGCACCTTCCCGATAGGGGGTTGCCGCAGCGTCATCGGGCCAGTCCCTCAGCTGCTCTGGATGAAGGGTATATGGTTGTTGCGTCTTATAATAGCACGGATGGCCGGGATTGTCAATGGAAAATCGTTATTGCGCCCAGTCGCCATCGGTAAAGACCGGCACCGTCGTGCCGTCGGCCCTGGTCCCGGTGATGGTCAGGTCCGGCGAGCCGACCATGAAGTCGACGTGGATCATGGAGTCGTTCAGGCCGGCTGCGGCGACAGCATCTTTGTCCATATCGGCACCGCCAGCCAGGCAGGTCGGGTACGATGCGCCCAGGGCCAGGTGGCACGAGGCGTTTTCGTCGAAGAGCGTTTCATAGAAGAGGATGCCCGACAGGGAAATGGGCGAGTGATAGGGGATGAGGGCTACTTCGCCGAGGCGGCAGGCGCCGTCGTCGATGGCGATGAGTTTCTTCAGGACGTCTTCGCCCGTTTCGGCGGCAGCGTCGATGACTTTGCCGTCTTTGAAGGTCAGGTGGAATTTGTCGATGAGGTTGCCGTTATAGACCAGGGGCTTGGTGCTGTAGACCGTGCCGTTGACTGCATCTGCCTTGGGGGCCGAATAGATTTCTTCCGTCGGGATGTTGGCATTGAACAGCAGGTGGTCCGCCGTTTCTTCCATGCCGCCCTGCCAGATATGACCGGCCGGCAGGCCGATAGTCAGGTCCGTTCCCAGGCCGTTCGTATAGTGCAGGCTGGTGAAATGCTGGTCCGTCATCCAGGTCCGGCGCTTCTTCAATTCGGCCAGATGGGCGTCCCAATCGGCCAGGGCATCGGCACCGTCGGCACGGGACGACTGGAGGATTTGCTTCCACAAGGCTTCGTAAGCGGCGGCTTCGTCGAGGTCCGGATAGAGCAGTTTGGCCCAGACGGCACTGGGGACGGCGGCGACGAGCCACGTCGTCTTCGAGGCCATCATGCCGTCGATGTATTCCTTCAAGGCTTCATTCTGGGCTTTCTGCTGGGCAAAGATTTTATGGGTGTCGATGCCGTCCATGAGGTACGGATTCGCCGAGATGAGGCTGAGGAAGGCCGCTTTCTTATGGTAATAGTAGAGGCTGAAATCGCGGCGCCAGTCCGGCAGGGACTCGAAATACTGCAAATCTTCGTGTTCGTAGCGCAGGCGGGCCATGTCGTCAGACCGCCAGTTGCAGACGACCTGGGCGGCGCCGGCCGTATAGGCCTCTTTCGTCAGGAGGGCGACGAAGTCGTACGATTCGACAGGGGCATTGATGACCAGGGTCTGGCCTTTCTGAAGATTCAGGCCCTTCTGCAAGAGGACGCGGGCATAAGCCGTTAATTGTTTGGTAGTTGGCATAAAATCACTCCTTAGTAGATGAGGATAGGACAGGGACTTTCCAGGCCGTGTGCTTCCACAGGCGCCAGTTCAGGGCGCTGGCATTGATGGCCAGGCTGATGATGAGGCTGATCCAGTAGCCATAGGGCCCGTAGGACGTGACGTGGGCCATGGCATAGCCCATGGGGATGCTGATGAGCCAGTAGGTCACGAAAGCGACGTAAGTGATGATCTTGACATCCTTATAGCCGCGCAGGATGCCCTGGACCGGCGTGCCGGCGGCATCGAAGAAGGAAAAGGCGACGGCGTAGAAGATGAACATGCGGATGGCCCAGAACGTCTCGGCATCGCTCGTGAAGATGGCGGCGATATGATCGACAAAGTGATAAGTCACGACGATGAGGGCGATGGCGATGGTGAAGGCCGTCATCTGGCAGAGCACGGCATACTGCCGGGCAGCGGCGTAGTTGCGGGCGCCGACTTCGTAACCGATGACGATAGTAGCCGTCAGGCTGATGCTCCATGGCAGGGTGTAGGTCAGGGTCGAGAAACTGATGGCCGCCTGGTTGGCTGCCAGGTATAAGGTGCCGAATTCGGCCATGAGCAGGCCGACGATGGAGAACAGGCTCGTTTCGCAGAAGACGGCGATGAAGATGGGGATGCCCAGCTCCAGCTGATGATAGCCATGGTACCAGCTGAAAGGCCGCAGGCGGCTCCAGAGATGGTAAGAGCGGAAAGGCTCCATCCACTGCAGGACGCCCACGAAGAGCAGGAAGGACAGCCACGACGCGATGGTGATGGCATAGCCTGTACCGATACCGCCCATAGCCGGAATGGGGCCGGCGCCGAAGATGAGCAGGCGGAAGAGGATGATCGTCAGGACCAGGTTGGTCACTAAGATGGCCATGGAAACGTGGGTCTTGCCGTGGGCGTCGACGATGTAGCGTATCGTCGCCTGCAGGCAGATGGGAACCAGCCCCAGGGCCAGGGCCTTGAGGTATTCCCAGGCGATGTAGCGGACCGGTGCGTCGAGGCCCATGAGTCGAGGAAGGGCGGCGTAGAAAGGCGCCGGCCAGGAAAATGACGGCCGTAAAGCCCAGGCTCAAGTAGAGGCTCTGCATGATGTACGTCGGGATTTCCTCGGTCTTCTGAGCGCCCCGGAGCTGGGCGATGATCGGCGAGATGCCGAAGAAGATGCCGCACAGGCCGGCAAAGACGGGATACCAGATGTTGACGGCTACGGCGACCCCGGCCAGGTCAATCGTCCCGGCCTGACCGCTGAAGATAGAACTGAAGACGGACGTCCCGACCTGGGCCATCTGGGTCAGGAGCAGGGGAAAGAACAGGGCCAGAAAATGGCGTAATTGGAACCAATGGGGGAACATGATATCCTCCTTGTATGAAAAAGGGCTTGTCGCACAACGACAAGCCCTTTAAAGTTGTTAGTGGCTAGCAGTTAGTGGTTAGCAGATGGCTTTAAATTTAAAGGCCTTCTTCAAACATCAAACCTTAAACTGTACAGAAAAAGGGACCGTGCATGATGGCCGAAACCTTCATGCGCCAGTCCCCCTTTTCAGTCGAACTTATTTACCCATAGCATTGACTTTGGAAGCCAAACGGGATTTTTTACGAGCTGCAGTGTTTTTATGGAGAACGCCTTTCTGTGCGGCGCTGTCGATTACGCTGCTAGCTTTATCGAATGCTTTTTTAACAGCTTCAGCGTCACCAGCGGCGATAGCTTCGGTCGTACGGCGGATAGCGGTATGAACAGAAGATTTAACCTGAGAGTTAGCTGCGTGGCGAGCTGCGTCTTTTTCCATCGTTTTGATATTGGATTTAATCTGCGGCAATGGATTCACCTCCCTAATTTACAAGAACACTAGAAGAAATTTTACCATATGGCGCAGAAAAAAGCAATACCTTTTTTACAAGACATGCGATTAAGCTTTTCCTTCCGAGCCGAGGACACATTTGATCTTGTGAGCGACGATGTCATGGACGAACTGACGGCCGTCGGCGAGGTACTGGCGCGGGTCGAAATGTTCCGGATGCTGTGCCATGTGCTGACGGATGCCGGCAGTCAGGCCGAGACGGAGGTCGGAGTCGATGTTGATCTTGCAGACCGACAGGGAAGCTGCTTTACGGAGCTGATCTTCGGGGATACCGACAGCATCAGCCAGGTCGCCGCCGTTGGCGTTGATGATCTTAACGTATTCCGGTACGACGGAAGATGCGCCGTGGAGTACGATCGGGAAGCCCGGCAGGCGTTTGGAAACGTCTTCGAGGATGTCGAAGCGGAGCGTCGGCGGTACGAGAACGCCGTCAGCGTTGCGGGTGCACTGTTCCGGAGTGAATTTGAAAGCGCCGTGGCTGGTGCCGATAGCGATAGCCAGGGAATCGACGCCCGTGCGGGATACGAATTCTTCGACTTCTTCCGGACGGGTGTAGTGAGCTTCTTCAGCCGAGACGTTGACATCGTCTTCGATGCCAGCCAGCTGGCCGAGTTCGCCTTCGACGACGACGCCCTTGGAATGAGCGTATTCAACGACTTTTTTCGTCAAAGCGATATTGTCTTCGAAAGAATGTTTGGAGCCGTCGATCATGACAGACGTGAATCCGCCGTCGATGCAGTCTTTGCAGGTTTCAAAGTCAGCACCGTGGTCGAGGTGAAGGGCGATGGGGAGATCGTAATCTTCCAGGGCTGCGGCTACGAGATGTTTCAAGTACGACGGTTTCGCATATTTGCGGGCACCGGCAGAAGCCTGAAGGATGATCGGGGATTTCAATTCAGCAGCGGCTTCTGTGACAGCCTGGACGATTTCCATGTTGTTGATGTTGAATGCACCGATGGCATAGTGGCCTTCATAGGCTTTTTTAAACATTTCTGTAGTTCCAATTAATGGCATGTTTACATTCCTCCTACAAGTTACGTATAGAATAGTGTTAATGTATATAATTCCAGCCGGCCTGGCGGACGAGGGCGCCCATATCTTCAGGCAGCCGGGAATTAACGGTAATGAAGCGATGCGTCATGGGGTGGGTAAACTGCAGGCAGTAGGCGTGGAGGGCCTGACGCTGTATGAGGCGCCGGCTGCCGCCGTAGAGGTCGTCCCCTAAGAGGGGATAGCCGAGATAACTGCTGTGGACCCGGATCTGATGAGTCCGTCCGGTATGAAGCACTACTTGGAGCAGGCTGTATTCAGCGGACCTCGCCAGGCAGGTGAAATCGGAATGAGCCGGTTTGCCGTCGAGCCTGACGCAGCGGGTAATGATGCTGTCGGGACATCTTCCGATGGGGGCGTGTACAGTTGTGACCCGCGCAGGGTATCGTCCCTGACAAATGGCCAGATACAGCCGTTTATAGCTGAGATCTTTTTTGTCGAAAGGCGTACTGGATCTGCGGTTCTTTGGCGACCATGCACAGGCCCGACGTATTTTTGTCGAGGCGATGCATGGGGTGATACGAGCAGTGCTGACCTGTCGCGGCGTAGTGATAGGCCACGGCGTTGGCCAAACGTCCCGTCTCGAAACGGCCGACGTCGGATGCATTAAAGATGCCTGCCGGCTTATCGATGACCATGAGGTAGTCGTCTTCATAGACGATGCCAATGGGTATGTCCTGTGGCGGGAAGGGGTTCTTTTCCGGAAGGGTGACGCAGATCTCGTCGCCTTCATGGACGAAGTCCCGCGTCGAGGCGGCCTGGCCGTTGATGGTACAGATGCCGTTGTGCTTGATACGGCGCCGCAATGTCGACGAAACGCCGAAATGTTTCAAAGCGCCGCCTAACGATGTAGGCCGTATGATCGTCCCTACTGTAAAATGAATCATTTGCATTTCCCCTATATTGGCTTTGTCTACATCTATTATACAAAATGAAAATAAATAAATCCATACATTTCGTGAAAACATGTGGGCTATATTTTAGCCCGCAAGGGCCTGGGAGTGCGGCTGTCCAGAAAAAAATCATCTCCTGGAAAAGGAAACTTGACGCTCCGCGTCGAAATAGTATATCATAGGAATGTTATGTATCCATTTTTTAGATTTACCTTAAAAGAGTGTTCCCTAAAGAAGGAATTTCACAGGTGGATAGAGAATAATATATACGTCAGCGTTATTGAAATGAAACAGGTGATATGAGTGAAACGGTTTTCCAGCGAATTTATCGAACAGGTCCGGCAGGCCAATGACATCGTCAGCGTCATCTCCGATTATGTGACGCTGAAACGGCGGGGCCGCAACTTCTGGGCCTGCTGCCCTTTCCATAATGAAAAGACCGCCTCCTTCAGCGTCGCTGCCGACAAAGGATTCTTTTATTGCTTTGGCTGCCATGCTCACGGCGATGTCTTCCAATTCATTATGAAGAAAGAAAACCTTTCCTTTTCGGATGCCGTCGAACGCCTGGCTGAACGGGCCCATATCGCCCTGCCCGTCGTCGAACGGTCGGCCGAAGAAATCGCCCGCGATAAACAGCGGGACCGCTTGTATCAGATCAACGAAATGGCGGGCAATTTTTTCCATAACTGCCTGACCCAGACTCATACGGGCAGCCCGGACTGGCCTATTTTCACAAGCGCCACGTATCGGATGATACCATCGAGGCCTTTAAGCTGGGCTTTGCTCCGGAAAGCTGGGATAAACTGACGACGGCTTTCATGAAAAAAGGTGTCACTGGCAGGGAATTAGTCCTTCTGGGACTGGCTAAAGAAAAGAACGGCCACTTTTACGATGCCTTCCGCGGACGGGTCATGTTCCCTATCCGCAACGGCCGCAGCCGCATCGTCGGTTTCGGTGGCCGCGTCCTCGACGACAGCAAGCCGAAGTATCTCAATTCGCCGGAAACGCCGATTTTCAATAAACGGCGGCTCCTCTTCGCCATGGACCTGGCCCATAAAGCGATTTATGAGCAGGGGAAAGCCATCCTGGTCGAAGGCTATATGGATGTCGTCTCGGCCCATAACCGGGGCATCCACAACGTCGTAGCGTCTCTTGGGACGTCCTTTACGCCGGAACAGGCGCGGCTCTTGCAGCGCCAGGCCAAGGAACTCGTCCTGGGCTACGACATGGACGGCGCCGGCCGCCAGGCGACGCAGCGGGCTATGGAAATCGTCCGCGGCCTGGGCATGCGCATCCGCGTATTGTCCCTGCCGCAGGGCAAGGACCCTGATGAATACATCAATGCCGCCGGGCCGGACAAGTTCCGCCAGGCCGTCGATGAAGCGCCGAATGTGCTCGATTACATGCTCATGCGGGTCTTGCAGCGCTTCGACGTGACGACGCTGGAAGGGAAATCATCCATTACGGCCATGGTCCTGCCCGTCGTCGCCGCCGTCGATAACCGGGTCCTGCTGGAAAGGCGTTCCCTGAAGAAATTGGCAGGTCAGCTGCAGATAGGGGAAACGCCGTGCGCAGCGAATTCAACAGTGTCGCTGCCCATCCGGAAGCGACCAGCAGCAGGTCGTCATCTCTTCG
>ENA-OQBV01001387-OQBV01001387.1-human-gut-metagenome-genome-assembly--contig:-NODE-1387-length-11985-cov-3.980435_pt1 | contig 11985 bp, 15 predicted proteins | sample MGYA00242750_ERZ504559 | MGnify/ENA primary metagenome ERZ504559 (study PRJEB26092, sample SAMD00036230) | human gut metagenome | host: Homo sapiens | study: EMG produced TPA metagenomics assembly of...
CGTGTGGCAATGGAAATTATTCTTCGTATCTTGCACAAAGAGGCGCTTCGGTTGTCGCTTTTGATTACAGCAAAAAAATGATAGAATTGGCTAAAAGACGGCAATCACAATATGCAAAACAAATTGAGTTTTGCGTAGCGGATGCGACCAATAGAGAAAGCTTATTAGGATTAAAAAGAAATCGAGCCTTTACGAAAGCAGTTTCTAATATGGCAATTATGGATATTACGGATATTGAACCGCTTTTTATGGCTGTTTATGAACTATTGGAGGAAAACGGGATTTTTGTCTTTGCAACGCAGCACCCTTGTTTTATCACATTGACTGAAAAATATATGACACCGCACAGTTACTATGATATAGCGATCGAAGGGCAGCCGGAGGAGCAGATTTATTATCATCGTTCCATACAAGATATTTTTAACCTTTGTTTTAGAGCTGGATTTGTCATTGATGGATTTTATGAAGAATGTTTCAAAAACAATAAAGAAATTCCTATGGTAATGATAGTAAGGCTTAAGAAGGTAAAACGTGATAGCTTAAAATAAATTCAAGTTTGTCGGGTAAATAGCAAACCCAGCCGAGCCAGTCAACGGTCAAGATGAACGGGCTTCGCCCGCCGTTGACAGCCCCGCCCGGTTTTGCAGTTAGGCAGTCAAGGAGCGACAGCCTAAAGTGCTGCCGCCCCTTACTATCATAAAAAGCAACTACTAACCAGCCACAGCCCTTTTGGGAGGAAAGGGGGATTTTCCATGACCTGTACAGAAGAATATCGGGAACATATCGAGTACACTTTCCATGCCTTTTGCAAAGTCGTTATCCGAAATGCAACGATCAACGCAGCGAGGACACGGAGCAGGAAGCACAAAAGAGAAATATCCCTTGAATACCTCACAGACGAAAAGCACTACCCTTTAGGCACGACAGATGAATATTTCCAAGCCCCGGAGCCGGACGAGGAATACATACTTACCCTTTGCGGCGATACGGTCATTTTCAGCAGCGGTTTACTTGCGGAAGCCCTGTCACGGCTGGACGAACGGGAGCGGGAAATGATTTACCTGTCCTTTTTCAAGCGTATTCCACAGCACGAAATTGGCAGACAGTACGGGCGCAGCCGCAGCACAGCGGGCTACCATATCCGAAAAGCCCTACGGCAGCTCCAAGCGGAAATGGAGGGAATGGCATATGAGAAATAATAGGCTTCTCCCCTATGAAACAATCGTCCAAGCCGCCAGCGGGGAGCCGGAAGCGGTGGGAACTGTATTGCAGTATTACCGCCGCCGCATACAATGTGCCGCCCGTGTGAATGGACGGGTAGACCAAGATACAGAGGACTACATCACCCAGACGCTTCTCACAGCTATTTTCAAGTTCCGCTTTGGGAGATAGCCCTACCGCCTACAACTGAATAACCGCCGCTTCGCCGGCAACCAGAAAGCAGTAAATCTATTCAACAGATTTGCTGCTTTTTTTCGTTCCTGTTTGGCATTTTTGAAAATCCCCAGTATGAAAAAACAAAAGGGAAAATAGCCGCCGCAGTTGGCAAAATCCCTTACTTATCCGTAGAGGGTATCAAAGAAAAAAATACTGCCATTGTCCGCCTATTCCGGCTTGCGTGGTGTTGTAGGGAATAGAGGGGAAATTCTAAAAATCTCCGTCCATTTTGCTTTGCGTGGTGTTGTAGGTAGTGAAAGGAAAATTTTCAAGATAAGCCGGAATAGCGGGTAGCAAAGCCCTTTTGAAACGTTTTGTTAGCGGAAAGGACGGGAGCCGGGGAACGCCGGAGTTTTTCAGAGCAAGATTCTACCGAGGTGCCAAAATTCGCTCTCCGCTTATTTTTGCCCCTGCGGGAATCTTGTTGGGGAGTGCCTTCCCCAAACCCTGCTATGCGCCCTGTCGGGCGAGAAAGGAGGTCACAGACCATGCGAAAGAAATACAATACGCCCCACCGCCGTCATGTGGTAAAGACCCGCATGACCGATGAAGAATACGCCGACTTCACCGGGCGGCTGGCGGCTTATGAAATCAGCCAGTCCGAGTTTATCCGGCAAGCCATACGGAAAGCGACCATACGCCCCATTGTCACCGTTTCCCCGGTCAATGACGGGCTGCTTGCCGCCCTCTCCAAGCTCACGGCAGAGTACGGGAAAATCGGCGGCAACTTAAACCAGATTGCCCGGAGCCTGAACGAATACGGAAGCCCCTACCGGGGGCTGGAAAAGGAAGTGCGGGGAGCCGCCGCCGACCTTGCCGCCTTGAAGTTTGAAGTCTTGCAGAAAGTAGGTGAAGCCGTTGGCGATACTCAAACATATCAGCTCTAAAAATGCCAACTACGGGGACGCTGAAAAATACCTCACATTCGAGCATGACGAGTTTACCATGAAGCCCACCCTTGACGCAGACGGGCGGCTCATACCGAGGGTAGACTACCGCATATCCTCTCTGAATTGTGGCGGGGAGGATTTTGCCGTTGCCTGTATGCGCTCCAATCTCCGCTACGGCAAGAACCAGAAACGGGAGGACGTAAAGAGCCACCACTACATCATCAGCTTTGACCCACGGGACGGCCCGGACAACGGCTTGACCGTTGATCGGGCGCAGGAGCTGGGCGAGAAGTTCTGCGCCGAGCATTTCCCCGGACACCAAGCCATTGTCTGCACCCACCCGGACGGACACAGCCACACCGCAAAATATCCATGTGCATATCGTCATTAACAGTCTGCGGATTGCGGAGGTTCCCATGCTGCCCCACATGGACAGGCCAGCGGACAGGAAAGCAGGCTGCAAGCACCGCTGTACGGACGCAGCTATGAACTATCTGAAAGCCGAAGTCATGGAGATGTGCCACAGCGAGGGGCTTTACCAGATAGACCTTTTGAACGGCAGCAAAGAACGCATTACCGAGCGTGAGTATTGGGCGCAGAAGAAAGGACAGGCTGCCCTTGACAGAGCCAACGCCCCTATTGCTGCGGACGGTATCGCGCCCCGGCAGACCAAGTTTGAAACGGATAAGGCGAAGCTGCGCCGGACTATCCGGGAAGCCCTTGCCGCTGCTTCCGGCTTTGATGAGTTTGCCGCCCTGCTTCTCCGGCATGGTGTGACCGTCAAGGAGAGCCGGGGGCGGCTAAGTTACCTCACGCCGGACAGGACGAAGCCAATTACCGCCCGGAAGCTGGGGGACGATTTTGACCGGGCTGCTGTCCTCTCCGTTTTGGAGCAGAACGCCGCCAGAGCCGCCGAAAAACCCGCAGCCATAGCGGAATACCCCGGCAGTATCAAAGACCGCTTACGGACGAAAAAAGAAGCGAAAAACGCCCCGAACAATGACGCTGTACAGCGCATGGTAGACATAGCCGCCAAGCGAGCCGAGGGGAAAGGACGGGGCTATGAGAAGTGGGCGACCATGCACAACCTCAAACAGATGTCGGCTACCCTCATGCTCTACCAGCAGTATGGCTTTTCTTCCCCGGACGAGCTGGACGCTGCCATTTCCGCAGCCAACACCGCCACGCAGGAGAGCCTTGCCGGACTGAAAGGGCTGGAAGCCGCTATCCGGGAGAAAAAGGAATTGCAGCGCAACCTTTTGGGCTATATCGGCACGAAGCCCGCCCGTGACGGTCTGAAAGCGCAGAAATCGGAGAAAGCCCGGAGAGCCTACCGGGAACAGCACGAAAGCGATTTTATCATAGCGGACACAGCCGCCCGTTATTTCCGGGAGCATGGAATAACCAAGCTGCCAGCCAGCAAAGCCCTGCAAAGGGAGATTGAGCAGCTTACCGTCCAGAAGAACGCCGGATATAACGACTACCGGGAGAAACGCCAGCGGGCGCAGGAGCTTCAGACAGTCAGACGCAATATCGACCAGATTTTAAGGGGCGCACCGAGCCAGCAGAAAAAGCGTGAACAGGAGCGTTAAAGACCGCCCCGAAATGATACCGAAACCCTACAAAAATACAGGTATGATATGAACCCTTACCGCAATACTCCCCGACTTCCAAACGGGGCTTACAGGGCAGAAAAAGCCCGAAAATGATACCGAGAACATACAGAAAATGCCCCCTATCCCGCTACACCGATAGGAACGGCAGAAAGGAGCTTACCATTGCCGAGAATGAGCAAGAAGCGGCGGCTGGAATGGTCTTTCTTCCTCAACCACCGCAACCGTATCACTTACAACGACCTATGCCGGGGCTGCACCCGTGACTGCAAACAGAGCTTCCGGGCGGTTATCATACTATGCCCTCGCTATTATTCCAAACGCTGGAAAAAGGAGGACGCAGCCTATGGCAGATAACCGCAAATATTACTACCTCAAGCTGAAAGAGAGCTATTTTGACGATGATGCAATCGTTCTGCTGGAAAGTATGCAGGACGGCGTTATCTATTCCAACATTCTCTTGAAGCTGTACTTGAAATCGCTGAAAAACGGCGGGAAATTGCAGCTTGACGAGAATATCCCCTACACCGCCCAGATGATTGCGACCATTACCCGCCAGCAGGTAGGTACCGTAGAGAGAGCTTTGAAAATCTTTATGAAGCTGGGGCTTGTGGAGCCTTTGCCAAGCGGCGCACTCTACATGAGCAACATTGAGCTTTTAATCGGCCAGTCCTCTACCGAGGGGGAGCGCAAGCGCAGGGCGCGGCTGGCTTTGCAGGAACAAAAAGCCCTGCCGCAGACAGGGGCGGACAAATGTCCACCATATCGAGCGGACATTTGTCCACCAGAGATAGAGATAGAGAAAGAGATAGATATAGAAATAGCAAAAAAGAGAGAGAGTTAGAAACGGGACACCCCGCCCCCGCCGCCTATGGCAGATACCACAATGTCATTCTTTCCGATACGGAGCTTGACGGGCTGAAAACAGAGCTTCCCGGCAAGTGGGAGTATTACATTGACCGCCTATCCTGCCATATCGCTTCCAGCGGGAGGAAATACAAGAGCCATGCAGCCACGATTTTCAAGTGGGCGCAGGAGGACGCAGCCAAGAAAGCCCCGAAAAAGGGCATACCCGATTATACCTGTAAGGAGGGCGAGAGCTTATGACGAATGGATTTGATGAAATGATTTTGAATATGACCGACACCACGCCGGAGCCGGAGGACTACACCGGCGAGGACGGGCTTTTATACTGCGGGAAGTGCCACAAGCCCAAAGAGGGCTATTTCCCCAAAGAAACCGCCGCATGGCTGGGGCGTGACCGCCACCCGGCAGAATGTGACTGCCAGCGGGCAGAGCGTGAGGAACGGGAAGCCGCAGAGAAACAGCGCAGTCACCTTGAAACTGTCGAGCGGTTGAAGCGGCGGGGCTTTACAGACCCGGCTATGCAGGGCTGGACGTTTGAGAACGACAACGGCAAGTGCCCGCAAATGGAACACGCCCATTTCTATGTGGAGAACTGGGAAACCATGAAAGAGCGCAACATTGGCTATCTGCTATGGGGCGGCGTTGGCACAGGCAAGAGCTATTTTGCGGGCTGTATCGCAAATGCCCTTATGGAGCGTGAAATCCCCGTGTGCATGACAAACTTTGCATTGATATTGGGTGACCTTGCCGCCAGCTTTGAGGGCAGGAATGAATATATCTCCCGACTTTGCAGCTTCCCGCTGCTTATCCTTGACGATTTTGGAATGGAACGGGGAACGGAATACGGCTTAGAGCAGGTCTACAACGTGATTGACAGCCGTTACCGCAGCGGCAGGCCGCTGATCGTCACGACTAATCTCACGCTGGAGGACTTGCAGCACCCGGAGGACACCGCCCACGCCCGCATTTATGACCGTCTGATTGAAATGTGTTCTCCTGTCCGCTTTACCGGGAGCAACTTCCGAAAAGCCACGGCGCAGGAGAAAATGGGACAACTGAAAAAGCTGATGAACAGAAAGGAGAGCCGCCTATGACCAACACCCCAAAGAATGACCGCAGCACCCGCCGCCCGGATTGCGTGACGGAAATCCGCATAGGTAATTCTGTCCTTGTCGTTTCCGGCTATTTCAAGCAGGACACCACCGCCACCGCCGCCGATAAAATGCTGAAAGTGCTGGAAGCGGAAGCTGCTACACAAAAATCGGCAATTTGACGGGACGTAAAGAAGCAGAAAGGACTGTACAGCCAGCCCCGGCGTGTGGTATGATAGTCATACGGAATAGTGGGGCTGGCTGTCGGAAATGGAGGACACTATGTTAAGACAGACCACCCGAAACCTTATTACCGCCCTTTATCCGAGATTATCCCACGAGGACGAGCTGCAAGGTGAGAGCAATTCTATTTCAAACCAGAAGCGTATTCTTGAAACCTATGCAAAGCAGAACGGCTTTTCCAATCTGCAATGGTACACAGATGACGGTTATTCTGGGGCGAACTTCCAAAGACCCGGGTTTCAAGCCATGCTTGCGGACATTGAAGCCGGAAAAGTCGGCACCGTTATCGTCAAGGATATGTCACGGTTAGGGCGAAACTATCTGCAAGTGGGAATGTATACGGAAATGATTTTTCCCACAGAAAGGCGTCCGCTTTTATCGCTATCAATGACGGAGTGGACAGCGCACAGGGCGACAATGATTTTGCCCCTCTGCGGAACATTTTTAACGAATGGCTGGTGAGAGATACGAGCAAGAAAATCAAAGCAGTAAAACGGTCTAAGGGTATGAGCGGGAAGCCCGTCACGAGCAAACCCGTATACGGCTACTTTATGGACGAGGACGAAAATTTTATCATTGACGGGGAAGCCGCCCCTGTTGTGCGGCAGATTTACAGCTTGTGCCTTGCCGGGAACGGGCCGACCAAGATAGCCCGTATGCTCACAGAGCAGGAGATCCCCACGCCGGGAACGCTGGAATACCGTCGGACGGGAAGCACCCGCCGCTACCACCCCGGCTATGAGTGCAAGTGGGCGACCAATACCGTGGTACATATCCTTGAAAACAGGGAGTACACGGGCTGTCTGGTAAACTTCAAGACGGAGAAGCCGTCCTACAAGACCAAGCACAGCGTAGAGAACCCCATTGAGAAACAGGCGATTTTCGAGAACCACCATGAGCCTATCATTGACACCCAGATGTGGGAGCGTGTGCAGGAGTTACGCAAGCAGCGCAAACGCCCGAACCGCTATGATGAAGTGGGCTTATTCTCCGGCATACTCTTTTGTGCCGACTGCGGCAGCGTCCTTTACCAGCAGCGTTACCAGAACGCCACCCGCAAGCAGGATTGTTATATCTGCGGGAGCTACAAGAAGCGTACCCGTGACTGTACGGCGCACTTTATCCGCACCGACCTGTTGACCGCCGGAGTGACCGACAATCTGCGGAAAGTCACCAGCTATGCAGCGAAGCACGAAGCCCGGTTTATGAAGCTGCTGATCGAGCAGAACGAGGACGGGGGCAAGCGCAGGAACGCCGCAAGGAAAAAGGAGCTGGAAGCCGCCGAGAAGCGTATCAGCGAGTTATCCGCTATCTTCAAGCGGCTGTATGAGGACAGCGTGACCGGGCGCATTTCAGACGAGCGTTTCACGGAGCTGTCGGCAGACTATGAAGCCGAGCAGAAAGAACTGAAAGAGAGAGCCGCCGCTATCCGGGCAGAGCTTTCCAAAGCGCAGGAAGCCACGGTAAACGCAGAAAAGTTTATGAATGTTGTCCGCAAGTACACCAGCTTTGAAGAACTTACCCCTACCCTTTTGCGTGAGTTTGTGGAGAAAATCGTTGTGCATGAGTGCAGCTATGACGAGAACGGCACACGCAGACAGGACATTGATATTTATTACTCTTTCGTTGGCAAGGTAGACCTGCCCGAATGACCGCCCGACCTATCCGGCGCAATGCGCAAACGCCGGATAGGAACGGCAAAATTTTTTACACTTCTATTACTTCTTTATCACACATCAGCAAATGCACAGGGAATGAAACATGTATTAGAATCAAAAGATCGCGAGATAACATTACAAGATATATTGAAACAAAAATCAATAAGAAAATTTATAGAACAATTTAAAGTTGACTATAAAAACCTGCTTTGTCCTTGTATTAATGGTGTTTTAGATGAGAGTGTTCAATTAACTGTGAATGAATTAGAACATACAAGTGTATATGATGCATTTTTAATATCAAAAGAATATATGTATGATTTTAGGGTATTTAAAAAGGCTTTAAAAATCTTTTATGCAAAGAAAGATAAAAGTATTGGCTCATATAGGAGAATGTTATATACCGTTCGAAAGAAGATAAAGGAAAAAGATATACATATATCTGAACATATGATTTCAATTTTTGAAGCAATTTCAAAGGCTGTTAAGTAATGTTATTTGTTACCAAAAAGGTAACAAAATGACCACTTTGCGTCAAGCAAAAATGCTTATAAAGCCAGTGTTCTCCTTATGTTCTTTAAGAATTGGAGATGACGGGTTATATAGGCATTAATAGAAAAAAGGAGGTGGATATATGATGCAGAAAAAACATAATAGCAGAGGTCGTCCGATATTGGATGAAAAACAAAAAGTAGATAGAGATATTTTAAAACAAAAATTTATGGAAAACAGTATTGAAGCATTTGAAACAATTTTAAGTATTATGCGTTTCTCAATGGATAGTTCAGTACGTTTGAAGGCAAGTACATACATATTAAACAAATTGATACCAGATGGGTTTTCACTGGATGAAGAAATGAAGAAGAACATAGAAGTACAAATACATGTAGTAGATTCAGAAAGTAAAATAACAGAACAAGATGAACAGGATATATGGAAAGCAGAAAATGGAATCCCATTAAATAATGCAAAGGACATGGAAGAGTGGGATATAGAAGAATGGGGAAATGAAGTGTATACGGGTTGATACATGAGTGCAAAATCAAACCTATATATAAAAAGTACCAAAACATATTGATTATGAAGAAAATATATGATAGTATAAGAGTGTAAAAACAAACGGTCGTTAGAATTGGTACAAATCAGAGGTAAAACAAAATGGCAGTATATGGATATTGTAGAATATCAACAGCAAAACAAAATATTGATAGGCAAGTTAGAAATATTCTTTCTGTTTATCCAGATGCAATTATTGTAAAAGAAGTTTACACAGGAACAAAATTTCAAGGAAGAAGAGAGCTAGATAAGATACTAAAGAAAGTTATCAAGGGTGATACAATCGTATTTGATTCAGTATCAAGAATGAGTAGAACAGCAGATGAAGGATTTCAATTATATCAGAATTTATATGAACAAGGTGTTAATTTAGTTTTCTTGAAAGAACATTATATTGACACAGATACATACAAACAAGCAATAAGTAATCAATTAAATATGACAGGAACAGATATTGATGTAATATTAAAAGGCATAAATGAGTATTTGATGATACTAGCCAAGAAACAAATTGAAATAGCTTTTGAACAATCAGAAAAAGAAGTACAGGATTTGCACCAGAGAACAAAAGAAGGTATTGAAACTGCCAGAAGAGCAGGAAAGCAGATCGGAACAGAAAAAGGGAACAGTTTTTAACTGTAAAAAAAAGCTATTTACGCGAAACAAATTATACTAAAACATAACAAAACGTTTGGTGGTGTATTGTCTGATTCGGAAACACAGATACAGGCAGGAATAAGCAGAAATAGTTTATATTTATACAAAAGAGAATTAAAAGAAGAAATTGAAAGCACTTCTATAGAAGAAACAATAAGGAAGTATAATCATTTAGTAGAAATTATTCAGAACAAAAATAAATAGTAAACAATACGATCGTATATAAACAATTCAGAAGTTTCAAATGTGAGGAGGTAACCGTGAAGAAGATGATAGTTGATTTTAAGAGGATAAAATGTATAGATGGAAAAATTAGATCAGAATCCTATTCAGTATGTTATTAAACATGTTATAATGGCTGATGCAGGTGTGCTAGATAGTACAGAAAAAAATGAAAAAAACAGAGATTCTAAGAGAACACCGTATATGGAAGAATGAAAAGGAAGGTTATTGGTATGGCAGTATACCAGATAAAACAAAGAAAACAGGTTGGAAAAATGTAAAACGCAAGAAAAGAGAAGATATTGAAAAGGTTGTAGTTGATGCTTATATTCAATTAGAAAAGCATACGGAAGAAGAAAACGAAAAAGAGAACATGAGCTTTGAAAGCTTATTCTATGAGTTCATTAAGTATAAGAAAATGTTAGTAAAAGGTGCAACAATTAAGCGTATGATGGCAGATTGGAAAAGATTTTACGTTCCACATCCAGAGTTTATACAGAAGAGATTTAAAGACATTAACAAAATAGATGTGGATAATTTTTTTAATAGCATAGTAAATGAGCATGAATTACATAGAAAGTGTTTTGGCAATATGTGTGGCATAATGAAACAAACATTTGAGTATGCTGTTGATAAGGAATATACGGATAAGAATCCGTATAGAGTAAATGTGAGTAATAAAAAAATCATACCAGATCGGAAAAAAGCAAGTCGAGAAGAAGTGTATAATGAGGAGGAAGAAAAATTAATACGTGAAGAAATGGAAAGAAGGCTTGCAAATAATCCGTCAAATACGGCACCATTGGCTGTATTACTTGACTTTGAATTAGGAGTGCGTAAAGGAGAACTTCTTGCGTTGAAAAGTACAGATATACATGATGGTTATATTCATATTGGAAGGCAAGTAGTAGAAAAAATTGATGATAGCAGATGAACACAATATTAAGGGAAAAGGATTTGTGGCTGTTGAGTATACAAAACAGAGTCGGGTATAAGAGACATACCGTTAACAGATCGTGCAAAGAAATTATAGAACGGGTAATCAATATAAATCAAAAAGGCGGTGAATATTATCAAGATTTCCTTTTTGTGAGAAATGGTTATTTGATGTCACCAGATGCTATAGATGCTCAAATAAAAAGAGGATGTGAGTATATTGGTATTCAAGTTAAAACAATGCATAAGATTCGAAAAACAGTAGCATCTAAGCTAATTGAAAATGGTGTTTCTGTAAGTGCTACAAAAGATATATTAGGTCATGCAGATGAAAGTACGACTTTGAGATATTATATTTATGACACAGATACACAGGATGAAAACAATAAAAAAGTTTTAAATGCATTAGGAAATGGTGGTGAAAGCACAAGATTTAATGAATATGACTCTACAAACGTGAGACAACGTGAGATAAAAATTATCCCATTCCATAAAAAAGAAAAGCAGAAAACCCTATAAAATATAAGGCTTTCCACTCTTAAATAGTCAATGCGGAAGATGGGACTTGAACCCACACGACTGCAATAGTCACAAGATCCTTAGTCTTGCTCGTCTGCCAGTTCCGACACTTCCGCATGTGTCGTTATTATTGTTTCCGACAAGAAGAAATGATACCAAAAGTAAGGCATAATGTCAACAGTTTTTCGAAAAAATATAAAAAATATGCATTTGAAAAAAAGTGTTGACATTTAAATGCCGTTGTTGTATTATATGCTTTGTCAGCTGCGGGGCAGCAAAGCAATTTGATATGCAGGAATGGCGGAATTGGCAGACGCGCACGGTTCAGGTCCGTGTGACTATTGCAGTCATGAGGGTTCAAGTCCCTTTTCCTGCATTTTACATCAACGATGCAGCAAACAATTTAATACGCAGGAATGGCGGAATTGGCAGACGCGCACGGTTCAGGTCCGTGTGACTATTGCAGTCATGAGGGTTCAAGTCCCTTTTTCCTGCATCATTGAAATCAGCAGAGAATATCTGCTGATTTTTTTGTCGTAAAGAGAAAAATTGGTATTTTAACGATATATCTTTTTTGCGTGAACAATGGAATATTTCTTTTTATAAGTACAATCATTCTCTGGATACATGTAATAATTTTCCATCTTTGTTTCCTCCTGTTTGCTATGTTTTATAAGATCAATCATTTTCTGAACACATGTAATATACTGATACGAATTTACAGTATTTGGGAAAAATCCTTCTATATTTCTTTACCCTAAAGTAGTAAAATCATTTTTATAAGATGAGTGATAGA
>ENA-OQBV01001388-OQBV01001388.1-human-gut-metagenome-genome-assembly--contig:-NODE-1388-length-11976-cov-1.508144_pt1 | contig 11976 bp, 16 predicted proteins | sample MGYA00242750_ERZ504559 | MGnify/ENA primary metagenome ERZ504559 (study PRJEB26092, sample SAMD00036230) | human gut metagenome | host: Homo sapiens | study: EMG produced TPA metagenomics assembly of...
CGCACCTTCAACACCAGATTCTTGCCATTCAAGTGTCATTTCTGCAGGAGACGCGAACATCATGAAGAGACGCACAGTATCTGCACCGTATTTTTCCACCATCTCTTGTGGGTCGATACCGTTGTTTTGGATTCGACATTTGGTCATACCCGTATGAACCAATTCACGGCCTTCCGGATCAGTGGCTTTGATGATACGACCCTTTTTCATCACGCTCAAGGGTCACTTGCGTTGGGCTTACCCAAATACGCTCGTTAGTCGGGCTGGTGTAGTAGAACGCATCAGCTAATACCATGCCTTGGCATAATAATTTTTGTGCTGGCTCATCGCTCGTTACGAAACCTGCATCACGCAATAATTTGTGGAAGAAACGGAAGTAGAGCAAGTGCATTGTCGCGTGCTCGATACCGCCGATATATTGATCCACCGGCAACCAGTAGTTGGCTTCATCTTTATCCAACATGCCTTCAGCATAGCTTGGTGAGGTGTAACGTGCGTAGTACCAGGACGATTCCATAAAGGTATCAAAAGTATCGGTTTCTTTTAACGCAGGTTCTCCGTTGAAAGTGGTTTTCGCCCAATTTGGATCGGATTTAATTGGACTTTTCATACCATCCATGACCACATCTTCCGGCAGAATAATCGGTAAATCTTCGATTGGTGCCGGTATGGTTTCACCGTTTGGTAAGGTGAGCATTGGAATTGGTGCACCCCAATAACGTTGACGGGAAACGCCCCAGTCACGTAAACGATAGTTAATTTGGCGTTTACCTACGCCTAATTTTTCTAATTTATCCGCGATACCGTTGAATGCGCCATTAAAGTCTAAACCATCAACTCAGCTGAGTTAACTAATTTACCGTGTTCAACAAAAGCTTGTTTAGTTAAATCAATTTCTTCATCGGCAAGCGGTGCGATTACTTGTTTAATTGGCAAGCCATATTTTTGAGCAAATTCAAAGTCGCGTTGGTCGTGCGTCTGGAACCGCCATTACCGCGCCAGTACCGTAGTGCATTAACACAAAGTTAGCGACCCAGATCGGTAATTTTTCACCGGTTAATGGATGAATGGCGAATAATCCGGTTGCCATCCCTTTTTTCTCCATAGTGGCAAGGTCTGCTTCTGCCACTTTGGCATTTTTTGCTTCACGGATGAATTCAGCCAATTGAGGATTTTTTTCTGCTGCCAATTCTGCTAATGGGTGAGCAGCTGCGATACCTAAATAGCTTACGCCATAGAAGGTATCCGGACGGGTGGTATAAACCGCGACTTTTTCTGCGGTATCTGCTACGTCAAACGTAATTTCCACCCCTTCAGAACGGCCAATCCAGTTACGTTGCATGGTTTTTACCATGTCTGGCCATTGTGGCAGTTGATCTAATCCACCTAATAATTGTTCTGCATAATCAGTAATTTTAATAAACCATTGTGGGATTTCTTTTTGTTCAACCGGAGTGTCACAACGCCAGCAGCAACCTTCGTGCACCTGTTCGTTAGCCAATACGGTTTCATCGTTTGGACACCAGTTTACGGTTGAGGTTTTTTTGTAAACTAAGCCTTTTTTATAAAGCTCGGTGAAGAACCATTGTTCCCATTTGTAGTATTCTGGACGGCAAGTCGCAATTTCGCGATCCCAGTCATAACCAAAGCCCAACATTTTGAGCTGTTTTTTCATGTATTCAATATTTTCGTAAGTCCATTTTGCGGGTGCAGTTTTGTTTTTTAATCGCAGCACCTTCAGCTGGCAAACCGAATGCATCCCAACCAATCGGTTGTAAAACATTTTTACCGTTCATACGTTGATAACGAGAAACCACATCACCGATGGTGTAGTTACGCACATGGCCCATGTGTAAACGACCAGATGGGTAAGGGAACATTGAAAGACAGTAATATTTTTCTTTAGACGTATCTTTGATTGCTTTGAAGACTTTATTTTCAGCCCAATATTGTTGAACGGCAGGTTCAATCAAATCAGGACGGTAATGTTGTTGCATAGAAAATCACCTTAAATTTTGACCGCACTTTGCGGCATATTTTGCTTTATAAAATGTGGTATAGGATAGCGTAAAACGGGGAAAATTGGTAGAAAGTGCAGTGATTTTTTTACTGATTTTATAAGAGATTTTGAATTTCAGATGGAATTAATTTGGGCGAAGGAATCCAAACTTGTTTATGTCGGTTTAATTCACCTTTTTCAAGAACTATTGAGCTCTTAGGTACCTTGAATGTTTTACTCAAAAATTTCAGCAAGTGAGCATTTGCTTGACCATCAACAGGTGGTGCGGTGATCGTGATTTTGAGTTCATCATCATGTAATCCCACAATTTGATCTTTACTGGCTTTGGGTTGCAGAATGATTTTAAGACGTAGTCCTTCAGGTGTTTGTTCGATTGCTGACATAACTAAATTTACTTATCACATTTACAATAAGGGCTGGAAAATCTAGCCCGAAAAAATAATATTATTTTTGACCGCAATTTAAGCGGCAATTGCCCATAAAAGGTTAAAGTAATCGTAAAAGAGATTATTCAAAAATAATAGGATAATGGCGATCACCATTGGTGAAAAATCAATCACGCCTATAGTTGGTAAAATGCGTTTAATGGGTTTCAATAATGGCTCGGTAAGTTGATATAATGCATAGAATGCAGGATTATTGCCACGATTAAACCAACTTAAAATGGCACTGGCGATTAACACATAGAAAATGGCCACACCGATATTTTTAATTAGTCCTAATATGCCTAATAGTAAGAAGAAACTGAGATTTAATCCGCCAAAGAGAACCGATTTTAATCCGCAAAGCAAGAAGACTAAAAACAGTGCCGCCGTTTCCACTTTTTTCACCACAGGAAAAACTTTACGTAATGGTGCAATAACCGGTTGGGTAAATTTCAGCGTAAATTGAGAAATAGGATTGTAATAATCCACGTTCGCTAAGGGGAGCCATACGCGTAAAATTAACACTAAACAATACAGATCGATAATCGATCCTAAAAATAATGCAGTTTGGGAAATTTCCATTATAACCAACCTTTCCGTTTGAAATAGATATAAGGTGTAAGTGCCGCACCAATCATTAAACCAATAGCCATTGGGTAGCCATATTTAAAATGAAGCTCCGGCATAAATTCGAAGTTCATCCCGTAAGTGGATGCCACGAGCGTTGCCGGTAGGAACATCACAGACACCACCGAGAAGAATTTCATGATTTTATTCTGCTCGATATTAATATAACCCATTGCCGCCTGCATTAAAAAGTTTACTTTTTGGAATAAAGACTCATTATGCGGTTGTAAGGATTCGATATCTCGTAAGATTTCACGAGCTTGTTCCAACTGATTTGCCGGTAAGCGCGTTTTACGTACCAAGAAACCCAATGCTCGTTGTGTATCCATCAAACACAAACGTACTTTAGAACTGGTATCTTCTTGTTCTGTTAGGGTATTTAAGGCTTCATCGAAAGCTTCATCTTGTGTACCATTTAAAATCACGCGACTTAATTTTTCTAAATCCGCATACACGTTTTCGATAACATCCGCTAATTGCTCAATTTTAGTTTCAAATAAGTCGAGCAAAACTTCATATGCATTGCATTCTAATAATCGCTGACTACGGGAACGCATACGATATAAACGGAATGCGGGTAATTCACGATCACGTAGGGTAAATAAGCGCCCATCACGAATAGTAAACGCCACGCTTGCGAGGTCGGCGTAGTTTTCTTCGTCTTCACAATAGAAGAATGAGTGCAAGTGCAAGCCGTCTTCGTCTTCAAAGAAACGCGCGGATGCTTCGATGTCTTCTAATTCGAGGAATGAGGCGAGACTTTGTCCTAAGCCTTCTTGCAACATTTCACGTTCTTCCCCTGTCGGCTCCAGTAAATCTAACCAAATGGCAGAGCTGAGATCGGCTGGTTCGTCATCAATACGAAGCAAGCGGGAATCGTTAATGGCAAAAGCGTTAATCATTGGTCATACTCCTTTTGGGATTATGAAGATCCAACTGTGAACAAAAAAAGATCAAACGAAATTGGCACTAGAGGCAAGTGCGGTCAAATTTTTGTATATTTGAAAATGGGTTTCGTTCGATAAAAGATGCCGAAGAAAGGTAAATTGATTACCAGCGAGCTCTCGCTGGTAATAGGCGAGAGTCTAGAGCGATATTCGGTATCGACTATGACTGTCCAAAGTGTGTGTCCTTCTCGTTAAAAAATCGGTCGAATGTTACGCTTGAAAGGCGTATTCGTCAAGTGATTATTGAAAAGGACACGGCACTTTTTAATTAATTGGTATATTGATTGATTGCGTTAGTAACTTCTGATCTTGATAAATATTATTAACAATATCTTTGAAGGTTTCGCCTAACACTTTTTGAATTTCATCATTGCTTGCATTAAATGCGCCAGATTGTGAACGGGTTGCATTAAAGGTTTTGTTGTATTGTCCGCGTGGACCTTGTACATAAACAACCGCTTGAATTTTGCTGTTCAAGGTATAACGTAAATTACCTTGCTCCACTTTAGCGTTGAATTCTTTTACATCAACAGTTACACCAGCATTCGCATTATTCGCTTGTCCAATACGGAAACCTTTACTAACCAAATTTTGTGCATCACCTGTTGGAAAAGTTGAGTAACGCTTGGTGAGGCGTTTAATTTAATTAGCTCACCTGATTTAGTATAAGTTGCAATTTCTTGTTGTGGACGAGAGTCGCGAGTATTCACTGTTACCACTGCTGATTGGTTAATATTCATGATGCAGTCGGTGATTGAGGCGCAAAAGTTAAGGTATTAGATTGCGCTTGGCAACCCGCTAAAAATAATGTCGCTGCCGCCAACGTTATTGTTGATAATGCTTTGATTTTGTTTGTTACTTTCATAATTTCCTCATTGAATTAGGTTAATTTGTGTTATTCTTACAAACTTAACGCTGAATGTATAGCAAAAAGTTAGGGAGTTTATTTATGTCAAAACAGCAAGAATTATTAGAGAGAATTCAGGCCGAATTTCAACCGCACTTTGCCACCGTGGAAAATGAAAGCCATATGCACAGTTCCGGTCGCGGGTCTGATTCTCATTTTAAATTAGTGATTGTCAGCGATGCTTTTGAAGGCATGCGCAAGGTGCAACGCCACCAAAAACTTTATCAACTTTTTGCCGATGATTTAAAAAATGGTATTCACGCATTAGCGCTTCATCTTTATACAAAAAGCGAATGGGAGAGCCTAGGTGAAGCATTTCCAAAATCACCAAATTGTCTTGGTGTTGGACAGTAAGTATTTCCTTACGTTCCCTGTATTCCATTTCAATAATAAGAGAGAAGGCAAGAGGCTTCTCTCTTTTTATTTTAACGTGAATTTATTTTTAACTCCTAATGAGTGTTACTCTAAAAACTTCACAAATATTTCACAAAAGTATCGGCTAAAAGTAGAAAAAAAGCCCATTTTCCGCTAGAATGAAGCGCTTTTAATTTTCGAATTTCAATTTCTGGATGTGTAAGTAATCCCTTACTCGTCGAGGAATTAAACAGATTTGAGTTTTTAAATTTATGTGTCAGTTAATAACGCTTTGATCTTAAAAGTGTTTTCTGTCACGCTCAATCGCGAGATTGCTTTTAGAGTGTATGCTTTAATCGCAATCGTGTTTTTAACCTAGAAAAGTAGTGCAAACAGTATGATTACAATCAAAAAAGGCTTGGATCTTCCTATTGCAGGAAAACCAGCACAAGTAATCCATAGCGGTAACGCTGTGAATCAGGTTGCGATTCTTGGTGAAGAGTATGTGGGTATGCGTCCTTCTATGAAGGTACGTGAAGGCGATGTTGTGAAAAAAGGCCAAGTGCTTTTTGAAGACAAGAAAAACCCTGGAGTGGTTTTCACAGCCCCTGCGAGCGGTACTATCACTGTAATTAATCGTGGCGAAAAACGTGTATTACAATCTGTGGTCATTGATGTGCAAGGTAACGATCAAGTTACTTTCGCTAAATATAACGCAGGTGAGCTCAATACGCTTTCTTCTGAACAAGTTAAACAAAACCTCGTTGAATCCGGTTTGTGGACAGCGTTCCGCACCCGTCCGTTCAGCAAAGTGCCTGCCTTAGATGCAGAACCTTCTTCTCTGTTTGTAAATGCGATGGATACCAATCCTTTGGCAGCAAATCCAGAGGTGGTATTAAAAGAGCATTGGCAAGATTTTATGACGGTTTGACCGTGTTAAGTCGTCTATTCCCAAATAAACCATTAAATCTATGTAAAGCTGGCGATAGCAATATCCCAACCGTGGATTTAGCTAACCTAAAAGTACATGATTTTGGTGGTGTTCATCCTGCTGGCTTAGTGGGTACACATATCCACTTTATCGATCCGGTTGGTGTTCATAAAACCGTATGGCACATCAATTACCAAGATGTGATTGCTGTAGGTAATTATTCACTACAGGCGAACTTTATGTTGAACGTGTTGTATCTATTGCGGGTCCGCAAGTGAAAGAGCCTCGTTTAGTTCGTACAGTAATCGGTGCTAACCTTTCTCAATTAACGGCAGGTGAATTAAAAGACGGTAATAACCGTGTGATTTCTGGTTCAGTACTTTGTGGTCAAACTGCAAAAGATGCTCATGACTATTTAGGTCGTTATGCATTACAAGTTTCTGTGATTGCAGAAGGTAATGAGAAAGAGTTCTTAGGTTGGATCACTCCACAATCGAACAAATATTCGATTACCCGTACCGTATTGGGTCACTTCGGTAAGAAATTATTCAACTTCACTACCGCAGAAAATGGTGGTGAGCGTGCAATGGTACCAATCGGTAGCTATGAACGTGTTATGCCGTTGGATATTTTACCGACATTATTATTACGTGATTTAATCGTGGGCGATACCGACGGTTCACAAGCGTTAGGTTGTCTTGAATTAGATGAAGAAGACTTAGCATATGTTCTTTCGTTTGCCCGGGCAAATATGAATACGGTTCAATCTTGCGTCAAGTATTAGATAAGATTGAGAAGGAAGGTTAAAAATGGGTTTAAAAAATCTTTTGAAAAAATGGAACCCGCGTTTTTACCAGGCGGTAAATACAGCAAGCTTTATCCGATCTTTAGAAATCGATTTATACCTTGCTTTATACACCAGGTAACGGTAACGCACAAAAACACACACGTTCGTGATGCGTTAGACTCAAAACGTATGATGATTACGGTTTTCCTTGCGTTGTTCCCTGCGATTTTCTATGGGATGTACAATGTGGGTAACCAAGCGATTCCAGCTTTAAATCAATTAGGCAATTTAGATCAATTAATTGCTAACGATTGGCACTATGCACTTGCAAGTTCATTAGGTTTAGATTTAACCAATAATGCAACTTGGGGTTCAAAAATGGCGTTAGGGGCGATCTTCTTCTTACCAATTTACTTAGTGGTATTTACTGTTTGTACAATTTGGGAATTATTGTTCTCAGTGGTGCGTGGTCATGAAGTAAATGAAGGGATGTTCGTTTCAACCATTTTATTTGCGTTAATCGTTCCACCAACATTGCCATTATGGCAGGCTGCACTTGGTATCAGCTTTGGTATCGTGGTAGCGAAAGAAATCTTCGGTGGTGTAGGTCGTAACTTTATGAACCCTGCGCTTGCTGGCCGTGCATTCTTATTCTTCGCTTATCCGGCTCAAATTTCCGGTGACTTAGTATGGACTGCAGCAGATGGTTTCTCTGGTGCAACCGCACTTTCACAATGGTCTCAAGGTGGTCAAGCAGCATTACAACATACTGTAACCGGTCAACCTATTACTTGGATGGATGCATTCATTGGTAATATCCCCAGGTTCAATGGGTGAGGTTTCAACGCTTGCGTTATTAATCGGTGGTGCAGTGATTGTATTCACTCGAATTGCTTCTTGGCGCATTATGGCTGGTGTCATGATCGGTATGATTGGTACTGCAACCTTATTCAACTTAATCGGTTCTGATTCTAACCAAATGTTCTCAATGCCTTGGCATTGGCACTTTGTATTAGGTGGTTTTGCACTTGGTATGATCTTCATGGCTACAGACCCTGTATCCGCTTCATTTACCAACACGGGTAAATGGTGGTACGGTGCGTTAATTGGCGTGATGGCTGTATTAATTCGTACAGTGAACCCAGCTTATCCAGAAGGGATGATGTTAGCGATTTTATTTGCAAACTTATTTGCACCAATTTTCGACTACATCGTGGTTCAAGCAAATATCAAACGTCGGAGAGCAAGAACAAATGGCTAAATTTAATAAAGATAGCGTTAGCGGTACAGTTACCGTTGTTGTGTTGCTAAGTTTAGTGTGTTCTATCGTGGTTTCTGGTGCTGCAGTAGCATTAAAATCCAAACAAGATGAACAAAAAGCACTCGACGTTCAACGTAACATTTTAACTGTTGCTGGCTTAATGAAAGAAGATAATGCATCAGTAATTAAAGACACTTACAGCAAATTTATTGAACCACGTTTAGTGGATTTGCAAAGTGGTGATTACGTTCAAGCTTCAGCAGAAGAAATTAATAAATTTGAACCTAAAGATGCCGTTAAAGATCCAGCTAAAAGCCAAGCTATCCCAGCTGAGGCTGATAAAGCAGGAATTAAGGTTCGTGCAAACCAAGCGCGTGTTTATCTTGTAAAAGATGAACAAGGCAATGTAACCCAAGTGGTATTACCAATGTATGGCCGTGGTTTATGGTCAACCATGTATGGTTTTGTTTCTGTTGCACCAGATGCAAATACCATCAAAGGTATTACTTACTATGATCAAGGTGAAACAGCTGGTCTTGGGGGCGAAATTGCGAACCCACGTTGGCAAGCACAGTTCGTTGATAAAAAATTATTCGATGAACAAGGTAACCAAAAATTCAAAATCTATAAAGGTAGCTCTGCTGCAGATAAAGAGCACGGTGTAGATGGTTTATCAGGTGCAACTTTAACCAGTAATGGTGTTCAAGGTTCATTTGATTATTGGTTCAGCCAAAAATGGCTTTGGTCCATTCTTAGCGAAATTTAAAGCAGGAGAAATCAAATAATGGCTGATGCAAAAGTAAATTTAAAAGGTCTTTTATTAGATCCTATTGCTAAAAATAACCCGATTGCCTTGCAAATTTTGGGTATCTGTTCTGCATTAGCGGTAACAACCCAATTACAAACCGCGATCGTTATGGCGATTGCGGTAAGTTTGGTAACCGGTTTCTCCAGTTTGTTCATTTCATTGATTCGTAACTATATTCCAAATAGTATCCGTATCATTGTGCAACTGGCAATTATCGCATCTTTAGTAATCTTGGTTGACCAAGTATTAAAAGCTTATGCTTATGGTTTATCTAAACAGCTTTCTGTATTCGTCGGTCTTATCATTATCAAACTGTATCGTAAATGGGCCGTTGCAGAAGCGTTTGCGATGAAATCACCACCGTTAGAAAGCTTTGTTGACGGTATCGGTAACGGTTTAGGTTATGGTGCGATCTTATTAATTGTCGCCACATTACGTGAATTAATCGGTTCTGGTCGTTTGTTTGGTTTCCCTGTATTCCAAACGATTCAAGACGGCGGTTGGTATCAACCAAACGGTTTATTCCTTCTTGCACCAAGTGCGTTCTTTATTATCGGCTTCGTTATTTGGGGCTTAAGAACGTGGAAACCTGAGCAACAGGAGAAATAATCAATGGAACATTATATTAGCCTATTCGTGAAGGCGATCTTCATTGAAAACATGGCGCTCTCTTTCTTCTTAGGGATGTGTACTTTCCTTGCGGTTTCTAAGAAAGTTTCTACGGCATTTGGCCTTGGTGTTGCGGTAACAGTAGTACTTGGTATTGCGGTACCTGCGAACCAATTTGTGTATGAACATGTATTAAAAGATGGCGCATTGGTAGAAGGTGTAAGCCTTGAGTTTTTAAACTTCATTACCTTTATCGGGATTATTGCGGGTCTTGTTCAATTACTTGAAATGACTTTAGATAAATTCTTCCCAGCACTTTATAACGCATTAGGTATCTTCCTTCCACTTATCGCCGTAAACTGTGCGATCTTTGGTGGTGTATCTTTTGCGGTACAACGTGAATACACTTTTGCAGAATCTGCAGTTTATGGTGTGGGTGCAGGGCTTGGTTGGATGTTAGCAATCGTTGCGCTTGCAGGCTTAACCGAAAAAATGAAATATGCCGATGTACCGGCAGGCTTAAAAGGATTAGGGATTACCTTTATCACTGCAGGCTTGATGGCGCTTGGCTTTATGTCATTCTCTGGAATTCAGTTATAAGGAGGCATAAATGAGCGAATCTTCAATTTTATTATTAGGTGTTGCGGCATTTACGGTTATCCTTTTAGTGCTCGTTGCGATTATTTTATTCGCTAAATCAAAATTAGTGGATTCTGGTGATATCACCATTACTATTAATGACGATCCTGAAAAAGCGATCACTTTACCTGCTGGTGGCAAATTGCTTGGTGCATTAGCAAGTAAAGGTATCTTCGTTTCTTCTGCTTGTGGTGGCGGTGGCTCTTGTGGTCAATGTGTAGTGAAAGTGAAAAGTGGCGGTGGTGAAATTCTACCAACCGAACTTTCTCACATTAATAAACGTGAAGCAAAAGAAGGTTATCGTTTAGCTTGTCAAGTGAATGTAAAAGGCAATATGGACGTTGAACTTCCAGAAGAAATCTTCGGCGTGAAAAAATGGGAATGTACCGTTATTTCTAATGATAACAAAGCTACCTTTATTAAAGAGCTTAAATTAGCGATTCCTGAAGGTGAGGAAGTACCTTTCCGTGCAGGTGGTTATATCCAAATCGAAGCTGATCCACATACGGTTTACTATAAAGATTTTGATATTCCAGAAGAATACCACGAAGATTGGGATAAATACGATTTATGGCGTTATGTGTCTAAAGTGGACGAGCATATTATCCGTGCTTACTCAATGGCTTCATATCCAGAAGAGAAAGGCATCATTATGCTTAACGTGCGTATTGCAACGCCTCCACCACGTCAACCTGATGCACCTCCAGGTCAAATGTCTTCTTACATTTGGTCATTAAAACCAGGTGATAAAGTGACAATTTCTGGTCCATTTGGTGAATTCTTCGCGAAAGAAACCGACAACGAAATGGTCTTCATCGGTGGTGGTGCAGGTATGGCACCAATGCGTTCTCATATCTTTGACCAATTAAAACGTTTACACTCTAAACGTAAAATGTCATTCTGGTATGGTGCACGTTCTAAACGTGAAATGTTCTATGTAGAAGATTTTGATCAGCTTCAAGCAGAAAATCCGAACTTTACATGGCACGTGGCATTATCTGATCCGTTACCAGAAGATAACTGGACAGGTTACACTGGCTTTATTCACAACGTACTTTATGAAAACTACTTGAAAATCATGAAGCACCAGAAGATTGTGAATACTACATGTGTGGACCTCCGGTGATGAATGCGGCGGTAATCAAAATGTTGAAAGACCTCGGTGTTGAAGATGAAAACATCTTATTAGATGACTTCGGTGGTTGATTTTAGTTAATCAAACATCATTAAAACTGACCGCACTTTGTGATGAAGTGCGGTCAATATTTAAGATGGATTACAGGCAAGCTGATGGAAGAGTCGGTTTGCCTGTAATTCATATATTTTAGGAAGGAATAGATGAAAAAATATTAAGCGGATTGATTGCAATTGCCTTGGCTTGTTCATTAAGTGCTTGTAAAAAAGATCCGAAATTATTTCACTTAGCGGCAAAACCATGGGAACCACTTACCATATCCGCTACATTGAAGATGATTCTGTTAGCGAAACGTACAAAAAACACATGAACAAATTGAAGTAGTTTTAAAGACGTAAATCAGAAATGTCACTACATTAAAGATTCCGAATTGAGCCAGTTTTAATCAAAATACGCAAGTGAATACACCGATTGAAATATCGGCTGATTTTGCCAAAAGTCTTACAAGAGGCGATTCGTTAAATAC
>ENA-OQBV01001389-OQBV01001389.1-human-gut-metagenome-genome-assembly--contig:-NODE-1389-length-11973-cov-3.043981_pt1 | contig 11973 bp, 13 predicted proteins | sample MGYA00242750_ERZ504559 | MGnify/ENA primary metagenome ERZ504559 (study PRJEB26092, sample SAMD00036230) | human gut metagenome | host: Homo sapiens | study: EMG produced TPA metagenomics assembly of...
CTCCAACTGTAAGATCGTGTATATTGTAGGCTTTTCCAGATGTAATAGTTCCGGAAATTCTTGTCAAGAATCACCATGCACTGGTTTTCTACTGAACAAGGTAAAGCCATCTTCTTTCCATCTGATATCCATTTCATCCTCCTATTCTTCTCCACGTTCCATGATCATGATCTGTGATAGATCCATTTGGTTTCACCATTGGCATAACAAGTTCTTCATTCTCAATGATAAATTCAATGATCGTTGGCCATCTGTTTTCGCTTTGCTTTCTCAAATGCTGGGATAATTTCTTCTTTCTTAAAGACTCTGATCCCCTGTGCTCCATAACTTTCAGCAAGTTTTACAAAATCTGGTGTATATGGCGGACATTTTGAAAAATCTCCATCACAATGATGTTCACAACTCTTTCTTCTTCTTAAACATGTACCTGCATATGCTTTATCATAAAAGAGATCCTGCCACTGTCTCACCATTCCAAGATACCCATTATTTAAAATACAGATTGTAATAGGAAGTTCCTGAATCACAGCTGTCGCGATCTCCTGGGAATTCATCTGAAATCCACCATCTCCAGATACACAAACAACTTCTCTTCCTGGATTACCAATTGCTGCACCAATTGCTGCTGGAAGCCCATAACCCATCGTTCCGAGTCCACCAGATGTCAGCATCTGTCGTCTTCCATATAGTTCTAAGAACTGTGTCGTCCACATCTGATTCTGTCCAACGTCTGTTGTAACAATTGGTTCATCAAAGTACTCATTGATCGCATCAATAACCTGTTTTGGAACTAATTTTTCTTTTTCTTCCATTACTAATGGCTTTTGTTCATGCCATTCATTCATTCTTGACAGCCATTCATCTACTTTACATGGTTCTTCATTTTCTGCAATAGACAACATTAATGCGATGGCTTCTTTTGCATCTCCTACCAATGGCACATCAACCGTAACGTTCTTAGAAATCGCCGCTGTATCAATATCAATATGAATGATCTTGGCATCCGATGCAAATGTTCCAAGTTTTCCTGTAATTCGGTCATTAAATCTTGTTCCAATGGAAATCAACAGATCACAATCATTTACTGCCTGATTTGCTGCATAATTTCCATGCATTCCAATATTTCCATAATATAATTCATGATTTGTTGGTACGATCCCTCGTCCCATGATCGTTGTAACAACTGGAACCTTTAATGTTTCCATTAATTTGCACATCTCTTCTTGTGCCCCTGCGATCTTCGCACCTCCACCAATTAAGAATAATGGACGTTTCGCATCATAGATCATATTCATTGCACGAAGAATCTGTCCATGATGTGGTTTCGTGTTTGGTTTATATCCACGGATATTGACTTCCTCTGGATATTCATCACTTCCTAATTCTGCCATCACATCTTTTGGGAGATCTAATAAGACTGGTCCCGGTTTCCCTGTTCTTGCAAATATAAAATGCCTCTTTGATCAGGCGATTCAAATCCTCTCTTTTACGGACAACTATAACAAATTTCGCGATATTTCTTGTAACTCCGACAATATCGATCTCCTGAAATGTATCATTACCGATCAGATTTGTGGCAACCTGTCCTGTAAACACACCAATGGCACACTGTCATAATTCGCTGTTGCTATTCCTGTAACAAGGTTTGTGGCACCTGGTCCACTTGTTGCCAGACAGACACCAACTTTTCCTGTAGCTCTTGCATATCCATCTGCCGCATGGATCAACCCCTGCTCATGTCTTGGAAGAATCAGTTCTACTTGATCCTGCTTATAGATTTCATCAAAAATATCAATGACACACGCACCCGGGTATCCAAAGATCTTCTCTACGCCTTCTTCCTGTAATGCCTTTACCAGAAATTCATTTCCTGTCATTTTACCCATACTACATCTCCTCCATCTCTTCTTCCAGACTAGTCTCATCTAGTGTATATTTCACTTCTTCCTGAGCCTGTATTTTAAAATCTTCCACCTGTTCTTCTCCAACAACTGGAAGATCATCTGTTGATTTTACTCCAAAACATCTCAAAAATTCTTCTGTCGTACGAAACAAGATCGGACGCCCGATCGCATCCAGCCGTCCAGCCTCTTTGATCAGCCGGTATTCTAACAGCTTGTTGATCGGATGATCGCATTTCACACCTCGGATCGCTTCAATCTCTTGTTTCGTTACTGGCTGCTTATAAGCAATGATCGATAAAGTCTCAAGCATTACATCCGTAAGCCTTGGTTTCTTTGGATGATTCACAATTCTTATCAATGATCCATAATATTCTGTTTTGGTACAAAGCTGATAAGCATCATCCAGTTCCAATAACCGGATTCCTCTCTCTTCTTTGTCATATTCTGTCTGTAACAGTTTGATCAACTCATCAAACTGTTCATTATCTATCTCAAGTGCATCCATCAGCTGCCGCCTTGTCACACTTGTTCCCATCGAAAATAAAATTCCTTCGATCGCTGCAAGTTTATTCTTCATAAATTCATTACTCCAGTGCCCGTATGAAAATATCATCTTCGATATTTTCCTGTTGAACGTAAATCTTTCCTGTCTTCATCAATTCAAGAACCGCCAGGAATGTGACGATCACTGCTTCTTTTGTCTCCTGTTCGTTTAGAATGTCATAAAAGTTCACTTCTTTATATTGTATAATATAATTATACACTTCCGTGATCTTATCTTCTAATTTGATCTCTTCCTGCTTGATCTCCCCAAATTCGCTTCGGATCGGATCTAACTTATCCTGTCGTTTTCTCATCACAAACTGAAAAACTTCAGAAATCCTCTGTAAAGTTACCTCTGATAACATCTGCACAGGATCGATCTCTTCTCTGTATGCAAGTACTTGCGGTGGAATATCTGGTGATCTAAAAAAACTCTTCTCTGCCGTCATCTCTCGTTCTTTCAACTGTAAAGAGGCATATTTATAAATCTTATATTCAATCAGTCTTCTTACAAGTTCTTCTCTCGGATCTCCTTCTTCTTCCTCTTCTTCCTTCACTGGAAGCAACATCTTCGCCTTGATCTTCAATAATGTGGCTGCCATAACAAGAAAGTCACTCATCACATCAAGATCTTCCTCTTCCATAGAGCGGATATAATCAAGATACTGGCTTGTGATCTCAGAGATTGGAATATCATAAATATCCACTTTATTCTTCTCGATCAGATGCAACAGAAGATTTAATGGTCCTTCAAATGCATTTACCTTAATATCTATTCCCATAAATCAGTCTCTCTTCTTTAATTCAATGCATGAAATCTCTGGTTTATTAAACAATCTTAATTTGATGGAATGGTTTCCAAGTCCACGGCTTAAGATCATCGTTGTCTCTCCCTCATGAAACTCTCCTGCATCGTATTTTGGAAAAATCTGAAATTGCGGTGAGATCACACCTCCAAGTTTCGGAATTCTTACCATTCCTCCATGGAAATGACCAGCTAAGACAAGATCACTGCCCCAATCTGCATATGTTTTTAAATAGTTTGGGTTATGTGCTAATAAAATATGAAAAATGTTTCCTGGAGAACTTCCTACCACAGATTCCATATGAGAAAGCGGCATGTGCGGTACATGAAATCTCTGATAATATTTCTTCTCAAGATCAAACGCAGTTAAAGAAATAAATCCAGTCTCTGACTGAATTACGATCGTTTCATTCGAAATGTGATGTATGTTATACTCTTTCAGACTATGAACATAATCTTTATACCGCACACCAAAGATTTCTTCATTCCTTGCAAGTTTCAGTTCGTGGTTTCCATCCGCATAATAGATCGGATACTTTGCAGATAACTCTTTCATCAGTGCAAGCGGCACTTCCTCATTCGAAGATTCGCGGCTTATTACCATATCTCCTCCAACCAGGATCATATCCGGTCTGCATTCATCAATTCGTTCGATCAATTCCTGATTATTCTCTCCAAACTGTGCACAATGCAGATCTGTTAAAAACACGATCCGATATCCATCAAATGCTTCTGGAATCTTTTCTGACTCTATTTCGTAATATTCAACTGTCAATCTCTTATTTTCATAACTGCTTAAAGCACTGCCACGGCAATCCCCACAACCAACAGCACTGCTATGATCCATATCCATAAAGGAATCATAAACACTCCTTCTCTCTGTTTCCCAATCCATCTTCTGATTCGTAAATGTCTTTTTCCTATTTTACTAGATATAGCAAAAAAAACAACCCATAGCACAACATCTTTAGGAATATTGTACAAAAAAAGAGAATGCCCAGATTCTGACATCCTCTTTTCTCATTATAATATTACTGTCTGGAAAGCAGCCTTATTTTACGATTGCGATCGTGCTTCCGATATCAAGTGCTGGAAGCTCGGCCTTTTCCATGCAGATAGTTCCTGGAAGTACACTCAGCGTCTTCTCCACCGAAGTTATATGTAACATGTCCTAAATTCTTCAGTATTCTCGTTGGCAACTTCTCCAACTTTTACAATCTTAAATTCTTTACCGTCAATTACAAGTTTACATCCAGGAGTTACTTCTCCATCTACTGGATTTACATCGATGGAATAGCAGAAATCTTTCAGAGTATCTGGTGCGTTATCACCAAATGTAACGAAGATCCCTTCTTCTCTAAATGCGTCTACCATAGCTCCTTTTCCTTTAATCGTTACCTGATACATAATACTACTTTCCTTTCTCACTAATAATTATTTTTATTTTGCTGCATATAATCCAAAGCTTGCTAAGTAACCAACGATAACTCGAGGTACACCAGTGATAAATCTTGAGTACAGTACAGCTGGTACACCAACTTCTACTGTTTCAGGATCTGCTTCTGCAAGTCCAAGTCCTACTGGAACGAAGTCACAAGCACACTGTGTATTGATTGCAAATAATGCTGGAAGTGCAAGGCTTGGTTCAATGTTTCCTTTACCAATTTCTACACCGATCAATGTTCCGACGATCTGAGCAATTACAGCTCCAGGTCCAAGCAGACAGCTTAAGAATGGAATAGAACAAATAAATCCTAAGATTACAAGTCCAATGATATTTCCACATAATGGCTGTAATAATTTAGCAAACCAGTTACCGAATCCAGATCCCTGAATGATACCGATCAGCAATGATACGAATCCCATGAATGGAATGATCGTATGAAGTACTGTGTTTGTAGATTCTTTCGCTGCACTATTGAAAGTAGCAACGACTTTACCAGCTCCCATACCAATTTTCTGGATCAAGCTTGATTTTGATGAGCTTCCCATTGTTTCAGATACTTTCTTATCTGCGCTGTATTTGAAGTCTTTTTCTTCTTTTGCAGGTGCTGCTTCTGAAATAGGTGCTGCAGATCCATCTGCCAATGCAATGTTATCATTTTTAACACCAGATACATAAATATCTTCTGTGATATATTTTGCCATTGGTCCAGATTTTCCAACTGGGTTGATATTGATCGTTGGAATTCTTTTCTGTGGATAAATTCCACAACGAAGTGTTCCACCACAGTCAATGATCACAAGGAAGATCTCTTCTTCTGGAACAGATGTCTTAAATCCGTTAACTGGGCGGCATCCTGTTAATTCTACGATTTTAGGTAAGATATCAGGTTCTGCTCCACCACCTGTGATATATAATAATACATCTTTTCCTTCTTTAGGTTCTACTGTTAATGGACCACCAAATCCACCGCTTCCCTGTGTGATCGTAATCGCTCTATATTCTGACATAGTTTTTCCTCCTAATTATATTCGTAAATCCATCTTATTTCAATTCGTTACTTAATTCGATTCCCTGCTGTTTCATAACCATCTTTGTTGTAAAGTCTGTTACCCATCCTGAGAAGAAGTTCATAACAAGACCAACTAACATATAACGAAGACCTAATTCTGTCATATCAAATCCAGCTTTCTGAACACCCTGTGCAATTCCAAGGTAGATAAAGATTTCACCTGGGTTAATATGAGAGAAAATTCCACTGTTTGTATGGCAATGATAAGAAGCTGATGCATAATAGCTTGGTTTCATTCTTTCTGGAAGGAACTTACCCATTGATAATGCCATTGGGTTTCCTAACATAAATGCTGAAATAAATGGTAATACTCCATATGCAAGGATTACGTTTCCTGAACATAATTTAGCAAATTTATTAACTCTTTCCTGTCCAATCAGGGCGATGATCGTATTCATTAGGATTAACAGTAATAATACCTTTGGTACGATTCCTGACACCCAGCTTACAAATGTTTCTGCACCTGTATCAAATAATCCCATGAATCCTGATGCACCTTTAATAATGATATTCATATAATTCTCCTTTCATTTCAGGCTTTTTTCTTATTGACACCGTAAATCTTGTCTCCAATTCTTGTAAACAGACTCGGCTTTTCTAAGACTTCGCCTCCACTCATAATCGTGTTGTAATTTGAGGAAGCATTAAGCACTGCTCTTCTTAAGGATACACCGATCGTTGCACAATCATCTTTTTTAATCGTTCCAACATCAATTCCATTAAAGAAATCCCAGTTTTTAAATCGTGCAAGCATTGTAAATCCTCTCATAAAGCAACCATCTATGATCACTCCATCCTGATTGATCGCAAACATAACGATCGCACCTGCATGAAAACCGCCTTTTGCCTTTCCTATGGCAACCCGGCCTTTTTTTCGAAGTTTTGTATAAAATTTATTAAAACTTTTCATCTGCACCATCTGAAATAAAAACTGCAGACAAAATGCTGCAAGCATCGCCACAGCTATGACCATAAATGACATCGTCTTCCTCCTTTTCGTTTACTCAAATATATTATTTTCTTCTGCAATATAGAGAAGAAATTCTCTGTAGCTTTCCATTTTCTGGATCTTAGGAATGACATCCGGTTTCTTGCCAATCGACAAAATATCATCATATAATCGGACAAGTACTGTGTCATCTTCCATTGATTCAGGAATTCCCAGTAAAATAATGATCCGGATATTTCCGTATTTATCATCTTTTAACATATCTGGAAACACACCCATTGCCAATGTTAATTTTGACAGCATATTCTTTGTATGTGGAAACGCAATATTCTGGTCAAGAACCATGGTGGAATATTTTTCACGTTCTCTCACTCTCTGGGCAAATCCTGCATCAAGTTCTCCCTGATTGGTAAGTGCCCTTGCCATCCGATCAACGTTCTCATCATATGAACTTTCTTGATCCAGAACAAAAAATCTCGTTTCATCTAATAAATTCATAAACAAAGAATCTATTCCCTTTCGGATTGTTCGTCCTGCTTCAGAAAGGTATCTCATATTTTCAAATTTACGTTGAATATATTCTCTATCGAATACTTCATCCATAAAAATGACCGGGGTTTTCGTATCCATATGTAATTCTGTCGTCGTAACAATATAATCAAAATCATCTTTGCGATTTTCATCGAAGATACCATAGAAAAATTCAAATTCCGGTTCTACATCAAAGACTTTCTTTAACTGATTCTCGATCAGACGTCCGATAATCTTTCCAGATCCGCAAACGATCGCGATCTTGCATCGTTTCTCTTCTGGTTCCTGCTCTAACAAAAACACTCCAAAATAAGCAGCCAGAAATCCCATCTCATCTTCTGTCATTTCGATTCCTACGCGTTCTTCCAAAACACCTTTTGCAATCTCCGCCATCTTATAGGCTACACTGTATTTGTTCTTGAAATCATCAACCATCGGATTATAAATATGGAAGCCATATTTTAGCCGGTTGATCATAAAAAATACGTGATAGACAAAATCATCAAATAATTCATTTGCTACAACTGTTACATTAAGTTCTGCTTTGATCCGATCTAAAATTTCAATGATAAGATCTGCAACACCTTCCGAAATACTAATCTTTTGCTCGATCTCTGCTGTATTTGCCGGTGTTCTCATTCCTGCTACAGATATACTTAAAAACAATCGCTCTTCTTTGGATATCTTATATCCTTTGACCTGTTCAATTTCATTAAGGAACTCATCCACGATCATGTATGCTGAACTTCCGTACAGTTCTTCATATTTCGGCTCCAGCTTTTTGATCGTATGTCCACTTTCCATTCTCTGGATCATCACAACGAAGAATCTGTAAAAGAAACCAAATCCCAGTGCATCCATTGATAATCTTTCCTGAAAATCATATAGTTTTTCACGAATTATCTGTCCAAGTGGGAAGTTTAAATACAGTTGTTCATAGATATTCTCTAAGATGAACAGGCGAATCTTATACTCATCGCCACAAAGAGCAAGTCCTGTATTGGCTTTCCCTTTAATCTTCAGGTCGTATTTCTCAATCGCCTTTCTTAATCGGTTCAGATCACTGATCGTTGTTGTTCTGGCAACCTTCATCTCCTCAGAAAGATCATCCGTTAGATACGGTTCCTCGGCATGCATCAGCTGCCAGAACATATATGCCATTCTTGTATGACTGGAATTAAAAAGGTCTTCCTGTTTGTAAATCTTATTACGAATTTCTGTAAAACCTTTCGGTGCAAACACGATCAGTTTACATATTCCTTTGTTATTGCCGATACATGCGTATCCTCCAAGCAGGCAATTCAATTCCTTAATGTCATTGCGGATCGTTTTTTGCGACACATCAAGCTTTGCCGCGAGGCTTTCTACACTGCAAACAGATTGCATTTCGATATTCCTTAAAATAACTGCGATTCTGTTTTCATTGTTAAAAAGCTGTTTCATATTGATCCTCTTTTCTATTGATACAGGTTAATTGTTTTTAACCTCTTGTTTTTCCTCCTGCTACGTTCACTGTAACTCCATGAACATAAGAAGCTCTCTGACTTGCAAGATATACACACATATCTGCAACTTCTGATAATTTACCAGATCTTCCTAGTGGAATTGTAGATGTTTTAGAATATCCAGCTCTTAAGTCATCTACTGTGATTCCTCTTGTATATGCTAATGCTGATTCATAAGCAATTGTACGAAGTCCTGTAGCTTCCATGATTCCAGGTGCTACTCCGACAACTCTGACTCCCTGTTTTCCAAGTTCTTTTGCCCAAGATCTTGTTAAAGAGTTTACAGCGTTCTTTGTTGCTGCGTAAACGCTCTGTCCTTCAGATCCTTCCAGACCACTTTCAGAAGACATGTTAATGATAACTCCTTCACCTTTTTCAACAAGCACACGTCCAACAGCCTGTGCACAGAAGAATACACCTTTTAAGTTTACGTTGCAAACTTTATCCCATACTGCTTCATCTAATTCATACTGTCCTTTTGGATCTTTTGGATCTACTAACAAACGAGGGATGTTAATTCCGGCATTGTTTACTAATACGTCGATCGTTCCGAATGTTTCTTTGGCTTTTTCTACCATTGCTTCAACATCTGCTACTTTTGTAACATCTGTTTTCACATACAGTAATTTTCCTGCTGCTTCGTCCATCTCTGGTGCTTCAGGTGCCATATCAGAAATGACTACGTTAGATCCTGCATTTAAGAATCCCTGTGCAACTGCTTTTCCGATTCCAGATGCTCCACCAGTTACGATGACTGTTTTTCCTTCAAGATTTAACCAAGATTCGCTCATTATAATCCTCCTTTGAATCTGTGTTTCTTTGCTTCATGAGTTCATTATATAGAGCGTCAAGGGAAAATTTAATTCTTTCATTTTCCATCGTGAAGAAATTTTGTGGACTTATTACAAAAAAATGGCTTAAAATCAAGAAATATTGAGTGGAAATTTTTTTAATCTGTGTCAAAAAATCTGCTTTATTTATTGTTTCTTGTGCCAGGATCTTTTCTTTATGGATCATAATATTACCTTTGCTATATTGAATCTCACCAATCTTCTGTCCTTTCTTCACTGGTGCTTTCACAGAATCTATCTTGATCTTTTTCACGATCTTTCCCTTCTGTGTTTTAATATCGATCAGATCAGCAGTCACCTTTTCTTGGCAAGATACTTCTGATCTCTGACCCTTTTGTACTGGAATCCTTCCGATTTCTTTTCTTGTAGTTTCGCTGTGTATCCGCTGGCAGTTTGAAAATCCATAGTCCAAAAGAATTCTTGCATCTTTGATCCTTGCTTTAGAGCTTTCACACCCCATCACTACCGCAATCATATGAATCTTATTTCTTGTTGCAGTTGCACTTAGACAAAATCCTGCTTTCCCTGTACTTCCAGTCTTCATTCCTGTACATCCATGGTACTGGCGGATCAGTTTGTTTGTGTTACTTAAACCAAATTCTTTCTCACCTTTTTTCGTTTTATGTATGATCGTATCCATCCAGATCTTTGTATATTTAAAAACTTCTGGATATCTTTGTGCAAGTTCTCTCGTCATCAACGCAATATCATATGCACTTGTCACATGTCCTTTTGCATCAAGCCCGCAGGCATTTTGAAATGTCGTATGTTTCATTCCAAGCTCTCTGGCTTTTTTGTTCATCCTTGATACGAACGCTTCCTCACTTCCGCAGACATGCTCTGCCAATGCAACAACTGCATCATTCGCACTTGAGATCACAACACATTTGATCAATGTTTGTACCTGCTGCTTCTCTCCTGTTTCCAAAAACACCTGAGAGCCGCCCATAGACGCTGCAAATTCCGATACGGGAACTTTATCTTCCAAAGAAATTTTTTTACTTTCAACAGCATCAAAAATAAGAAGCATTGTCATAATTTTCGTAACACTTGCAGGTGGACGTTTCGTATCCGCATCCTGTTCAAACAATACCGTTCCGGTAGATGCTTCCATCAAAAGAGCTGAAGGAGCACCGATTTGCATACTTGTATCCTCCTTTTTTGCGCCTTTATTTAGTTCTTCTTCATTCTCTGTATTGTTATCTTCTATCTTGCTGTTTTCTGTATTTTGATCTTTTGTTTCTTTATTTTCCGGCGCTAATAACATTTCCTTGCCTTTTACCGTATATGCGTTTCCCAACATGCAACAGATCATCAATGCACATAAAACACCTGCGATTACCGTTCTTGCATTTCTCATTTTTGATCCACTCTCCAAAATTTCATCTATTATAAATATAAGCAAATCCTGCAAAAAGTATTACTTAATCTCTCTTTTTCCTCAAGATAGATTTCAGCATATAACTGCGCTGACTAAAAATAACTATCCTATAAAAGCCTCTCAAATCTTGCTCATTTTTACCTGTTTCATTGACTTTTATCAATCCGTAGAGTATATTAAGCAAGGGAGAATCAACGGGAAAAATTAATAAGGAGGTCACTAATGAAGTCTCATACTTATTATGATATTTTAGGTGTTTCAAGAGATGCGACTTTAGACGAGATCACAACTGCTAAAAAATGCACTGGCGAAAGTATATCATCCAGATGCAAAATGCACATAAAAAATATTGACACAACCGCTTTTATGCAGGAGATACTTGAGGCATACCGGGTTTTATCGAATCCGGAAAAGCGCCGCAAAATATAACCAAGAAACATTCGGCGAAAACCGAAACGCGTTTTCAAAAACATTTACATTAACTCCGGAAAACGAAAGAAGAAAAATACAGGTTCTTTTGTCACATATTGGAATATGTCTAATCAGCTTAGAACTATACTCAATAAAGCATTCGGTTGATGAAGCAGGAAACACAAAAGAAAACACTGACCCAACGCGTTTTTCAGAAATGGGGCAAATATCAAAAAGAAGAAACGATCCGCAATCAGCAGATCGCAAAATTATCCACACAGGCCGTCCAATATATTACCGCTCTTAAATGGCTGGAATTCCGATGGATTACTGGAGTTCCGATGCAATGAATTGGATACTTGTACGTTGGGGCAAAAACAATCTGTCGATTATCATACTCTCTTTTCACGCTATGATGATTATGTAGAAGAAACATTGTCAAATTCCGAAAAAATTCGATTAAAAATCAAAACAAACGTTTTCATCACAATTTAAAAAAACTGCTCTCCTACGCTTTAAAAGCGTAAGAGGCAGTCATTCAAAAGAGCCTCGCAACCCTTTTTTACATCTCTGTAAG